>Ga0209487_1004902_pt1 | contig 10129 bp, 7 predicted proteins | sample Poulit2012_FD_187524 | JGI IMG/M metagenome (GOLD analysis project Ga0209487, IMG submission 187524) | Agricultural soil microbial communities from Georgia to study Nitrogen management - Poultry litter 2012 (SPAdes) (version 2) | ecosystem: Environmental > Terrestrial > Soil > Agricultural land... | reverse complement strand
TAGCGAAAGTGGGAGCAACGATGCCAAGCGGATTAAAGATAAAACCGACAAAATTACGCGGGGTTGCATCGAATGGTATGATATGTTCAAAGAAAGAACTTGGGTTAACTCAACCAGAGGAAGAAATAGGAATTTATGTGCTAGACGATGCTTATAAAGTAGGAGAACCATTCAATTTTTAAATGAATAGTTAGTGAGAAATAAAACAACCTGAGTCAACCCGGACAAAGGTTGTTTTAATATTCGTGTGCTTTTCTTAACCTGTGTTAGCTTTTCCTTTTGCAATTTACAAGGGAAGAAAAACTGGTAAAATAAATAGAGAGATTGATTACATAGAAATGAGTGAAAAAGAATGTGGGATAGATGGAAAAACAAAATCCAAAATTTCATATGGAAAGAAGTTGAAACTGAAAGTGAAACTGAAGAAGATTCCAATGAAAGAAAGATAGACCAACATCATGATAAAAAACAGCCTATTCAGACAAGAATGGTGTATCAATATCCCGATAAAAAGCCGTTTAAGTTTCCAATCATTCCAGATGAGCCACCTGAGAAGATGACGGCCGAAACTCCTGCCTATAAGCGAAGGAAGGTTGAGAGAGACTATCATAAACAGTATCAAAAAGAATCTCAATCACATGAAGAATCAAATAAAGAGTCAATGCATTTTGAACATAAACCTTCGAGGAAAATTTATAAAAAAGATGAAAGTCGTCCATTTAAACCGAGTAGAGTTGCTTCTCCAATTTATGGGTACCAAGAAAGACGTCAAGATAAAGAGATTCATGAGGTGCCTGCTTATTTAAGAAAACAAAGAGTTGTGGCCGAGCCCGAAACAGCAGAAAATGACGTTAAAACTTTTGAAGAGGAAGATAAACGTTTAGAACATATTGAAAGTGCGGAAAAAGAGTCTGCAGTAACGAAGGAATATTCTTATGATGAAACATCTTTACCTCAGAGAGAAGAGCGAGAAAAAGCTGACGTTCAAACAGAGAAAAAAGAGTCGGAGATAGTTTCAGAATCGATAAGAAGAAATACTAAGCATACTGAACCTAAGCGAACTAGAAGTAAACCAGGCAAAGAAAACGTACCATTTAACGTCATGATGACACCTCGAGATAAAAAGAATCTTTTTGATAGAAAAAAAGAACAACAAAATGCAATCCAACTTAACACTGAAGAAGAAATATCAATGGATGAATCTTCTCAACTAGATCCTTTTCCTAACACCCTATTAGATGAACCTGTTGATCAAAGTGGAACAAATGATTTATGGGTAGAAGAACAAAAAGGACTCCTTGAGAAAACTCTACAACATTTTAAAGTGAGAGCAACTGTTGTTAATGCTACGCAGGGTCCATCTGTAACAAGGTTTGAGGTGAAACCTGAATTAGGTGTGAAAGTAAGCCGAATTAGAAATTTGAGTGATGATTTAAAGTTGAACATGGCAGCTAAAGATATCCGTATCGAAGCTCCGATTCCTGGGAAAAATACGGTTGGAATTGAAGTGCCTAATCCAAAACCACAAATGGTAGGACTGCAAGAAATTTTTGAGACAAAAGAATTTGAAGATAACCCATCACCCTTAACGATCGCTCTCGGGTTAAATATCGAAGGGGCACCAATTATAACAAACATACAAAAAATGCCCCATGGTTTAATAGCAGGTGCTACTGGATCAGGGAAAAGTGTTTGTATTAACACAATTCTCATCAGTCTGCTTTATAAAGCAAGTCATGAAGACGTTAAGTTTATTTTAATAGATCCTAAAATGGTTGAATTGACTCAATACAATGGCATTCCCCATCTCGTTTCTCCCGTAATTACAGATGTTAAGGCAGCCACTGCAGCGTTAAAATGGGCAGTAAATGAGATGGAAGAGCGCTATGAGAAATTTGTTGATGAAGGTGTCCGTAATATTGAAAAATATAATCAAAAGGTATTAGAGCGCGGGAATAGAGAAGATAAAATGCCTTTTATTGTCATTGTTATTGATGAACTTGCAGATCTTATGATGGTTTCACCACAAGATGTTGAAGATTCAATCAGCCGAATCGCTCAAAAGGCAAGAGCTTGTGGGATTCATTTATTATTAGCGACTCAAAGACCGTCTGTTGACGTCATTACAGGCTTAATAAAGGCAAATATCCCGACACGGATTGCGTTTAGTGTATCTTCTCAAGTTGATTCTCGTACAATTCTTGACGTAGGTGGCGCAGAAAAATTACTAGGTAAAGGTGACATGCTTTTTGTTGAAAATGGAGCAGGTAAAAGTATTAGACTCCAAGGTGCATTTGTTTCGGACGAAGAGATTGATCGAGTGACAAATCATGCCAGAAAGATAGCGAAACCAAATTATTTATTTGAACAGGACACCCTATTGGAAAAGATGACATTTGAAGAAGAGAAAGATGAGCTTTTATATGATGCTATTGACTTTGTTATGATGCAGAACAGTGCAAGCACGTCCATGTTGCAACGTCACTTTAAGATTGGTTATAACCGTGCAGCTCGTTTAATAGATACTTTGGAACAAAAAGGAATTATCTCATCTCAAAATGGTAGTAAACCAAGAGACATTTTAATTACACAAGCTGAACTTGAAGATATATACACGAGTCAGTAATTGATATTAGTTAGGCAGAATTCTATTTAATAGTTTAAATGTTTTTCAATTTCACTTGTTATTTCCTGAGCGTTTTTATATGATTAAATAGATTGTATTACGATTTGTGAGAAAAAGGATTAAGGAGATTCCTATGAAAGAAATAGAACAAAAACTGAAGGGGAACATCAAACGCTTAACTAATAAGACATTTAAGTTTGATGAAAGAATTGGGGATGGTTGGTTTTCGGCGGTCTATTTTTTGAAAACCAAAGAAATTGCAGAAAAGGTTTTACCAAATAACCATGTAACGATGCAGTTTTTTCAGAAATCCAATGCTGTATTATGTGGAACAGACGAAGCAATAGCATTAGTACATAAGTTTGCTGAGAATCCAGAAAGTCTCGAGATTTATTCATTGAAAGATGGAGATAAGATACAGCCATTTGAATCCGTATTGACCATTTCAGGTGCATACCAACAATTTGGTTATCTTGAAGGGATTATTGATGGTATTTTAGGTAGAAGAACTTCTGTTGCAACAAATGTATATAATGTTGTAAAAGCTGCAAGAACGACTGGGGTACAGAAGCCTGTCATTTTCATGGGCGATCGTGATGATCATTACACCCAACAAGCTGGTGATGGATATTCTGCGTTTATCGGTGGTTCAACAGCTCAAGCCACACATGCAATGAGCGAATGGTGGGGCATACAAGGTATGGGGACGATGCCGCATGCTATGATTCAAATGTTTCGTGGTGACGTTGTTGCTGCATCGAAAGCCTACCATGAGATTTACCCGAATGATGACTTGATAGCACTTGTTGATTATAATAATGACGTTATTACTGATGCTTTGAAGGTAGCTCGGGTGTTTGGAAAAGAATTAAAAGGTGTTCGGCTTGATACGTCAAGAACGTTGGTAGATAAGTATTTTTTACGAAATCATCATTTAATGGGGACATTCGACCCTCGCGGAGTTAACCCTGAACTTGTGTTTGCGCTTAGAAAAGCCTTAGATGAAGAAGGATTTGACTTTGTAAATATTATGGTTAGTGGAGGATTTACAGAAGAACGAATTAAAACTTTTGAAAAGGCAGACGTTCCAGTTGACATGTACGGTGTGGGTGGTAGTTTATTGAAAATCAATATTGGCTTTACCGGAGATAATGTCTTATTAAATGGTCAATCAGCCGCAAAAGAAGGACGTCGTTATCGCCCTAATCCGCGTTTAGAAAAAGTAGAATATCATAAACAATAACAAAAGATACTTTTCAACGACTATTTTATTTAATTATTTATTTAGGTTTGCTATAATTATCTAAAGCTCATGTGATGGTTAAGTTAAAGCGCAAATGATCGTTGAGCAACGTAAATTCTTTTTATACTAATTTGGAGGTTCTTTTTATGACAACTTACCATTTCATTGGTATTAAGGGAACGGGAATGAGTGCATTAGCACAGATATTGCACGATTCAGGTGAGAAGGTACAAGGTTCAGATATTGAAAAAACCTTTTTTACCGAAGAAGCCTTAAGAAGTAAAAATATTCCAATTTACCCTTTCTCAGAAAATAACATCAAGAATGAATACACTGTAATTGCTGGGAATGCTTTCTCAGAAGATCATATAGAAATAAAAGAAGCAAAACGTAAAGGTGTAACCTTTTATAAATATCATGAATTTTTAGGGGAATGGCTTAAGCAATTTACAAGTATTGCGGTAACAGGAGCGCATGGGAAGACATCGACGACTGGACTTTTAGCACATGTTCTAAGTGAATCTTACCCCATTTCCTATTTAATAGGGGATGGAACGGGTAAAGGGCAGATCGATAGTTCTTATTTCGTTTTTGAAGCATGTGAGTACCGACGCCATTTTCTAAAATACCGTCCTGACTTTGCAATTATGACGAATATAGATTTTGACCATCCTGATTATTTTTCCAGTGTGGAAGACGTTTTTGATGCTTTCCAATCGATGGCTGATAATGTGAAAAAGGGAATCATTGCATGTGGAGACGATGAATATCTCCAAAAAATCCAGGCTAAAGTGCCTGTTGTTTATTATGGATTTGCCGATACGAATGATTTTCAAGCTCAAAATGTAACTGAAATGGAAAATGGCACCGAATTTGATGTCTTTGTAAGAAATACTTACTATAATACGTTTCATATACCTATGTATGGTGATCATAATATTCTTAATGCCCTTGCAGTTATTGCTATTTGCCATTATGAAGGGTTATCAGTAGAAGGTATAAAGAATTTGAGCACTTTTCAAGGTGTTAAACGTCGCTTTACTGAAAAGAAAATTGGGCAACAGGTTATTATTGATGACTATGCCCATCACCCTAGAGAAATTAGAGCAACAATTGAATCAGCTCGAAAAAAATACCCAAATAAATCGATTGTGGCTATATTTCAGCCGCATACGTTTACACGTACGAAAATATTCTTGCAAGAATTTGCCGATAGCCTCAATTTAGCTGATGATGTTTATTTATGTGACATTTTTGCATCTGCACGAGAAGATGCAGGGGAATTAACAATCCATGACTTGGAGAAGCTAATCCCTGAATGCTCTATACTTGAGCTGTCAAATATAAAGACGTTGAACGGCCATGACGATAGTGTCTTAATCTTTATGGGTGCTGGTGATATACAAAAGTTTCAAAAAAAATACGAAGAAAGTTTAATTGAGCAAAAATAAGGTTATATTATAAGAACTGAACGAAAATTGATAAATGTTAAAAGAGTCTATAAAACGACTCTTTTTATTTAATATTAAAGTCCTTATCAATGTAAATGTTTATATTGTCCAAGCAAGGGTATATTTGAATTAAAATTATTTAAGAAATAATACTAATAATGCTATGATAGAGATATATAAAGTAGAGAAGGAGTTGTATGACTAGTATGGATATATTTTTATATATTGCTGCATCAGTTGCAGTTATTGCCATTTTGGTTCTGGTTGTGTTTATTATGATTGCATATAAGTCTATGAAAAGTACATACGATGATGTGGCAATAACGATGAAAGAATTGGAAAAACAAATGAATTCTATCACAACGGAAACAACAGAGTTACTTAATAAAACAAATCAGTTAGCTGACGATGTGAATGAAAAATCAGCAAAATTGGATGTTCTCTTTGATGGTGTTAAAAGTGTTGGTACAACGGTCCAATCTTTTAATAGTACTTTACAGAATTTCTCATCTAGGATAAAAACATCAAGCTCGACTGAAAAAGATAATGCTTCAGAAGTATTAAAATGGGGTAATGTGTTAATGAGTCTTTGGAAAAAGAAAAACAAATAAATTAGGGAGGAATTTCAATGAGTGATAATATTAATAGTAAGGATTTTATGATTGGTACAGTAATTGGTGGATTAATTGGTGCAAGTTTGGCTTTATTATTTGCTCCTAAGTCTGGTAGAGACTTACGTGACGATATTAACCAAGGTGCTAATCAAATGATGGATAAGGCTAGTGACTTAAAGGATGTCGCCCAGGAAAAAGGTTCGGATTTAAAAGAGATGGCCTATTCTAAAGGCTCTGATTTAGTTGACATGGCTTCAAAGAAAGGTAATGAATTAAAGGATAAAGCGATGGAAACGACAGCTCAAGTGACCAAAGAAGCATCTAAGAAGACCCAAGAAATGACCAAGCAGGCATCTAAGAAAACACAAGAGTTGACTAAGCAGGCTAAAGAAAAATTAGATGAGACGGCGAAGCAAAGTGAAAAACTTGCAGATACAGTCGATGATGCTGCTAAATCAACAGAAAAAGCCAGTAAAGATTTAGCTAAAAATTAATAAAGTAGTTAGTATTTAATTGGAGACTTGGGAAGGGATGAGCTTTTATGCACAGGCCTTCTCAAGTCTCCTTTTACCTTCAATTTTATTCTAATTATTAGTCCATTTTATACACAGCTGATCTCCATCCGAAATCGGGTCGTCGAAACTGGTAGGCTGCTCATTTTTTAGTAGTATAAATTTACCTTTGATTCGAGTTAAGTCCAAATCAACATAACGAAAAACATCTTGAAATATAAATGAATCTGAGTTGTTTTGTTCTATGCTAAGCTCATCATGTTGAAATATAGAGCTATTTGTAGTTAATTTCGTGTTATCACGTGTCACTTTAAGACGCGGCTGTTTAAGAGTCACAGGTTTGTCATTAAATTGAATGTGAATGATATGCCAATACGTTTCATTTAGTTGATCTAATACATCCTGCATTTTAGGTTGTTTACCTTTTTTTATGTTGAGTTGATCATTATCTTTTAAAGGCGTGTCAGCTGGTACCTTTTTTCCGTTTAGTATAATTTGCGTTTCACCGGCATCTATATAGATCGGGCGATGGTCAACATAAATCATGAATTTTCCTCGTATGTCTATGGAATTCGTTTGATTGATGGTTAGAAAGTCTTTTATTGTCGTCATTTGACGTAGCTCTATTATATCTTTATCTTTTACCAAATAGTGTTCATCTACTAGTTTATTGCTTACATATATGGATGACTTCATTTTGACAGCTTTTTGATTCATAAAAAAAGAAACAGAAGGTATCTCACCAAAAAGTTCATTGACTGTTACTTCAGGGGGATTACCGCCTGAGCCTTTTTCAATTGAAATATGGTCTCTGTGTTTAATAAGGCTATCAATAGTTGCTGTTTCTTCATTTAGCTGAATCTGAGGAGCAGTTCCATAACTGCCTGGTAAAGTTATGTCTTTATTATTTACTTTTATAAACAGTGCAGATCCGGGTTTACCATAGAAGTCTGTTACTTTTAAGCCTGCATGAATGAGTGCATCGCCAACGGTGAGTTGTTTTAACTGAAACATTCGTACATTTTTATTGTTAACTAGTACATTAATATAATGAATAGGATTTTGTTTTGCGGCAATCGCGATCCCTATAGGTGTTACAAAATCAGGCCCCATTGGTAAGTCCGAGTCTTTATTAAGTTGATTGATGGCCGTGATGTCACGAATTGCAACACGATTGGATGGTAATTTTAGTTTTCCGGCTAATACATTTGTTAACTCTGGCGTTAGGCTTCCTCCACCGACAAGCATAACAGCTTGAGGAGGTTTTGCATTTAAATTAATAATTTCGTCTGCAATTGTTTGAGCTAGTTCATCGACTTTATCAATCATTGTAGTAATTAAGTTGTCATATGTAATCTGTGATTCGAAACCTAAAATATCAGTAACTGTAGTTTGATGATGATGTACAATATTTTTCTTTGTTTGTTCAGCAACTGGAAAATCTAGTAGATAATAATCGCTAATTGCTTCAGTTATTTCGTCGCCCGCTGTAGGTACCATGCCATAGGCCACAACCGTTCCTTGATTAGTAAGTGCTATGTCACTCGTTCCTGCCCCAATATCAACTAAAGCGACGTTTAGCTTACGCATAGATTGGGGAATTAAGACATCGATAGCAGCAATAGGTTCAAGGGTTAAGGCATCCATCTCTAAATTAGCTCTCTCAATTGCAGCTAGTAGTGATTCTATGACCATTTTAGGTAAAAAAGTGGCAATTATTTTTACCCTTGCTTCATAACCTATCTGGTCGATTAACGAACCTATATGAATTCCATCAAGCTCATAATGTAGGACGGAGTATCCGACACAATAGTAGCTTGCATCTTTATTTATAATATGTTCCTCCATTAGTGTTTTTTGCGCTTCCTGAACGGCACTTAACTCAAGGTGTTTAATCACTTGTTCATCTTTTATGGCTTGGTTATCTAAAGACATGAAAGAGGAGGATTGTATCGTTTTTAAGGACCTACCAGCCGCAGCAATACATACTTTATGTAATGGTCCATGTTTTAGTTCCAATGCTTTTTTGACATTGTTAATGACGTTCGCTACTTCGAGAACATGATGAATTTGTCCATCATGCATTGATCTTGCTCGATGTTCCTCAACGTAATAGTCAACTAAGCTATATGCATTATCAGCTTTTTCTAAAATAATTCCAGTAACAGATCTTGTCCCTATATCAAGCGAGAAAATTTGATCGACCATGTAATTTATCCTTTCAAAGTAAAATTGTATCATATAATCGCTTCTATTATATCTCAATGATGACAGGAGAAAAAATCTTTTGTATAATAATGTCTGATTATGTTAACAATCACCTGCTCTTAAAGGAGTTTACTACCATTTTGTAGTAAACTGGTGATAGGAGGCTAAAAGCTATTATGGAAAATAATGAAATGACTCAATTACGTAATGAAATGGATGAAATAAATTTAGAACTGTTAAAGCTAATTAATAAACGAGCAAAACTTGTCCAGAAAATTGGAGAGATTAAACAGCAACAAAGTATGAAGCGCTTTGATCCAGTCCGCGAGCGGGATATGCTTAATCATATTATTAATCATAATACCGGACCATTTGATGCAGGGACTATCGAACATCTTTTTAAGGAAATTTTTAAAGCAGGGTTGGAATTATTGGAAGACGATGATGGTAAGGCATTACTTGTATCACGTCAGAAAAAACAAGATAATACGGTTATTAATGTAAATGATGAAAAATTTGGAGATGGTAAATGTCATTTTATTATGGGACCATGTGCCGTAGAAAGTTATGAACAAGTTGAAAAAGTAGCACAAGCTGTTAGCGAGAATGGAGTGAAATTATTACGAGGCGGTGCTTTTAAGCCAAGAACCTCACCATATGATTTTCAAGGTTTAGGAATCGAAGGTTTGAAAATATTGAAAGATGTTGGACAAAAATATAATTTAGCAGTCGTCAGTGAAATTGTGAATCCTACTCATATCGAAGAAGCTATTGATTATTTGGATGTTATTCAAATTGGTGCTAGAAATATGCAGAACTTTGAACTTTTAAAAGCTGCCGGTGATGTGGATAAACCTATCTTACTCAAACGTGGGATGTCGGCTACTATTTCGGAATTTATTAATGCAGCTGAATATATTATGTCTAGAGGAAATGGTAATATTATTTTATGTGAACGTGGAATTAGAACCTATGAACCCTCAACCAGGAACACACTCGATATTTCCGCCGTACCTATTTTAAAACAAGAAACCCATTTACCGATAATTGTTGATGTGACCCATTCTACTGGGAGACGTGACCTCTTAATTCCAACAGCAAAGGCAGCTATTGCAATTGGTGCAGATGGTATAATGGCAGAAGTTCACCCTGATCCAGCCGTAGCTCTTTCAGACTCAGCTCAACAAATGGACATACCTATGTTTGAAGAGTTTTTATGTGAATTAGTGAAACAAGATGTTACCATTCAATTATAAAAATAACGAGAAACGTCGATACTCTTAAGTTAAGAGCTTACATCTATTTTATTTTGTGTTTTGTTGAATCGTGAAGTAAGATAAAATAAGATATGCAGTCGTTTTCATCTAAAAATTAATTGACTTAAACTTTAAGGAGGTAATGTAATGGCGAATATTACTATTTATGATGTTGCTAGAGAAGCGAATGTTTCGATGGCGACTGTATCACGTGTTGTT
>Ga0209487_1004901_pt1 | contig 10130 bp, 9 predicted proteins | sample Poulit2012_FD_187524 | JGI IMG/M metagenome (GOLD analysis project Ga0209487, IMG submission 187524) | Agricultural soil microbial communities from Georgia to study Nitrogen management - Poultry litter 2012 (SPAdes) (version 2) | ecosystem: Environmental > Terrestrial > Soil > Agricultural land... | reverse complement strand
GTGGGCGATCGCTGCGACGCGGGGAAAGTCTAATCACAGCTCGGTTGGACTCATCAATTTCTTATTGGGATGGTCCGTGATCGGCTGGATCGTGGCGCTCATCATGGCATGCGGTTCCCACCGGACTGTGGCAGCGACGCATCCGACCTACATCGTGCACCAGCAGGTACCCCAGCGCCCGTATTAAGCGGGCGCTAAAACCTCAACTTCCCACCATCTCCAGCGGGTCGTAAGGCGGCCACGGATCAGTGGCTAAGCGCGCGTAAATATCGACATCGATGCGCTGACCCGCTATGAGGAACTTCTCCCGCTCGGTGCCTTCCTTGATGAAACCCGCAGCACGCGCAATAGCTCCCGAAGCGGGATTGTTCACGCGATGGCCCAACTCGAGCCGGAACACCCCGCCGTCGCGCAGCGCCCAGTCGGCAACTGTTGCCGCCGCTCGTTTCGTCCAACCGCGTCCACGCGCCTCGGCCGTCATCCAATACCAAAACCAGCCGTTGCGATTCACTTCGTCGATCGAAATTGCAACCAGCCCCGCGAGTTGATCATCAGTTGTCAGAGCCCAGGGACGGTGCGGACCTTCCGGGTTTGTCAAAGTTGCGACGTACCGGCTGGCCTCTTCGATGGTTGTCACCTGCCCCTGCCGCTCCATATCGGGATGGGAGGTGAAGGCGGCGAGCACGGCAGCACCATCATTACCAACCAGGGGGCGCAAATTAACGTGAGAGACGGCGTCCAAAATCATTCCTTTACCGCGTAGATACGAAAGCGACGCTGCGTGACCGAGATAGGCTCCGCAGCTGCGAGTTGGCGCAGTTGCGCCGCGTGTTCCGCGACGGTGAAATCGGGGACGTCCCAGGGAACAAAGCCCAGATAGGTCACGAGGCTGCGAACATCGGAAAACTGCATCGTGCCCGTCCATTCGTCGACGGTGTCAATCCGCAGGCCGGCTGTTTCGAGTTCCTGCGCGTAGTTTTCGGCCGTGACGTGGCTGTATTGGCTTTCCCCACCGAACCATTCCCGCAGTTCGGATGCGTCGCGGCCATCCACCTGCTGCGTGAGAAACCGGCCTCCAGCAACCAGCACGCGCGCAATTTCCTGCGCGGCAATCGCCTCGTGGCGGGACATCACCAAGTCCAGTTCGCCAGTGGCAAACGGCATCCGGTCGCCGCGTTCCGCGTCATATTCGCGTACGTCGATGCCCGCCGGCACCAAGTTCTTGCGGGCCACTGGCAGATTCGGGGCCCACCCTTCAGTTGCCGTGATCTGGCGCGCGGCCGAGGTGGTGGGCAAGGCAGCGAGCAACCGCAAGAGGCGTTCACCGCCGCCGGTTCCCAGATCAGCAACGCGTGCAGAATCATGCAAGGCTGCGAGGCAGTCGGCGTCAAAATCCCACCATGGATTATCGGTTCGAAGGCTTCCTGCTAAGACGGAAAAATCCCATCCGACCATCGTCGATTTCTGGTGGAGCGCCGCCAGGTTATCGATAAAAGCGGCGTCGGTTGCCGTCATTGGGGCGCGGCGCCCGGGACTTGGATCCCCGCCGCAATTGTCTCAACGTTCGCCTTGTTCTTGCCCATGTCTACAAGTTGCAGTGGAAACGCGCACTGGCTGCGGATCGCCACGTTCGTACCCTCCGGGACGGGCGTAAGGCTCACGGTGATGCGTTCGCCCCAGGTGCGCCAATTCATCTCGGTTGCCGCGTGGATAACCCCGTAATCGGAGCCGATCGTTTGAATGCCCAGACCGGCACGCAGGACGGCATGGACTTGATCCCACACGTGCCGTGGTTCCACCGGGACAGTTAACTGGGTTTCGTATTTTCGGGCCATCGGTTGATCATAAACGACGGGCGGCTGCGAACTCACCGCCAAAACTCAAATAGAATGCTCTGGTGATAAATCCTCCCAAGCGGGCTTTCCGGGCCGCTGCGGCTGTTCTTCTCGTTTCCTTAACCGCCTTAAGTGGTTGCTCGGGAAATACGGATATGGAAGGGGAGGCCAAAATCACCAAAAGCGCTAGCCCCTCCGCCGAAGCTCCGACGCCTCCCGCCGAGTCGGAACCCGAGCCGGAACCTAGCGCCGAGCCCGAGCCGGAGCCTGAGCCGGAACCGACGGCTGATCCGAACAATCCCGATCCTTTGCCCGATTTCACCTCCCCCGGCACCCACGTCGGAATCGGTGAGTCGGTTACCGTCCAGACGCGCATCGGAATCCTGGATGAAAGCGAAGCCTGGGCGGTGCATTACTCAAAATGAGATCGTTGGAAACCGTCTCTCCCGCACCGATACCGATTCCAAGCACGACAAAAGCGATCATCACCACGGCCGGATTGGTTTCCGTAAATGCAATGAGGTCGTAACCCAGCGCGGCCAGAGCGAAATTCGCGCACACGACTATCGCCGGGCGCACACGGGCCACAATTGGAACAACAAGAAGCCCGGCGAGCACGGTCGCCGCGAGCCCCGGAACCAGGACCAGGGCGGCAGCCATCGGCTCCATTCCCATGACGAGTTGCAAGTCCTGCGTTACAAAGAAGATAAAACCGACGAGCGAGAATACGCTCAGTAAATTAATAACTACGGATCCGCGAAATACCCGGTTCTGAAAGAGTTCTAGATCGAGCAGCGGGGAATCGACCTGCGACTGCCGGTAAATAAATACTGAACCAAAAACTGCGCCAGCTAAAACCGTGGCTCCGGCCAGCAGGGCGTTCGCTCCGGTTGGCAGAGCGGTCACGCCATAGACGATGGGCACCATCGTAAGGATTATTAGGGCCACCGAGAGTGCGTCAATCTTGCCCGGATTCGGATCTTTAGATTCGGGTACCAAGAAGGGCGCCAGAAGCAGAAACGGCATCAGAATGGGCACTGCCATCAGAAAAATGGATCCCCACTCAAAATGGGCTAGCAAAAACCCTCCGACTATCGGGCCCAAGGCGGCACCTGCCGAAAACCCGGCCGCCCAAATTGCGATTGCAAGGCGGCGCTTATTGGGGTTGGTAAAAATATTGCGCAGTAGTGACAGCGTTGAGGGCATCAGGGTGGCACCGAATATTGCCAAAGCGGCGCGTGCCACGATCAAATATCCTGCGCTCGGGGCAAAAGCGGCGGCTGCCGAGACCAGCGCGAAACCGCCGCCCCCGATGAGGAGGAGGCGACGGCGTCCAAACTTATCCGCGGCCGCTCCCATCGGCACCAGCAACGCGGCCATGACGAGCGGGTAAATATCAACCATCCACAGAAGTTGCGCCGAAGTGGGCGGTCCGCGAGGCGATCCAGGCCCTCGTACATGCCGGCATGTTACGGCGCGAGCAGGGGCGCGGGACATTTGTAATTTCCGACTCGGAATTAAGCGGGACTCTGCAGCGCCAACTCGCCGGTGGCACCCGGAACCACTATCTCAAGATTCGCTTCATCCTCGACAGCGGGACGGCGGCCCGGGCGGCGCTAAACCGCACTGACGCGGATGTAAAAAAGTTGCGAGAATTACGTGACATTCGTGAATCGTGCTGGCAAGACGAAGATCCGAAGCGGAGAGCCGAAGCCGATCTGCTTTTGCACCTGGAAATTGTTGCGGCAACTCATAATCCACTTTTCACCAAGCTCTACGCCAGCATGCTCGACGTATTCGCGGAGCACATGCGTGAAGAAACGGGCACGGCCGAGAACGCGGCGCACGGCCATCATCACGACCTAGTAGAAGCAATTGCCGAAGGAGATGCTGACCGCGCAACCGCCAGTGTTGCCGCAATATTCAGCCCCTTCATGAGTTCATGAGGTCTGACAGTTCCGCCAGCGAAGATAAGCAGTGCTCACGCGTTAGGCGGTAACTTGCGAGGGCGTAATCCTTTGGAATTAGCGAAAAAAAGATTGGGTGGGATGGCGCTTATTGGCCATCCCACCCAACTTATTTTAGAACGCTATTTCCTAGTTACCGTTGAGGCGGTATAGGAACGCGGCCGTGGCTTCACGAGTGATCTCGTTCTTCGGACGGAAAGTTCCATCCGAGTAACCGGTCGTGATGCCCTCGTCGGCGAGCCAGGAGATCTCGGTGTAGAAGTTGTGGTTCGTGCCCACATCCGAGAACTGGGTGCCATCGGGCTCGTAGCCCTCAACGTCCGCGTAGCGGTACAGGAACGCCGACATGGCCTCACGAGTGATCTCGTTCTTCGGACGGAAAGTTCCATCCGAATAGCCAGTCGTGATGCCCTGCTCGGCCAACCAGGTGATTTCCTTGTAGAAACCGTGGCTGGTCTTGACGTCCGTGAAGGGAGAGACCGTTGGAGGATCGTAGCTCGGCTCACCCGCATCGCGGTAGAGGAACGCCGCCATCGCCTCGCGTGAAATGTCATTCAGCGGACGATATGTTCCGTCGTCATACCCGTACGTGATTCCCTGCTCAAGAAGCCAGGAGATCTCTTCGAAGTACTTGTAATCAGCGGGAACATCAACGAAGTCTGGGCCCGGAACGATGAAGGTATGCTCCCAGCTGGTGGTCGCTCCCTCCTCGATTTCGAAGCCTTCGACCGCGCGAGCAGTCACCGTAACGGTGCCTTCACCATCGTGGGTTCCGGCGGTAACTACCTCGTCATCAATGAGGTATTCCACTCCCTCGACTTCCGGAATCGTGTAGGTGGAGTCCTCATCGGAGAATTCCACCGCATCCGGGGTCACGAGAACGGGCTTTTCCGGACCGCTGGGGTCTCCAGCTTCTTCACCAGTGAGGTACTCGTACCCCGTGGTGACGAAGCTCAGGCCATCAGCGGCGTTGTCGTATTCCATGAAGTAGTACGAGATGTTCGCGTGCTCTTCAGCCGCAGCCAGGATTGCGGGTAACGGAACATCGCCCTCACCCAGGTTGCGGAACGACGGACCGCCTTCGCCACCGAGATTGACGGCGTCCTTGACGTGCATCAACTCGATGCGCTCACCGTACTTCTCGAGCAGCCCCGGAACATTCTCGCCGGCATTTGCCGCCCAGGCTACGTCCAATTCGAAGGCGACGTACTCGGGATCGGTATTTAGAACCAGGATCTCCCAAGCCGAGAGCGTTTCACCCTCGTACTCGTACTTGGTCGTGAACTCACCAGAGTGGTTGTGGCCATAGAACTTGCCCACACCTGCTTCGACCGCAGCTTCGCCAAGACGGTTCATCGTCTCAGCCGTTGCCAGGGTGTTTTCCAACGAGTTAATCCCGGGTGCAGGGAATCCGCCCGAGCCAACATACTCCTGGCCCAGCGTCTTCACGAACTCCAGCGTCTCGTCGAAGTCGTCTTCGCCCACGTTGTAGTGCGAAGCGGGAACAGAAAGACCCAGTCCATCGGTTAGTTCGCGGAACTCCTCAGCCGTGTAGTCGGAGAAGTTTCCGCCCCAGGGCTCGATGTTCTGCAATCCGATATTGGACAGCGCCTCAAAGACGGCCGGGATACCCTCGTCGCCCACCCAGGGGTTCAGCGAGAAGGTTTGTACTCCGACGCGTTCCGGCTCAATGAGCACCGGATCCGGCTCTGGCACGTCTTCATCGACCACGTGGAAGTAGTCGAAGGACACCGTCGTGGGCGAGGTTTGGCTCTTACCCAGGGCGTACAGGCCGGGGCCAACGCCGTCGAGGTTCGGGTTCGAAACACTGCCCGGGATATCCGTCCAGTTTTCGCCGTCAGTCGAGTAGGCACCCGTGAAGGTATCGCCCGAGCGTGTCAACTGCAGGTAGTAGTCCTGAGCTGACATGCCCTCCGGATCGGGGGAACTCGGCTGTTGGAAATCGCCGTCAACTTCGCTGCGGATTTCGAAGCGGAGTCCGTCCTCCTGGTTACCGTCCTGCTCGTCGCCGTAGAGGATATCGATTTTGGCGTAGTTATCATCATCGGCATAAACCATGATGCCGCCCTGATGCCACTGGCTGTTTAGAGCCGTCGCATCGAGCTTGGTTTCCACTGTCCACTCGTCATCGGTGAGCACCTTCGACTGCAGGATATTGGGAACGGTGTCGTTTACCGGACCGTTGATATCCGCATCCGTGGTGGTGATGTTGAGCGTTCCGTCATTGACCTCGATTAGGTCGCTGTTGTAGTTAACAACGTTCCAGCGGCAGGGATCGAGCTTGTCACCCTCGAAGTCATCGCTTGCGGAAATCTCCGCACCCGGATCAGTACAGATCGGGGGCAGGTTGTCTTCGTTGAAGAACGAGAGGATGCTCAGGTCAACATCGCCCTCACCGCTTACGGTGATTCGACCGCTGCCGTCACCCGGCTGATCGATATCGGCGTAGACCTCAGTCCAGTCTTCATCGTCGAAATCGAACGTGGCGAAGGGCTCGGTGTCGTCGTCCCACGTGAGGAACAGGGATCCCGTACCCTTACCGAGCGCCCGTACCAGGTCGATCGGCTCGCCACTCGGAGCGTGCGTCAGGGCAATCGGGTCGTAGGTAATGGTTCCCTTATCGCCAAAGCCCGTGATGTACTCGCCGCCGTAAACGTCGGCGTCGCGCACGCGCTCAACCCGGAACTCGGAGTCATACCAGGCCGCGGGCTGATCCTCAGGCTTGAAGATCATGCTCGCTTCGCCCGTTACCGGCGGGGTGTCTTCCGTGCCCTTATCGGTGTACTTCACCACGAGGGTTCCGAAGATCTTTTCGCCCTCGCCGTGATCCTTGGCCGCCGCCGATGTGTTGATCTCGATCGGCGTGCCCGTTCCCGAAACCTCCGGGTGAGCGTGGTCGTTGTGGCCGAGACCGAACGTCCACTCGACGCTGTCGTAGTCGATATCGTCGCCGTCTTCGACGTCGAAAATGTCGACGTCAACGGTCATGCTGTCGCCCCATTCGAAAATGGATCCATTGTCAACACTGAGCGTGATTTCAGGGGCGGTGTTGCCCACCGTAATCTGCTGCGTCGTAACACCCTGACGGCCGTCGACATCGCTTACGCGCAGGACGGCGTCGTACTGACCGAGATCGTCGTACGTGTGCTCAACCTCGACACCGGATGCGGTTTCACCGTCACCGAAGTCCCACTCGTACTCGAGCTCGTGTGTTCCTTCGAGATCTCCCGGAACACCCGAATCAGAAGCATCGAACGAAACGGTTAGCGGCGCTTCGCTTCCCGCGATCGGGTCGGCCTTAATTACTGCGCGCGGTGTCTTAGCACCGGTCTCGGAGTAGTCAATTCGGTAGATGCCAGCTTCCGGGTTTTGGCGGAAGAAGCCGAACCCGTATTCGAGAACGTAGAGGCTACCGTCATCTCCGAACTCCATGTCGATGATTCCAGCCCACTCATCCGAGCCCTGCTCGTAAATGGCGGGGTTGGGGAAGAAGTCGTAGAGCTCCGTTACCTCTCCCTCGCTGGTGTACTCATCCATGAAGAACGCGGTCATGTACTGCTGCGAGAACTCGCCCATGAAGAACGCGCCATCCCAAGCTTCAGGGAACTTGGTGGGCGACGGGTTATCGGCGTCGTAGCGGTACATCGGGCCACCCATGGGGGCCTGACCACCACGGTCACCCCAGTTCACCAGGCCGTCCCACTTGGAGGGCTGGTCACCCGGATTATTGCCGTACCACAGTTGCGGTTCGGTGGTGGGCGGGAGGATTTTCTCGCCGGTGTTCCAGCTCGAGTTGTTTACAGGAGCAGCACAGTCGAACGTGAGGTCGCCCGGTTCGTTATTTTCGAAATCCCACTCGTTATAGGCGCCGTTCCACTCTTCGAAAGTGTCGTCATTCGGGCCGTGACAGTAGGGCCAACCACCAGCCATTGGCTTATCAGTGAGCTGCCATTCGACGTAGCCCATGGGGCCGCGATCTGCCTGAGCACTGCGCGCATCCGGGCCGTATTCGCCCCAGAAGAGCACATCGGCTTCGGCGTCATAGGCCATGCGGAACGGGTTCCGCAGTCCCATCACGTAGATCTCGTGACGAACCTTAGAGTCGTCGAATTCGTAGTCCGTATTTTCGTCCAGGTACTCGAAGAGGTTGCCCTCGGGAATCGTGTAGGTTTCCCCCTCGCCCGGCTCGGCGTCTTCCGCGATCTCGTCCAGCACATTGAGGCGCAGGATTGCACCGCGCAGGTCGTTCGTGTTGCCTGCACCGCGGCGCGCGTCATGCCCGGGGTTGGTTCCCTCGAAGTCGCGAATAGGAGTGTAGGCGTTGGCACCCGGGGTACCGGCCGGCGTATTGTCACCGGTCGAAACCAGGATGTTTCCGTCCTTATCGAAGGCGATATCGGCGCCAACGTGGCAGCACTGGCCGCGCTGCGCCTCGATCTTAATGATCTCTTCTTCAGAGTCCAGATCGAATTCATTGGTTTCCGGGTCGAACTTGAACCGCGAAAGCACGTTGTATCCGAGCCACTGGTCCCAGTAACTCTCGTCCTCACCATCGGGGAGCATTTCAGGTGAGCTTCCCGGAGGTGTGGTTTCCGGGTACTCCGCACCGTTTTGCGCCGTACCGGACATTACTCTGGGCGAGTAGACGGTGTAGACCCAGTTATTCTCAGCGAAGTTCGGGTCCAGAGCGATGCCCTGCAACCCGTCCTCGGAGTTGTGGTACACGTCGATATTGGCGATCTGCTCGGTTAGTCCCGTGCTGGGATCAGTTAACCGAACGACACCATCGCGTGCCGTATGTAAAATTCGCGAATCTGGAAGAAGCGCCATACCAATGGGCTCACCAGTGTTTCCCGTAATTTTTACCTTGTCGTAGTTATCCCAATCAAGTGCGGGATCGTCCTCCGCGATATTGATCTGTGAAAGATCATCATTGCCATTGGCAGCTTGCGCAGTTGTCACAAAAACTGGCAAGACTAGAGCCCCGGCAAATATCGCCGTCGCCCCTTGACGAAGCCAGCGCGGTGTTTTCCACCTGGCTTTTTCAGACCCAATCACACTTCCTCCTTGAAAGATGTAGGCCAACTGAAGCGACTCGTGTCAGCGCTCCGTTAAGACTTTTTACAGTCGTTATGCAAAAGACTTAAACACTTAGGGAGACATCTAGGTGGCATGAGTCACAAGACGCACCCTACCCAAATAATCGGCGTCGTCAACCAGCTCCGCGCAGAGCGACTTTGGTCGCAAAAGAGCCGTAAATGCGCCGGTCAACGCCTTGCGGTAAAAATCCAGGCACGTCTCGCGTAGCCGATACCACAGAGGTCTTTTCGCCGGTTTATGAGGCACACAAGCGCGGGAACGCAGCCAAGACGGTTACGACGCGACGCGGCGGAATCTGCAAACTCTCCCGCGGTGCGAACAATGCCGTAGGCCATGCGGATCGCCACGTTCGTACCCTCCGGGACGGGCGTAAGGCTCACGGTGATGCGTTCGCCCCAGGTGCGCCAATTCATCTCGGTTGCCGCGTGGATAACCCCGAAGTCGGAGCCGATCGTTTGAATGCCCAGACCGGCACGCAAAGCGGCATAGATTTGATCCCACACGTGCTGTGGCTCAACTGGGATAGTTAACTGGGTTTCGTATTTTTGGGCCCTCGGTTGATCATAAACGACGGGCGGCTGCGAACTCACCGCCAAAATTCAAATAGAATGCTCTGGTGATAAATCCTCCCAAGCAGGCTTTCCAGGCCGTTGCGGCTGTTCTTCTCGTTTCCTTAACCGCCTTAAGTGGTTGCTCGGGAAATACGGATATGGAAGGGGAGGCAAAAATCACCAAAAGCGCTAGCCCCTCCCCCGAAGCTCCGACGCCTTCCGCTGAGCCGGAACTCGAGCCTGAGCCGGAACCCAGCTCTGAGCCCGATCCGGAACCGACGGCTGATCCGAACAATCCCGATCCTTTGCCCGATTTCACCTCCCCCGGCACCCACGTCGGAATCGGTGAGTCGGTTACCGTCCAGACGCGCATCGGAATCCTGGATGAAAGCGAAGCCTGGGCCGTGGTCCGGTACACCGTCACCGGAATTGAGGAGGGCGACCACGACTACATCAAAGAACTGTGAGATCCCGACGACTATGCCGATGGTGGGCGGGTTTATTACGTACGCGGATCCGCTGAAATCCTGACGCTCTACGGCCGCGGAATAGGCGGTGATAAGGGTTCTCTAAATCGATCGCGTCAGACAGCGTCGGCTCCGAGCGGCTGTAACTCGCCGGACGTAAAACATTCGAGCTGTCCCAGCGGTTGCCCA
>Ga0209487_1004900_pt1 | contig 10130 bp, 5 predicted proteins | sample Poulit2012_FD_187524 | JGI IMG/M metagenome (GOLD analysis project Ga0209487, IMG submission 187524) | Agricultural soil microbial communities from Georgia to study Nitrogen management - Poultry litter 2012 (SPAdes) (version 2) | ecosystem: Environmental > Terrestrial > Soil > Agricultural land... | reverse complement strand
GCGGCTTAGAATGGGAGGTCGATGGGGTGCGTTTTCGTTTTTTGTGGCCCATGCAGCCATTGTCTGACATTGGCCGCAATAGTGCCGAGCGCAACGCCTTTAGCTGTGTGCTGGAAATACAGGGCGCTCACCATCGGGCCTTGTTGTTGGGCGATATCAGTCATGAGCAGGAGCAGGTGATTGCGCCCGCACTGGACGGTCGTCCTTATGCTTTGGTTGTGGTGCCGCACCACGGTTCTCGGCATGGCTCAAGTACGCTCCTGACAGAGACCGTGCGTCCCTGTTTTGCTGCGGCATCAGCGGGGTGGTGGAATCGTTTCTTGCACCCACACCCTGAAACGCAACAACGCTGGGAGCAGACCGGCGCCATGTTTTTGTCGACGCTACAGTGGGGGGCACTAAGCTTTGCATCCACTGATACCCGGCTGCACTGGCATGCTGAGCGCTGGCACAATCGGCGTTATTGGCATCATCGCATGGGCGTTTCACTGGCTGCCGCACCCGGGCAGAGTACGTTACAATGTGCTTTTTAGTGTATTTTGCCATAGGAGTTTTATCATGCCCAGCCAACATCCTGCCCGGACCGAACCTACCTTGCGTTATCTCTTGTGCACCAATCCAGGGGGATGGCATCGCATGGGTTATTGGGAGTGGGGGGATGAGCGCAATGAAGATGTGCTGCTGTGTATGCACGGTCTGACCCGCAATGGCCGCGATTTTGATGCGGTAGCGCGCCGCTTTAGTCACAAGTACCGGGTGATCTGCCCGGATATGGCAGGTCGGGGGACCTCAGACTGGCTGGAGGAGCCAGATTTTTATACTTTTGCCCAGTACGTGGGCGATTTGGCCAGCCTGATTGCTCGTTTGCAGCCAGCACGAATCACCTGGCTGGGTACTTCGATGGGCGGTCTGATTGGATTGACTTTTATTTACATGCTTTCCCAGACCGCCAAAACCCCCTTGGGCGGCGGACGTTGTAATGCAGCGGCCCAGGATTGGCTGATACAGAAAGCCAATCCTGTTGATCGGTTGATACTTAATGATATTGGCCCAGAGCTCGCGCTGGAGGGGATGAAAAATATCGCTCGTTATGTAGAGGCTGGTCAAAGTTTTGCTACTCATGACGAGGCCTTGGCCTATGCGCGTACCCATTGGTCGGGCTTTGGGCTGCAAACCCCCGAGCAGTGGGATAGCTATACGCGCCATTATTTCGTGACCAATATGAAAAGTCAGTGGGTTCCGCATTATGACCCGGCCATCATGCGCGCTTTTGTGCGAGGACTGAACTATCCGATGGATGAGAGTCAGACTTTCCTCTGGTCTGTAATCCAGCAGCTGCAGATCCCTTTGCTGATTTTGCGCGGTAGCCACTCGGATCTATTAACCGCTGAGGTCTATCAGCGCATGCTCGATGAGCAGCCGTTGGCTCAGGGCTGGCAAACTGATCGGGCCGGGCATGCCCCGAGCTTATTGCACGACGATGAGCTAGATGTTATTGAAAAATTTTTAAATAGCTGAGATATTGCATGTTAAATGTTGATTTGCATACCCATTCCACTATTTCTGACGGTGTGTTGACTCCGGAGGACCTTGCCCAGCGCGCTCATGCGCATGGTACACAGTTGTGGGCCTTGACAGACCACGACGAGGTGAGCGGTTTGGCGCGTGCGCAGCAGGTAGCAGAAGAACTTGGCATTCAATTTATCCCCGGGGTAGAGATTTCTGTCACTTGGCTGGACAGAACCGTCCATATTGTTGGTCTGGGGATAGATTATGAGCAGCCACAATTGCTTGAATCACTGCGCTCGGTGCGCAGTGGTCGTACCTTGCGTGCCCAATTGATGGGTGAAAAGCTAGCTGAGCTGGGCTTTGAGGGTGCCTATGAGGGGGCGTTAGCCTATGCTACCAATGCTGAGTTGGTCAGTCGTACGCATTTTGCCCGATTCCTTGTAGATGAGGGGCATTGCAAAAACATGAAAGAGGTGTTCAGCCGCTATCTTGGTGATCACAAGCCCGCGTATGTGCCCATGCAGTGGGCCAGCCTTGAGGAGGCAGTGCAGTGGATTACAGCTGCCGGTGGCAAGGCGGTGATCGCTCATCCGGGGCGATACAAATTTACCGATCAGCAGTTTGAGCTATTGTTTGAACGTTTCAAATCTTATGGCGGGATAGGTATCGAGGTAGTTACTGGCAGTCATGCGCAAAAAGAATACAACCGCTATGCGCGGGTGGCCAAACGATATGGCTTTGAGGCCTCTAGTGGTTCGGACTTTCATTGGGCCAGTGAAAATCGCATGGATATAGGTAAAGTCCCTGCCTTACCGGCAGGCTTGACGCCTATCTGGCATGATTGGCCCATCAACGTGGGAGCGTCAAATGAGTAAGGCATTTATAAACGAAGATGCGCAGGATTATGATGACGATGTGGATGTTGAGCCGGTTGCCTTGCCTGCTGGCATGAAAAACTACATCACTACACAAGGTTATTATCAGCTGCGCGACGAGTTGGATCATTTAATGAATGTTGAGCGCCCCCAGGTGGTTGATACCGTCAGCTGGGCGGCCTCGAATGGGGATCGTTCCGAGAATGGGGACTATATATATGGCAAGCGTCGTTTGCGGGAAATTGATCGCAGGTTGCGCTTTTTGACCAAGAGACTGGAAATCGCCGAGGTGGTGGAGCCGGCCGAGCAACCCAACCGGGATCAGGTGTTTTTCGGTGCAACTGTGACCTACGCCAACGGCCAAGGCGAGGAGCAAACAGTCACCATTGTAGGCGTTGATGAGGCCGCCCCTTTGCAAGGGCGGATTAGCTGGATTTCTCCAGTTGCCCGGGCTTTGCTCAAGGCCCATGAGGGTGACCTCGTATCGATTCGCACCCCGGCAGGCAACGACGAGCTCGATATTCTCAAGGTGCACTACCCGGACGAGCCCTTTCGACGCACCCATGATGACTAGTCTTTTATTTCAGTTTGAGGGTAAAATTCATAATTACCCATTTGTCTTATTATCGTTTCTAAAAGTCTCACCGTGACCATCATCCAAACCCTTCTTGGCCCTTCCGTAAGCTCTACACTCCCAACCCAAGCACTTGTACAACAATGTCAGCAGGCTGGCTTACCTGTGGTGGACGTACAGGTGTTTGAGGAGTTTTTCATTCTATTAAAGGATGATGCCCGCCAATCTGCTGATTTTGATGCGCAGTGGCAGCGATTGCGCCTTTTATTGCGGGCTGAATCCTCTGCTGGACCGAGCTCCCAGGCGCATGCACAACTGCGAGTTTTGCCGCGCGAGGGAACGCTCTCAACTTGGTCAAGCAAGATTCAGGGCCTGCTCGATAATAGTGGATTTGATATCGTGCAGCGTATTGAACGGGCCTTGCTGTATGTATTTACCTTGGAAAAGGGCTGGCTCAAAACACCCAGCCTAAGTGCTGAGCAGCACAAGCAGCTCGCCGGATTCATACATGATCGGATGCGTGAGCGGGTCGTTGGCCTTGAATATGAGGGTGAGGATTTGGGCATGGTTACGGCCCGCCCACAGATGCAAACCATTGATCTACTGGCACAGGGGCGGCATGCCTTGGTACAAGCCAACGAGGAGCTGGGTTTAGCCCTGTCTGACGATGAGGTGGATTATCTTTATACCGCCTTTAAAGCAAAAAATCGCAACCCAAATGATGTCGAGCTCATCATGTTTGGGCAGGCCAACAGCGAGCACTGCCGCCATAAAATATTCAATGCGCAGTGGATTATTGATGGACATCAGCAGGATAAAACACTTTTTGGCATGATCAAGGATACTCATGCCGCACAGCCCGAGCGTACTGTTGTCGCTTATGCAGACAATGCTGCCATCATGCAGGGCGGGGAGGCAGCGCTTTTTTATCCATCGCTGGATGAGCAGAGTTTTGGTGCTTATCGGACCGAGACGCGCACCATGCATACACTCATGAAGGTGGAAACCCATAACCACCCCTCGGCAATCTCACCCTATCCGGGAGCTGCGACCGGCGCAGGTGGCGAGATACGTGATGAGGGCGCTACGGGCAAGGGCTCACGGTCCAAGGCCGGGTTAATGGGTTTTAGTGTTTCTCATGTTTGCATCCCTGGAGCCCACAAACCCTGGGAGGACAAAGCCATTGGCTTTCCTGCCCGTATTGCCTCCTCCTATGAGGTATTGCAGCAGGGAGGTCAAGGCGGTGCGGCCTATAACAATGAATTCGGACGAGCCAATTTGCTGGGCTATGTGCGCAGCTTTGAGCAGGAGATTGGAGGCGTGCATTGGGGCTATCACAAGCCCATCGTGATAGCGGGTGGATTAGGCGAGATTGATGCGCAGCATACGCACAAGGACCCTTTGCCTGCAGGTGCCTTGTTAATACAACTCGGGGGGCCCGGTATGCGCATTGGCATGGGCGGCGGAGCTGCCTCCAGCCTGACTGATGGGGTCAGCGCAGAAAGTCTGGATTATGATTCTGTACAGCGAGCTCATCCAGAATTGCAAAAGCGCGCCCAGGAGGTGATTGATCGGTGCTGGCAACTGGGATCTGAAAATCCGATTCTGGCGATTCACGATGTCGGAGCAGGGGGGCTCTCCAACGCCTTCCCTGAGTTGGTAGATGATGCCCAAAAAGGGGCAATATTTGATTTGCGCGAAGTCCCGGTTGCCCAGGATGGATTGTCTTTTGCCGAAATATGGTGCAATGAGGCTCAAGAGCGCTATGTGTTGGCTATTTTGCCTGCGGATTTGGAGCGATTTGAGCAGATAGCCAAGCGTGAGCGCTGCCCATGGGCAGTGGTCGGCGTGGCTACGGATGAACGGCAGCTTAAGGTCACCTGGGGTGAGGATCAAAGCCCGCACCCGGTGGATATGTCTTTGGAGGTCTTGCTGGGCAAGGCACCGGGCATGGTCCGGGATGTCAGACGGGAGGCCCCGTTATCCATTACGCAGGATTTGGCTGAGGTAGATTTGGATAAGGCCATCAAAGGGGTGCTCAGCCACCCCACTGTGGCCAGCAAGGCTTTTCTGATCACCACTACGGACAGAAGTGTGGGCGGGCGCACGGCGCGCGATCAAATGGTTGGACCCTGGCAAGTGCCGGTGGCTGATTGTGCTGTCACATTGGCTGACTTTAGCTCATTACGTGGTGAGGCCATGGCTATTGGCGAGCGCAGTCCGCTGGCGATCTATCACCCCCCGGCCTCAGGCCGCATGGCCGTCGCCGAGGCGTTGACAAATCTGGTGGCCAGTGATGTCCAAGATTTCAAGGATATCAAGTTGTCTGCCAATTGGATGGCCGCTTGTGGCGGACAAGGCCAGGACGCAGCTCTATTTGATACCGTGCAGGCCGTAAGTCAGTGGTGTCAGGCCCTGGGTTTGTCAATACCGGTAGGCAAGGATTCCCTTTCAATGCGCACCAGCTGGAATGACGGCTCAGCAGACCACGAGGTGGTATCTCCGGTCTCCCTGGTAGTAACCGCTTTTGCGCAGGTCAAGGATGTCCGCCGTACGCTTACGCCTCAATTGCGCACGGATCGGGGGAAAAGTGTACTGATATTGATTGATTTGGGTCAGGGTCAGCAACGGATGGCCGGTTCGGTCCTTAACCTGGTTACTGGTCATATCGGGGGTGAAAGCCCCGATATCGAGGATGCAGAATTACTGATCAATTACTTCAAGGCTATCCGTAGCCTGGCGGAGCAAGATCTATTGTGGGCGTACCACGATCGCTCGGATGGCGGGCTTTTGGCTACTGTGGCCGAGATGGCCATTGCCGGACGTACCGGGGTGGCGCTGAATATTGACATGCTTGCTATAGATAGCTACACCCAGGATTGGGGTGATTATAAAATTCGGCCCGAGCAGGTGGCTGTGCAGCGCGACGAGCGCACTTTGCTGGCCTTGTTCAATGAAGAGGCAGGCGGGGTAATACAGGTGCCAGCAGAGCAGCGTGACGAGGTGATGCAGCAGCTGCGCCAGTGGGGATTATCCAGGCATAGTCATGTCATTGGAGCCCATAGTGACAGTGAGCACCTAAGCATATTCCGTGACGGGAGTTTGATTTATAGGATGCCTTGGACTGAGCTGTCGGCTTGCTGGCAGGCTTTTGATTATGAAATGACAATGCGACGTTCAAACCCGGATACTGCACACGCAGAATATCAGCTGCAGCAGGATTTCACAGCAGCCGGGTTGGGAGGGCAGGTGGATTTTGACCCCCAGGAGAATATCGTGGCGCCCTTTATACAATCAGGTGCCCGTCCCCGCATAGCACTGATCCGCGAACAGGGTAATAACGGCCTGGAGGAAATGGCCTGGGCCTTCCATCAAGCGGGTTTTGAGGTCCATGATGTGCCGATGACGGATCTATTGGCACAACGACAGCAGTTGAATACTTTCCAGGGATTGGTGGCTACGGGCTCATCCACCTATGGCGATGTGTTGGGGGCCGGTTATGGCTGGGCACAAACCATACTGAATCAGCCTTTATTGACAGAACAGTTCCATGAGTTTTTCCAGCGCTCGGATACCTTTGGTTTGGGGGTGAATAATGGCTGCCAAATGCTCAGCCATTTGACGGATCTAATCCCGGGAGCGGCGCACTGGCCGCGTTTTGAGATGAATGCATCACAGGCCTACGAGTCGCGTTTGATCATGACCCGAGTACCGGAAAGTCCGTCGCTATTCCTGCGTGGCATGGCCGGAGCTTGTTTACCCGTTGTAGTGGCGCATGCACAGGGCCGAGCCGAGTTCAAACAGGCTGAAGATCAGCAAAAGGTTCACGTGGCTTTGCAATATGCGACTGCACAGGGTGAGGCTACCGAGCAGTATCCGCTCAACCCCAATGGCAGTGCTGCCGCACTTGCTGGGGTCACGAGTAGCGATGGGCGGGTTACTTTGCTGATGCCCCATCCCGAGCGCTGCATTCGCAATGTGACGCTATCATGGGCGCCTGAGCGCTGGTCAGCAATGGATAGCGGGGGCAAGGACCGGGCTGATGGCGGGCTGACTCCGTGGATGCGTTTCTTTTACAACGCCCGGCTCTGGATAAGCTAAATAAATTCACGTATAATTTTGTTTTGGCTGGAGTGAATACAAATGCATTTAGTACAGAAAGCACTCACTTTCGACGATGTGTTGTTAGTGCCTGCTTATTCCGAGGTTTTACCTCACGACACCAATCTTCAGTCTCAATTTACCCGCGATATACGTCTAAATATCCCCCTTGTTTCTGCAGCGATGGACACGGTGACCGAGTCTAAGCTGGCCATTGCCATGGCGCAGGAGGGTGGGATTGGTGTGATTCATAAAAACCTCAGCGCAAAACGACAGGCGCAGGAGGTTTCCAAGGTCAAACGACACGAATTTGGTATTGTCATTGATCCCATCACCGTCACTCCCGATATGACAGTACGCGACGCCATAGAGTTACAAAAGCAGCACGGCATTTCGGGTTTGCCTGTGGTAGAGGGCGCGCAATTAGTCGGCATTGTCACCAACCGTGACCTGCGATTTGAAGAGCGCCTGGATTTGCCCATCCATCAGGTCATGACGACCAAAGAACGCCTGGTCACAATGGATGAGGGGGCGACCCTCGAGCAGGCCCAGGCCCTGATGCACAAGCACCGCCTGGAACGCGTATTGATAGTCAATGACCAGTTTCAGTTGCGCGGTCTGGCAACTGTCAAAGACATTCTCAAGAGCACCGAGCACCCCACTGCTGCCAAGGATGATTTCGGTCAGTTGATTGTGGCGGCAGCGGTTGGAGTCGGTGGGGATACGGATGAACGCGTAGACAGGCTAGTCCGGGCCGGTGTTGATGCCATAGTTGTTGATACTGCGCACGGTCATACCAAAGGCGTCATCGATCGGGTTCGCTGGATCAAGCAGCACTACCCACAGGTACAGGTGGTCGGTGGCAATATCGCCACCGCCGAGGCGGCTCGTGCTCTGGTGGATGCGGGTGCTGATGCCGTCAAGGTCGGCATAGGCCCGGGCTCCATTTGCACGACCCGAGTCATCGCCGGCGTTGGAGTGCCCCAAATTTCAGCAGTCGCCAATGTCTATAATGAGCTCAAGGGCACTGGGGTGCCCCTGATAGCTGATGGCGGTATACGCTTTTCCGGCGATGTGGCCAAGGCACTGGCTGCCGGGGCATCGACCTGCATGATGGGTGGCATGTTTGCCGGCACCGAGGAGGCACCTGGTGAGGTTGTCCTTTACAAGGGGCGCTCCTATAAATCCTACCGAGGCATGGGCAGTGTTGGTGCCATGAGTGATGGTTCAGCTGATCGTTATTTTCAGGAGTCGGGCAGTAATGCGGACAAGCTCGTACCCGAAGGCATCGAGGGACGTGTGCCCTACAAGGGGAGCGTGCTGGCCATTATTTATCAGCTTGTAGGTGGGGTGCGTGCATCCATGGGATATTGCGGTGTCGCAGATATACCAACCTGGCATGAGGAGGCCAAATTCATACAGGTGACGGGTGCTGGTGTTCGTGAATCGCATGTCCATGACGTGCAGATCACCAAGGAAGCCCCAAACTACCGTGTTGGTTAAACCTCATTAACATTTATTTTATCAATGAATTGGGGCCAAATGCGCACTGCCGTGTTTGGCCTTTTTCCATAGGGCGGTCGACACCTCCCTTTTTTTGGAATATGTATCATGAATAGCAATCATCAATGCATCGCCATTTTGGACTTTGGATCGCAGTTCACACAGCTGATCGCCCGCAGAATACGAGAGTTGGGGGTCTATTGTGAGATTTTGCCAGGTCATAGTTCCAATGCAGCAATACGGGCGTTGCCAAACCTCAAGGGTCTGATACTTAGTGGCAGTCATGCCTCTATCTATCAGGAGAATGCGCCTAAACCGGATGCGGCAATTTTTGAATTAGGTTTACCCATCCTGGGGATTTGCTATGGCATGCAGTTGATTGCGCAGCATTTTGGTGGTCAATGCTCAGCAAGCGCACGCCGGGAGTTTGGGGTAACGACAATAAGGGCCCGGGGACACAGCCTTTTGCTCGCAGACATCGAAGATGAACGCAATGAGCAAGGGCATGGCTTGTTGCATGTTTTGATGAGTCATGGCGACCAGGTAGATCAGCTGCCACCAGATTTCATACGGATTGCATCCAGTGCTAATAGCCCCATTGCCGGTCTGGCTCATGAGTCCCGAGAAATCTATGGCCTGCAATTTCACCCTGAGGTCACTCAAACGACGCAAGGTAGTAATATTTTGCAGCGTTTTGTGATTGATATATGTGGTTGTACGGCTGATTGGAGCATGCCGGACTTTATCGAGGAGAGCGTAGCAAGGATTCGTGCGCAGGTTGGCGATGAGCAGGTCATTTTAGGACTATCAGGTGGGGTGGACTCTTCGGTGGCAGCCTTGCTGATCCATCGGGCTATCGGCCAACAGCTCACCTGTGTCTTCGTCGATCACGGTTTGCTGCGCCTAAATGAGGCGCAGGAGGTGATGGAGCAGTTTGGTCAACATTTCGGCTTGCAAATCGTCGCAGTAGATGCCAGTGATCTGCTATTCAAACAGCTTCAAGGGGTTACGGATCCTGAAGAGAAAAGAAAAATCATTGGTGCGGCCTTTGTCGAGGTTTTTCAAAAGGAAGCCCAAAAACTGATAGACGCCCGTTGGTTGGCCCAAGGGACCATTTACCCGGATGTCATCGAGTCAGTGAGCAATCAGGGCGGGCAAGGCATTAAATCACATCACAACGTGGGCGGATTGCCGGATACATTAAATCTCAAGCTCCTTGAGCCCTTGCGCGAACTCTTCAAAGACGAGGTGCGCCGCCTGGGCATTGAGCTGGGGTTACCTGCAGAAATGGTCTACAGGCATCCTTTTCCTGGGCCGGGCCTAGGGGTACGCATACTGGGTGAGGTAAAAAAAGAGTATGCTGAGTTGCTGCGTCGTGCAGATGCAATTTTTATCGAAGAATTGCGCCAAACCATTGATAAAGACAGCCAAAAAAGTTGGTATGATCTGACTTCTCAGGCTTTTACGGTGTTTTTACCGGTCAAAAGCGTGGGGGTCATGGGCGATGCACGTACCTATGAATATGTAGTCGCCCTGAGGGCAGTACAAACCATAGATTTCATGACTGC
>Ga0209487_1004899_pt1 | contig 10131 bp, 5 predicted proteins | sample Poulit2012_FD_187524 | JGI IMG/M metagenome (GOLD analysis project Ga0209487, IMG submission 187524) | Agricultural soil microbial communities from Georgia to study Nitrogen management - Poultry litter 2012 (SPAdes) (version 2) | ecosystem: Environmental > Terrestrial > Soil > Agricultural land... | reverse complement strand
TGTAATGACATGGTCTGAACTCTCCTCAACTTGCAACGGCAGCTGACCTTGTTCATCTGCCACGGATTCAGGTGTTGTACACGCTGCCAGCAAGATGACACTCGCCAGCATCGCAAAAGAAGCTGTGACAGTCTTTAAAGTCCGAGAAGTGTGGAAAACTATATTTTTCATGGCTATATCCCCAAATGATAAGGACCTGAAGTGTCGTACAGCCATTCTAATTGTTCTCTCTCACATAAAAAAATTATTGAAACAGCTTGTATCCTAATGCCTTCGATAATACAAAAGGCCAGCGCGTAGTGAGGTTAATTATTAACAACATATCTCACACAACGAACACGACTCGAACCTTTCGGACTTGTATATTGTCCGCCGTAACCATAGAAATACTGCTCCCACGCAAATCCTATTCCATACTCCGTAGAACTCCAATATAATGCATTATCAAATCCCCCAATCTTCTCTTTTTGGGAGTACATCAGATCCAGCTCGGTTTTGGAGGGCAGGTACCAGTCATCATACCCTCCACCAAGATAATCATCACAAACTTTCGCAGCATACACACTTTCTGGATCCTCATCTCTATGATGCTCAATGATCCGTTGGGTATTCATTATCCCTTCTCCAATGCCATCCCCGTCAGCATGGGTCACTTTGAGGTCTCCGTAATTCCACCTTGTTCTGGAACTGTGATCCTCTTCAGCAGCAATTAACATCGATTCACCGGCTTCATCTATCCAGTAGATCACACCACCCCCATAATGATCGCCAATGTTGTGATGGCTATTTGAAACAGGTTCATGATCTGACTGAGCTGTAAAGGAAGCCAATGTTTCGGCATTTCGAGATTCAAAGCTCTTTAGACTTACACTTTTACCTGCATCGTCCCCATCCGGTAGTGCTACTCGGACAAGGCTCAGTGCTCTCTCCTCATCCCATTCCGACATCCAGTGATCAGCGGCTCCTTCAAAACGCCCCGTAAGCTCAAACTTAAACTCTTGTTGTAGTCGTGTCGGGTCAGCTACGATAATCTTGTCAATAGTTGAACCCGATTTTTCAACTATCAACAAACCGCGATGTTCTGAACGCAGAGTCACACCATCCCCCAAATCAATCTGTCCGGGTTCATAAAAAACAATTTGAATCTGGTTCAGTTCGTGATGGCGAACAGCTTGTATTTCTGGAGTATTTGTAAGGATCTCGATCTGTGAACTCTCCCTGTAGTCATCTACCTCACTCACTTCGATATCAGGAACGACTATATATTGATACGTAGACTCATTTTCTGGCAGGCGATGATCAAACCACAGGGTGAACAGCTCTTTCTCCACAAGATCATCCGTAGCCCATGGCTGATGATTGATACTTCGCCAGGCCCCTGACGAGGTTTTGTTTTTTAAACTGATTGGTACCGGGACTGGGAATAGGTAAGCTATGTGGTCGTGATGGACCCAGTCCACATGAGAAAAACTATATTCACCCTGATTCAGAATTTCGCGATCTTCGCTGCGCTTAACATAAACATCGCCGTTCAGCAGGCTTTGATTCACAGTCGTCGCAATGGGATCATCTGAATCGGACTGAATACCGGCTCCTAAAGCGACGAATTCATCATCAAAGAAGAACCATGACTTTCGTGCTTTCAAGGGTTCATGAGCACTCTCAAAGTCAAATGCGGCAGCTCCAAAAATACTATCGGAAACAGCACCTACAAAATCTGTACGACCTGCTTTGACAATTTCACGATGCCCTGGGTGTTCTGGTCTCTGCAGTACGGTGGTACCCGGAATCTTGCGCCAATCCCAGGCTACGAATATATCGTGATATTCTCTTCCGGTTCTTGAAATAAAATTGGCACCATCAGCGAAAAAATGTTGCTTTAAACCTTGATTGCCATGTGGCGCTTCCATGTTCAATGTCCGTGCAGAGTGCATTCGAACGGAAGTGAAGTAGTGCGGCCGTTGATGGCTTAGATATTCCGAATGCCAGAAGAATCGATTGGCGGTTATGTTCGGAGTCTGAAGTCCATCTCGAATATTGGCAATATTCTGCAGCTCATCAGCTCTGTAGTCAGTAGCGTGGAGCAGTTTTTTGGGCAGTGCGCTTCCCCGCGCGTTCAGTGCCCCTGGCCTGGACATTCCGCGATTCATCGCCCCCGGATCATTATACCATCCATGAACCATTGTTCGGGCGATACCATCAAGAAAATAATCGATGAGAAGCCTCAACGCCTCTTCCTCAAAACTGAAACGCGTGCCGGCAAGTCGATAGGCCCAATCCGCAAATGCATTTGCATAACCTCGACCATACGAAAGCACTGACGTCACTCGATCTGTTCGGTGGTGGAAGCTATAGTCCGGTTTAAGGCCTCTGCCACTTGTAAAGGTTATCTGTTCGACCATTGAATCAACAGCCTCCTCCAACGCCTCCGCATCTCTTTCAAAAATTGCCCGTTCGGCCATAATGCCTAATATCCGGATCAAGTCGCCACCGGGTCTGGCTCCCCACGCTAGCAGACTTGCTCGATGTGCCATTCGCATTATTTCGTCAGTTTGAGACTCCGTCAGATCCTCATCAATCAGCAGAGCAATACGGACAAGGGTGGCAGGTCCGGAGATCTCATTGTGATACCAATTATCTGAGATGAAATCATTCCTTATCCAGAACTCTAACGCTTTATGAATTGCGTCTTTTACTTCCGGGCTTTGGTGGTAAACTGATTGAGACGATCTCCAGGCTCGAGAAAGCAGAAGCGTATTATTCAAGTGCCGTGTGTGTTCAAAACCGGTAATTGAGACATCTTCATAGTTTATATCTTTCCAGAACCCTTCAAGTTGAATGGATGATATCAGTGACTGGATCCGATCATCATTAATAGTGACGTCCAGCAGATCATTGATAATCAAATCCCGCAAATACTCCAGATCCTCACTCTTTCCCAGTTGACTACTGGTATCCAAAGAGCTTGAACTCCTTTCTCTTTCATCCACGACTCTTAAATCCAATGGCATTGTTCCCAAAGATCTTGCAAACAAATACCTTGGCTCCACAAGACTAGTATCCTCCAAAGCCCTTTTATCAGCAGATAGTGCATCTATAGATAAAAGAGGGGATAGCACTAGTATGAAAAGAGTCGTGACATGTCTAGAAGGCATAGGCAGGCTGAGTTCAGATACACTTTTAGAATACAGTTACATATAATCCGACTGAATAATAAAAGTGGAAATGACAGAGAAAGACGCTAGTTCATTTCAAGACGTTTGATACTGACCAACATCTCTCCATCAGTATTATTGATGTTGTTGATGTATATATAGGCCGTATATTTATCATCTTCCGTTCGCATCAAGACTCCGGAATCATTCGTTACTCCAAAGGCGTAATTGGTGGAGTTTTCAAGCGTCGGCTCTTCAAGATCTCGATCATCGATATAGACCTCTGGAGCGTCGCCTTTTAGCTGGGCATCACGCATATTCAGGTCGCGTTTCTCCATTCTGGTGGTCTTCGATTCCCAGTTTGCTGGCAAGGTGACATCGTTCAAGTAATCGGAGTGATCAGGTGAAACCAAGGCATGCCCGAAGGCGTAACCATCCATGGTTTCCCGATACAGATAAACAAAATCAATACGATTGATGAGACTTTCTGAGACAATCTCCTCTTCGGTATAAACAGCCATATCGGCAATCGAGAAGAAATATGCGTCCCCATCAGTCAGGAGTATCTCTCTTTCCATATCCATCCTGCTGACCTGGTATTCAGGCGTCGAGAGCCCCACATGATCTCCAACCGAATTAGTTGCGTTGAATTTGAAAGAGACAGTCCCGCCTCTTGCCTCTTCAGGAACGACATACTTATATCTCAGAGTGACAGCATTCGTATCTACGATTTCTGCTGTAGAAACTCTTCCGATTGTCGTGCTATCTGTTACTGTCAGTACAGGAATATCTACACCACTCTGATCGGTGTACCAGGAGTGTCTCTCAAAACCGGTACCGGTCGTTCCCTCTATAGATGCTTCCGCTTCCGCAGTGGCGAGATGGTTATCTATGGTTCCCATTCCATACATGAATTCAACGGGTTCACCTACGATAAGAGGTCCCGTCGTCTTTTTCATAAAATCATTATCAAAGTCAGGAGACATATCCTCCTGATTATCACAAGAGACCAGAAGCATAAACATCGATGCAAAACAAATAATATATTTCATGTCGTCAAAAACTATGTTTTTAAAATCAGATGCAATCAATAATCATTACTCTATTCTTGTACAGAAATATAGATGGTATATGTGTTCTCAACCTGTCTATTTCCTGAAATAACGGTATACTCTCTGGGCTCAGAGAAATCCACAAATTGACCCATTGCAGGCCTGACAAGTGCATCCAATGCTACACTACTATACGGTTTAACATTTGTCAGATCCGTTCCATATCTGGCTATCGCATGCACAGTTTTTTCCTCTTCATTGATCTCGTGAGATACCAGAAGAGAACGATTATCTGTCCCCACAATATCAAATGAAGCCATATAGGCCTCATCATTATCAGTAATCAATAACCCGTCACTATCTACAACATCCCAGGCACAAGATGTAAGAACTAGTGATATAAGCAGTGATAGTGTAAGAGTGGTATTTTTTGATTTCATAGCTTTACTTATTAGCTGAAAGTCCCTTGTTGTCGTTTTGCAGCTGCCATCAGATTCAGATCATCTCGTATCGCTGATAACAGATGCAGCTTCAACCTTATCATAACCATGGCTCGTTTTGAGTCAGGTTAGGATTTCGATCCCTTTCTGCCGGCGGTATTCGAAAGATATAGTACCTCTCAAAATCACGCTGTTGGGCATTCACAAATTCATCACGGATACGCTGGCCCCAGGTATCATAGAGGACAAGACCATCCGGTTGGGCCCAGATCTCCTCCGCTTTACGCCATCGACGTATGTCAAAGAATCGTTGGCCCTCAGCCACAAACTCAACAATTCGCTCCTGCTCAATGGCATCGAAAAATGCCTCGTAGTTATTATACTGAGACCTGTCAAGGGGAGGCAAGTTGCCACGATTCCTGATCCTGTCCACCAATTCAAATAGTTCAGGTGTCGGTCCACCATTCACTTCATTCACTGCTTCGGCATACATCAGGAAGACGTCAGCCAGGCGCATCAGATAGAAGTCTTGGGGGCCGTCACTTCTGAACATAGGCACCTCCTGGCGAACCCATTTCCGGAAAATGTATCCCGTCCTTGCATTTCCGTAGTTGTGATAGTTGACTCCATCATTAAATCCATGACGAAACTCAAGACTATCTCCCATCGCATCACCAACTACCGGAAGAAGCTTTTGGCCATCCCACAAGATGGTCGCCTTCATTCGATAATCACGATCTTCATAAGTCTCCGGATTAATAGCTCCGTTCTCTAACTCCGAATCATTCGCCAGTACCAGAGGTTCAGCAAAATCACCTGTGCTCCGTAGCTGATAGCGATTCACCAGTCGATAATTGGGAATGACCCAGGTCTGAGCCCCTCCAATTTGTCGCGTACCGAAGTCCCGGGCCATCTCTTCTCCCTGACCGATATGGGGTCCGCCAAATCCAGCTGAAAAGATGATTTCAGGATTATGCTCATTTTCATACTGAAACAGATGCCAGTAATTGGGCATCTGCCACTCGCCCGGTTCACCCCCTCTGAAAAGATCAAGGCCGTATGCTGGATCCATCACCTCTCTAAAGTCATCAGCCGCTGATGCAAAATGCTCGTTTGCTTCAGCAGTTTCTCCTTCATATTTCATCCAACTCGCCCAGAAGAGCTTTACCTTCCCGCTAAATGATAGAGCGGCCAGCTTTGTTGCCCTGCCTTGATCAGAGGCGGGATAAGATTCAGGCAGTACTTCAGCAGCATACTCAAGATCAGCAAGTATTGTATCCTTGATTTCACGTCTAGGTGTCCGAACAATCTGAATAGCCTCCTCATTATCCAGGACTCGTTCAAAATAGGGGACATCACCCCATAGATCGATCAGTCTGAAATAACTTATAGCCCGAAGAAACACGGCTTCTGCTATATACCGATCCAGCAACTCTTCATCAGCCGCTATATCCGGATCCTCAGCCATTTGATTAATATTGTCAATGACATTATTAGCCCTGTTTATAGTGCGATACAGCCCCCCCCACATATTGTTGAAGCCACCTCCTAAAGGCTGAGGATCATAGGAGTTGGAGTACCATGTGTCGCTGCGGCCTCTGGCATGGACAAACTCACCGGCGCCATCCCAGTAGTAATCTCGACCAAAAGCTCTTCGCATGGCGTTGTAGACTCCATTCAGTGCATTCTCGGCATCATCTGTAGTTTCCCAGTAGATATCGGGGGAAACTGCATCCGGCTGAACCTGATTGAGAATATTATCCGTGCATCCATTTGCAAAGACAACAATAACCAACAATACAAGAACAACTTGCAACCGTTTTCTAAGATCGAGCACGTCATCAACAACTGTCATCGTCCTGGATTTTTCGTTCAATGAATTCATGTGATTATTATCAGTTGCTATAAAGTTATATTCACACCTAGTGAAATGGTCCTCAACAGTGGATAAGGATCATTGTTACTCGCCGCTTTCTCAGGATCAATCCCTCTATAGCTGGAAAGTGTGAATATATTCTCCGCTGCAGCATATACCCGAAATTGATTTATCCCAATCCGATCAATTAGTGTGATAGGTAAATTATATCCTATCTGGACATTCTTGAATCGCAGGTAGCTAAGATTATCTAACCAGAAAGTTGACTGGTCATGATTACTGCCTCCTGATCCCGAAATAATTCGAGGCATCGAGGCCTCTCTGTTATCGAGATTCCACGTATCATTCCAATGGTGCGCCTGAAAAGCATATCTCGTCTGAGGAACATGGACTGAGTTAAGAGGCTCTCTCCAAAAGTCTTTTCGACCTGCTCCAGCTTGTAACAGCAGATGGAGATCGAAACCTCTCCAGGCTGCCGCGAAATTCAGTCCTGCCTGATATGGGAAGGAAGAGCGCATGAAGTTTGGATAAGCCCGGCGATCCTCTGAGGTGATTTGACCATCGCCATTCAGATCCTTGTATATGACATCGCCTGGAGCAACATGCGATTGATTCTGATATGCGGCATTCTGAATATCTTCCCAACCTTGTGCAATACCCACAGCCTCTCTTGTATAGACGTAGTTATACGGAAGATCCAGGAATACATTACCCTTTGTCAGGTGCTGATTCCAATCCAGCAGCCGATTACGATTATAGGCCAGATTCAATCTCACATCATACTGAACCGTACTCAACGCTGATTGATAACCGATCGTCATCTCTATACCCTGATTCTGCAGATCACCAATGTTGGTTCTGGGAGCGCTGTACCCAGCAAGCAACGTAGAGAGTGAAGATGGCCGGATCATCCCGGTTGTGAGCCGGTCATAGACATCTATTTCCGCGGTCAACCGGTTATCAAGAAAACCCAGTTCCAAACCAAAATTGATGACTCGCGTCTCTTCCCAGCTCAGATTCCGGTTGATCAGTTTATTAGCACTGAACCCTTGAGCAAGCTCACCGCCAAACGAATAGTTGGTCTGTGCGTAAGTTTCAGTCTGCTCAAAACGTCCTACACCGGAGTTATTACCCAGTTTCCCAATAGAAGCTCTCAACTTTCCTTGATACAGGAAGGTTGTCGGAAAGAAATCCTCCATAGTAAAAACCCAGCCAACAGCCATGGACGGGAAGAAGCCGTACTGATAGTCATCGAGAAACTTGGAAGAGCCATCATACCTTAAGCTACCTTCGATCAGGTATTTATCTTCAATAACGTAATTCACCCGACCAATCAAAGAGCGAAGCCCTTCACTGGATGAAGTTCCGGACGCACTCTGAACCTCTGGGAGTGCAGCATTCAACTCGATCAGACTCGGATGTATACGATTCATTCGGCTTCCACTCAAACTTCGGTTGAACCAGTACTCCTCAGTCAGACCAGCAAGCAAGCCAAGGTTGTGACCATTAAAAATCTCCCTGTCGAAAGTAATCCGGGTTTGAAAATGGGTCTTATAACCCTGATTCATGCTGTTGCTCACTCCCGCATTCGGCTGTACCCGAATCCGTGCTTCTTGACCTGTCTGAAAGTTGTATGCAATGGTAGGATCTGACCAGTTTCTGTAGAACTGGTTGAAGTTCCTCAATCCAAAATCAGCTCTTAAGTTCAACCCTTCTATCGGCTCAAGGACCCCATAGAGATTGGCATTTAACTCATTCCGTTTGGTCTCTCTATTCATGAATGTGTAGGATGCCACCAGGTTCTCTGCAAATGGATCCTCCCCATATGCCATATGACCGCCAAACTGCCCTGTTTCTGGATGAACCGGCAAGATACCTGCAATAGCAGCCTGCATATCCCATCCGCTTCCTGTCGGATCTGTCATACCGTCACTTCTGGGTGCAGTCATATCAGTCCATGAACCGTCGAGCCTTGTCCCGACTCTGATATTATCCCGGATATCATAATCCAGGTTTACCCTCGCATTCTTGCGTGAGTAGTCGTTGTTTATCTGAAGGCCAGTCTCATCCATCAAACCTGCTGAAATAAAGAAATTCAGATTATCGGACCCTCCTGATGCCGAAATATTATGGGTTTGAAGTTGCCCTGTTCGAAGGACTTCATCCCACTGATTGGTGTTGGGATAGCGAATGGGATCCACCATTCCTTTGGAAAACCACTCTTCGACCGTTCCCTGTCTGTGGGAGGGAGCCACATGTCCTGCATTTGCAGCACGCATATGCAACGTCATGGCTCTCGGGTAATCGGCCAGATAGTCGTAAAAATTGGTGGGTTGAGAAAATCCGACAGTTGACGTGTAGTTGATGGTTGCCGGCTGATTTCTGCTACCCGATTTGGTGGTGATGACAATAACGCCATTGGCTGCCCGTGAACCGTAAATCGCGGCAGCCGCTGCATCCTTGAGGACAGAAACACTCTCTACATCCCGCATATCAATACGGTTGATATCAACATCTGGCATTCCATCCACGACAACCAGTGGGGAGGAGTTGTTTACTGTACCCATCCCGCGTATCTGAAGTTGTGAGCCGCTCTGACCGGCCATCCCGGTATGTTGCTGAACAGACATTCCAGGGAGTAGTCCGGATAAAGCTGAAGAGAGATTGGACACACTGCGACTCGACATCTGCTCGTCAAAAGAGACCTGACCGACTGATCCGGTCATATGCAGTCTCCTCTGCTCACCATAACCCACAACGACGACTTCATCGAGTTGCTCCAGATCCGGTAAAAGATCTATGTCAATGACATCCTGATCTCCGACAGATACTTCCTGTCTCGAATACCCGATGTATGTGAATTGAAGTATGCTTTCGGGCCCCTCTACTTCAATGGTATATTCGCCGTTCACATCTGTCGTAGTTCCAAAATTGGTACCTTGCACCACAATATTGACCCCGGGAAGAGATTCGCCGGTTTCTGCATCCGATACCTGACCCGTCACTAATTGTTGAAAAGACTCTTCTGTATTTTTAATGATGAGCAATTTGCGATCATTTTGCAGCGTATACTCCAGATCATTGTCAGCTAAAAGATCATCTAATACTGAATAGATCGACCTGTTGTGTGCCGAGTAACTCACCTTTCTATTGCGAATAGTCTCAGAGTGAATAGATATCTCTACCTGCACTCTGTTTGCCAACTCATGAAGAAGATCAAGCAAGTACATCTCTTCTGCATCAATGGAAACATGTAACGCTGTTTCATCTCTGGAGTTGACATAGAGATTTGCAAGTGGCATGTCATGGGTTAACTCTTGCGCAAACTCTTGCTGAATATTCTGCTGAAATGGATTAGCATTTGCAGTCATGCCTCCAAGATCCAACAAAAGCATAATCATCAAGAGTGAACTGCTTATAGAAGCACTATATCCAATGGATTTGCGATCGAGCATTATCCTAATATTTTTTATTATTTTACACATTTCTATTAACCGGCCTCCATCCAAGTTACTTCACCACCACAATACTGATAGGAAATTCCTATAGTTTGAGAAACAATATCCAACACATACTCTAAACCTCTGTCCATAACCTCAACACTTATA
>Ga0209487_1004898_pt1 | contig 10131 bp, 7 predicted proteins | sample Poulit2012_FD_187524 | JGI IMG/M metagenome (GOLD analysis project Ga0209487, IMG submission 187524) | Agricultural soil microbial communities from Georgia to study Nitrogen management - Poultry litter 2012 (SPAdes) (version 2) | ecosystem: Environmental > Terrestrial > Soil > Agricultural land... | reverse complement strand
GGGCAGATGCTCGTCCAGTTGCTGGATGAGCACGGGCACTTCGCCTGGGTCTGTGTGTGTCACGCCCCAGAGCCTAGTGCTAGTGGCTCGCGCGCCAGGGTCGCTTCCAGCCGGCTCTGGGTCGGTTGAACCTTACCGATTGGCGTAGGGGTTCAAGGTCGCGAACGCAGGCGCGACCGGCGCACTGGGGAAGCCGAGCCCGCCCGCCGTGATCGATGTGCCACGACCGTTTGAGCGTCGTCTCAGGCGCCATGGTCTCCTGGTCGCCGTCTCGGGCGCCATGCTCGCCTGGTCATGGCCTCCTGGTCGCCGTCTCGGGCGCCATGGCCTCCCGGTCGCCGTCTCGGGCGCCATGGCCTCCCGGTCGCCGTCTCGGGCGCTATGGCCTCCCGGTCGTGGCCTCCTGGTCGTCGTCTCGCGGACCGGCGTGGCAGGCTGGGGACATGTCCGCTTCAGCCGCACCCTCCCCCGAGACGGCCCCCAGCGCGCCGACCGTGCTCTACCGTGAGCGGCTTTTGCCATCGAGGCTGGTTTGGCTCATCCCTCCGGCTACCGGGATCTCGTTCTGGTTCATCATCTCCGCGGTGCACAATCTCACCGGTGTTGTGATTGCGATCACTGTGACGATCGCGCTAACAGTGCTGCTGTGGGCAACCTCACCCGTGGTTCAGGTCCGTGCCGATGAACAGCGGAGATGGTGGCACGCCAGCCGTGCTCGGATCGAGGTGGAGCATCTCGGCGCGGGAGAGGTCCTGGACGCCCAGGCGATGCGCCAGGCGATGGGTCGGGAGTTGAGCACCACAGCGTTCGTGTGCCAACGCCCGTGGGTGCCTTCCGGCGTGCGTGTGCAAATAACCGACGCTGAGGATCCGACTCCGTACTGGTTGGTCTCCACCCGCGACCCGCACGGGTTGCTGGAGGCGCTGGGTAGGCGTCCGGAGCACTGACAATCAGGCACGTCCAGGCCCGGAGTGCTCGGTGATGGCTGCGATTCGGTGATGGCTACGGCTCGGTGATCACGCGCCGGCCGGCGTCTTAGACAGCCGACTCCATCAGTCGACCTGTTCAGTCGTTGACGGTCCGCCCGAGGAACCCGGTGCCGCCGGTGTCCCGGCGGCACATCGACGTGCGGACATAGGTGTGATGTTCAGGCTGCGCACTCGGAGCAGACCGGCTGGCCGCCTTCTTGGTAGGCCAGTTGGCTGCGGTGGTGCACCAGGAAGCACCGGGAGCAGGTGAACTCATCTGCTTGACGTGGGACGACGGTGACGGACAACTCCTCACCGGACAGGTCCGCACCGGGTAATTCGAATCCTTCCGCTGCTTCGGCCTCGTCCTCATCCACTGCGGTTGGGCTTTGTTCAGCGCGGCGCGCCTGGAGTTCCTCCAGTGAGTCCTCGCTGAGGTCTTCTTCAGTCTTGCGTGGGGCGTCGTAGTCAGTTGCCATGTGGGCGGTGACTCCCGTTCAGATCGTGTGTGGCAGTTCTGGCATGCACAACGCACGTGGCTCAGATTTGTTCCAGCGTCTCCGTTGCGCATGCGTGGCGATGGGATTGTGCCTGATCCCGGCCGAAATTGCACGCGCCGTTCGTTCCGGCGCCACACCGCACGCAATCCGCCGTGCTCACCCGATCGGCTGGCAGTGTGGTGTATGAGACTTGTGGAGGTGCGATGGCTGATCTAGAACTCGTCGGGATCCATCCTGACGGGGATCACCTCATCCTGATGGACGCTGATGGAGAGCGGCACCGGCTCGTCATCGATGAGGCGCTGCGGGCGGCGGTGCGGCGGGACCGTCCACATCTGGAGAAGGTCCGATCCGAGACCGGCCCGCGACCCCGTGATATCCAGGCGATGATCCGTGCCGGCGCCTCCGCTGCGGACGTGGCGGCCGAGGCCGGGCTGCCGGTGGAACAGGTGCGCCGCTATGAGGGTCCAGTCATAGCCGAACGGGAGTACGTGGCCCAGCGCACCCGCGCGTTGAACGTGGGTCGTTCCAAGGACTCCCCCACCCTCGGTGATCTGGTCACCGACAGGTTGGCTGCGCGTGGTGTGGAGAGCCAATCACTGTCCTGGGACGCCCGTCGAGAGGGCTCCGACCCCTGGCAGGTGATCGCCCGCTACCACGCCGGCGGAAAGGACTTGGAGGCCACCTGGGAGGTAGACCTGACCGCCGGCGCGTTCACCGCGCTGGACGACGAGGCCCGTTGGCTCTCCGAAACCGACCTCGGCGGGGGCGCCGGACGGCATCTCAGCCCGGTTCGCGGTTCGCGACTTTACGATGTCGAATCAGACGGCGACATCACCCCGGCGCTGCGCGCGGTCGATGCAGTGATCCGCGACTCCCGGCCGCAGGTCGTCCCCGACCCGGAACCGGAGTCGGCGGAGTTGACGCCGGAGGATCAGGACGCCCTCCACACCGAAACGCTTCTGGCCGAACTCAACGGTAACCGTGGGGTGCGGCAACGCGTGGAGATCGACGACGACGAACTGGCCGAGCAGGTTCGAAACGAGTCCGAGCCGCAACCAACACTGTGGGACGAGGTGCCCGGCGCCCACCCCGCGGCATCCCGACCCCAGGACGCCACGGATGCCACTGTGCTGCCCGGTCCGGGCTCGGCAAGCGCTCCGTCCGGGCCGGAAGCAACTCGACCGACGGAGCCCAGCGCTGAGGACGCCCCCTCAGGCGGTAAGAACGAGCGGCAGCCAACAAGCGGTGCTGAGAACACGAGCGCATCAGCCAAGCGCACAGAACCGCAGGACCAGCCCGCCCGCTCCGGGCGTCGGTCCCGGCGCAGCCGCCGCACCAGCGTGCCGTCCTGGGATGAAATCGTATTCGGAGCCAAGAACGACTGACCGACGCTGAGGTCTGCGGCCCGACCGGCTGCGGGTACTCCCTGCGCGACCGGTCAGCGTCGCGGCGGTTGGGCGGTCGGCTGATCCATCTGATCCGCGCCATCCAGAGGCGTCCCGTCCCAGCCGGGCCCTGCCGGGCCTGTCCTGCCCCGGCCGGCCGGCCCGATTTGGGTCTGTCCTGCCCTCGCCGACCCCATCGGATCCCTCTACCCGCTGGCTGAACCCGGATCGGTCTCGTGCGGATCGGCGCCCGCCATACCAGCCCGGACCCCACCGCTCGCGGACCAGTCCTCCGGCAGGCCGCTGAGGGTGGTGAGCGTATCGGGGGACGGCGTTGCCGCCCGAGCCACCGCCGAGGTCATTCGCCGTGTGTAGTGGCGGCGGCACAACACTTCATAGGCGAGCTCGGCACCAGCCTCGGTGTCGCCGACAACCACCTGCTCCCCCGCGGTCACCATCTGGCCCCCGACGGTACGTGCGTTGTGTGTGGCCGGCTGCCCGCACCAGCACAGCGCGCGCACCGGCATGGTCTCCACCCGGTCCGCCAGTTCGACCAACCGGCCGGATCCTGGGAACAGGCGGGAACGGAAGTCGGTGAGGATTCCGAAGGCGAATACGTCCACCCCGATCTCGTCGGTGATCCTGGCGAGTTGGTCCACTTGCGCCGGGGTGTAGAACTGCGCCTCGTCGCACACCATGTAGTCGACCACATTCCCTGCGATTCGACGCTCGGTGACGTCCGCCCAGAAATCCGTGCCGGGCGCCACTTCGATCGCTGCCACGCTCATTCCCAGTCGGGATGAGATCCGCGCACCTCCCCCGCGGTCCCGCTGGGTGTAGACCAAGCCCCGCCGGCCGCGCCGAGCGTGGGTGTAATCCACCTGCATCGCGAGCGTGGACTTACCGCAGTCCATCGTGCCGGCGAAGAACACCAACTCAGCCATGCGCCCTGCCCGTCACCCCGTCACCACTGCCAGCGGCACCTCGACCTCAGTCTCGGTGGTGGACCCGTGCATGCCCCGCAGCGCAAGGGCGGCCGGGGATTGTTGCACGCTGTCCTGGATGGCCACCTGCCCCTGGGCGGCTGCGATCACATCACCGATGATCGGGCGGGCTTGTGCGGTGACCGGGCCGAACGTCCCCGCCTGGATCGCTTCTTGACGGGTCAGCACCGTGGCCCGCTCTCCGAGGACCTCGCGCCACCTGCGGGCTACCTGCTCCGGATACTCGGTGTACACGTGCCGGAAGCGGTCTTCGCCGCCGAGGAGGTCCACGTCGCGGGACAACTGCGGGTGGGTTCCCGCGTCGATCCGCCCCTGCATGCCCGACAGTTGCCCGTCCGGAACGTCGATCATGCCGTGATCGGCGGTGATGAGCATTCCGGTGCCCTGCGGCAGTAGCCGCGCGAGGCGGCGCAGGTGTTCATCGACGTGTTGCAGTTGCTCAGCCCACTCCGCTGAGCGCCATCCGTATCGGTGGCCTGCGGCATCCAGGTCGCCCCAGTACAGGTACACCAGGCCGACGTCGGGATCGCGCAACGCTCCCAGGGATGCGTCCACCCGTTCGGGTAGGGACTGCGCAGGGTGGTACTCAGCGCCGCGCAGCGCCGCCAGCGTCAGCCCGGAGCCCTCGAACTGCCATGGACCCACGGAAACCGCAGCGCGCCGATCCGGGGCGAAACGCTCGAACACCGTCTGCGCGGGCTGCCAGTCGTGGGGGTCGGCGCCACCGTTCCAGGAGATGAGGTTCAGGAGCCCGCCGGTGGCCGGATTTCGCACCGTGTAGCCGAGCATGCTGGTGCGTCCCGGCCGTTGACCTGTGCCGAGGTACGCAAGATTCGTCGGGGTGCTGCTGGGCAGCGTGGCCGCCAACCGGCGTCTGGGACTGTCGGGGGTTTCCTGTGCGGCCAAGGTCGCAGTGAGGAAAGGGGCGTACTCGGGCCGGGCCGCCAAGTTGTGCCAGCCCAGGCCGTCCACGACGACGACACACCAGGTCCGTACCTCGGGTAACCGCAACCGTGCGGCGGCCTGGTGCGCCTCCCCGTCCAGCGCGTGCCCGCCCGCTGCGGCCGCGGCCACCATGACGTCGCCGAGCGCCGGCAGCCCTGCATTCATCTGCTGGAACGGCACGTCGCTCATGTGGAGGTGGCAGCGGACAGTGCCGCCGCGAAGCGCAAGGCCTGGGCGGTGGCATCCGGTCCCTCGGCGGCTGCACTGATACGCACCACCAAATCGTCCGGGACCGAACTACCGGTGTAGCCGTGGTCCGCCTCGCAATCCGGGTCCGGGCATGTAGCAGGCTCCAGATCCAGGCGCTGCACCGATCCCCAGTTCAAAGCGAGTGTGATCTCACTGCTGCCGCTGCCGGGCGTGTAGGCGGCCGGGTCGGACACGACGTGCGTGAGCGCGATGGAGCGAATCGAACTGAGTGCAACCGACTCCGTGGTGGCCGCAGCGGAGTGGTCATCGTCCGGCGTGCTGCCCGGCACATCGTCCACGTGCGCGATGATTAGGCGGGTGGGTGTCAAGGTCAGCGCGGTGATGTGGCGGCGCACCTCGGCGCGGTCGAACACCGTCTCCGGATGCACCAGGTGGGCCACGATCTGCTCACCCGCCAGAGCGATTTCCAGCACGTCGGCCACAAGCGCCGGGTAGTAGCCTGCGCGGTCGATGTCCTCGCGCAACCGGCGCAACTGTTGGGTATTGGACTCTTGCACCCCTGTAGTCTCCCACTTTCTGTGGCCGGTGGCCGCCGGGTGCGCCGGCCACACCGATGGGGGCGGTCGCGACTCGCTGTGCCGGTAGCCGCTGACGTGGGCCATTCGATGCCGATGGGCACCGAGGTGACCCAGCGTCAGGTAGCGGCAGTGGCCCGATCCGGCAGCACCCGCCGGGCACTGTCGCCACGCGCGGGGTGCGCCACGTCAATCCGTGCTCCGAGGACGTTCGCGCCGTCTTCATTCACCAGCACCGGATGCAACACCACGGCCGACACCTCCGCCAGATCCTCCTTGAGCACGCTGATGCGAGCGAGTAGATCCTCAGCCGCAGCCACGTCCAAAGGGGGCAGGCCGCGTTGGCCCAGGAGGCGAGGGGAAGCGCGAAGCGACCGGATCATGAACGATACGTCAACGTCCGTCAGGGGCGGGACGCGGTAGGACACGTCGCCGAGCAGATCGCTGGCGTCTCCGGCGAGCCCGAAACTGATGATGGGGCCGTACAGTGTGTCCTCCACCGCCCGGATCACCGTCGCGGTTCCGGTTGGAGCCATCGGTTGCAGGTCCACGGTCGGTTCTTGGCCCAGCACCGAGCGCACTCGCTGCTGCACACTGCGGTAAGCGGCGGTGAGGTCCTCCGGTGAGGCAAGGTCCAACCGCACCCCGCCGAGGTCCAACCGGTGTCGCAGCAACTCATCGGAGGTCTTCAGCGCTACCGGCCAGCCGAACTCCTCCGCTGCCGCGAGGGCTTCCTCCAAACTGCTCACTGTTCGTTGCGGCCACAGGGTGATCCCGTGCAGTCGTAGCAGTTCGGTTGCCTGGTTGGTGGTCAACCGTTTCGTGGCATCAGGCGGCAGGTCCTGCAGTTCCCGCTGCACCAGCTCCTTGGCCCCTACCCGGTCGATGCCCGGAGGGTCCACGCGGGTGCCGTGATCGGCAGTACGCCAACGGTGGTACCCCACAGCACGGGACAGGGCCCTGGCGGCGCTGCGCAATGAGGGGAAGGCGGGCACCCGAACGACTTCGCTCGGCACGGATGCACGGGTCCCATAGGTTGGCGACGGCTGGCCACCCCAAGCAACCGCCGAGGGCGCGCCATCCCCCGCAATCGAGGGTGCACCGCCCCCCTCGGCTGGCGGGAGCGCACTGGTGCGCAGATGGCGATTGAGCCCGGCCATATCGTCGATCACGGCCAACGTGGCGCGTCCGGACTTTCGTGCCAGGTTCGCGATCTGGGCGGCTACCTCCTCGGAGTCGTCGGTCAACAAGGGCACATATGCGACCAGCACGGCATCCCAGTCCTGCCGTTCCACGATCGTGGCCAGATGCTCCTGATACGCCAAGGCGCCCGCCGTCGGGGACAACGTGTACACCGGGTCTGCAATGTGCAGGCCCTCGGCGTGCAGTAGTTCGGTGATGATCGCCGTCTGCGCACCGGAGTTCGTCAGCACCGCGACCCGGCGTCCGGCCGGTAGGGGTTGTTCGGAAAGCAACATCGCGAGGTCTAGGGCTTCATCGAGCGTGTCGGTCGCGATCACCCCGGCCTGCCGCATCAATTCATCCAACGCCCGCCGCGGGAGTTTGCTGGTGGCAACCTGGTGGTCCGGAGGGCTGAGTTGCCCGGTGATACCGACGATGGAGGCGATCACCGGCCCCTCCCTGGAGAGCCGACGGGCTACACGGGAGAACTTGCGCGGGTTACCGATCGACTCCAGCCGCAGACATGTCACGTTCGTAGCCGGGTCCTCCACCCAGCGTTGCATGACGTCGTTGCCGGACACATCCACGCGATGGCCGGCCGACACGAAGGAGGAGACGCCCAGATCGCGACGGGCGGCGCCGGAGAGCATGGCCCGGCCGGCGGCAGCGGACTGGCAGAACAGGCCGACCGTTCCGGGCCGGGGCGGGTTGGGGAAGAGACTTGCCTCCAGACGACTTCCGTCGCCGTCCTCCTCGCTGTGGGCGATGACGCCGTAGGACCGCGGTCCCACCAGACGCATCCCGTAGCGGCGTACCTGCTGGACCAGGGTTCGCTGGCTGATGCGGTCCGAGTCACCCTCGTCGGCGGCGAAGTCCCCGGTATACACCGCCACGCCGCGCACGCCCAAGGCCTGTAAAGGTTCCAGCATCTCCAACACTTGGGCGGCCGGGGCAGCCAGCAGCGCCAGATCCACCTCGGCGGAGACTTGGTCCAGGGACGGCACCGCTTCGGGGACGCCGGGGAGTCCCACGATCTGTACCGGTGGGCTTCCGTCCTGGGTCAGGGCGGTGAGCAAGAACCGACCAAAGGCCTCTCCCTCAGCGCCGGCGCAAGCCAACACCACCGACCTGGGCCGCATCAAGGCCGCCATGCTCAGTGCCTCCGCGCGCTGTTCGCGTTCCGCCAACACGGCCAGCGACCTGTCGGTACTGGTGATCGTGAACGCCACCGATACGATCCCGTCCTCCATCCGGGACTGCACGTCATAGCCGGCGTCGCTGAACACCCGCAGCATGCGCGCGTTCTGGGGCAGCACATCGGCAACGAACCGCCGCACCCCCAGTTCCCGGCCGGCAGCCGCCAGGTGTTCCAGTAGTACCGAGCCCAGTCCCTTGCCCTGTGCGGAATCCGCGACATTGAAGGCCACCTCGGCATCACCCCCGGGTAGCCGCTCGAAGCGGCCCACCGCGATGATCTCCTCGCCGTCCACCAACACCAGTGCCACCTGATCGCGGTGGTCGACGTGTGTGAACTGGCGGAGCATGGAATCGCTGAGGCGTTCCATCGGTGCGAAGAAGCGCATGTACGTGGAGCGTTCGCTTTGGCCCAGGTGGAATCGCTGCAGTGCGTCGGCGTCATCGGGGGTGATGGGCCGGATGTGCATCGTCGACCCGTCCCGCAGCACCACGTCGGCTTCCCAATGCGCCGGGTAGGTACCGGGGTGTGCCATGGCCTCATCCTATGGGCCGATGTTGGCAAAGGGCCCGACGACGGTTCGCCCGCGCGTGTACCGCCCGGCGCGGTGTGTGCTGACCGAAGCGACTCCCCGGATGGGTGAGAATGTGGGCATGGCTCGTCGATCTTCCACCCCCGATCCTGCCGAGAGCACGATCGTCGACGTCGACGTCTCTACCGAGATGCGCGGCTCGTTCCTGGAGTACGCCTACTCGGTGATCTACTCCCGGGCACTGCCCGACGCACGCGACGGTCTCAAACCCGTGCAACGGCGCATCCTGTTCCAAATGGCACAGATGGGGCTGCGCCCGGACCGCGGGCACGTGAAGTCGGCCCGCGTGGTCGGCGACGTCATGGGGAAACTGCACCCCCATGGTGACGGCGCGATCTACGACGCGTTGGTACGGATGGCCCAGCCCTTCTCGTTGCGAGTGCCTCTGGTGGACGGGCACGGCAACTTCGGCTCCCTCGACGACGGCCCCGCCGCCCCCCGGTACACCGAGGCCCGGCTCGCACCGGCGGCGATGGTGATGACCGCCGACCTGGACGCCGATGTCGTTGACTTCGTGCCCAACTACGACAACCAACTCACCCAACCCGAGGTGCTACCCGCGGCGATGCCGAATCTTCTGGTGAACGGCGCCAGCGGGATCGCGGTGGGAATGGCCACCAATATGGCTCCACACAATCTGGTGGAGGTGGTGGCGGCGCTACGGCACCTGATCGAGCACCCGGATGCCGGCGTGGAGGAATTGCAGCGGTTCGTACCCGGACCCGATCTCCCCTCTGGTGGCAAGATCGTGGGCCTGGATGGAGTGCGGCAGGCCTACGCCAGCGGACGGGGGTCCTTCCGCACCCGGGCCACTACCCGGATCGAGAACATCACTGCGCGCCGCAAGGCGATCGTGGTCACCGAGTTGCCATACCAAGTGGGCCCGGAGCGGGTGATCGAGCGGATCAAGGACGCCGTGCAGGCCAAGAAGATCCAGGGCATCAGCGCGGTGACTGACTTGACCGACCGGGAGCATGGGTTGCGGCTGGTTATCGAGGTGCGCAGTTCGTTCAACCCCGAAGCGGTGCTGGAGGCGCTGTTCCGTCACACACCGTTGGAGGACTCCTTCGGGATCAACAACGTCGCGTTGGTGGACGGCCAGCCTCAGACCCTCGGACTACGGGAGTTGCTGCAGGTCTACTTGGACCACCGCATCGACGTGGTGCGCCGCCGTACCACTCACCACCTGGGCAAACGCCGGGAACGGGCCCACTTGGTCGAAGGCCTGCTGATCGCGATCGCCGACATCGACGAAGTCATCCAACTCATCCGCAGCAGCGAGGACGCCCAGGCCGCTCGCGATCGGCTGATGCAGGTATTCGATCTATCCGAAGCGCAGGCGGAGTACATCCTGTCCTTGCAGTTGCGCCGGCTCACCAAGTACTCGCGACTGGAGTTGGAAGCCGAGCGGGATGTGTTGGCCGCGGAGATCGAACGGCTGCAGCAGATCCTCGACGATGAGGGCCTGTTGCGCCGGGTGGTCAGCGATGAACTGGCCCAGGTCGCCGCCGAACACGGAACGCCCAGGCGCACGGTACTACTGGAGTCCGCACCCGGTTCAGGGGCGGACAA
>Ga0209487_1004897_pt1 | contig 10131 bp, 11 predicted proteins | sample Poulit2012_FD_187524 | JGI IMG/M metagenome (GOLD analysis project Ga0209487, IMG submission 187524) | Agricultural soil microbial communities from Georgia to study Nitrogen management - Poultry litter 2012 (SPAdes) (version 2) | ecosystem: Environmental > Terrestrial > Soil > Agricultural land... | reverse complement strand
GAAAAAGGGCTGGGACATTACAGTGTTAAACACTCATGTCCCAGCCTTAAAAAGTTCTATGTAATTTGCTACCAGTTTGTTCATCGAGTCATTCACTTCGTATAATAAACCATAAATTCCACAAGGTGAATTTTACGATTGATTTGCTCATTACACTCACATTCACGCCCATATAGCTGTTGAATTGCTTCGGCAAGAAAGCCTGCTTCAAGACGGAAATCAACGTCAAATGTTGCCTGTAGACGGTGAAAGACAGCATCAGCCATTAATTGAAATGTAAAACCTCTCTTTTTTTCTTTTACAAGTTCTAGACGACCCCATCCTAATTTATCAGCAATCTGATAAAGATCCTCCAGACTGTTAATATCTAGACTTCTAGCTAGATCTTTCCCCATAAAATATAACAATGTGTCCGCTTCTGTACCGAATAAGTCTGGTAAACTGATATATCGTAAAACATCATATCCAGCACCAGAGGTATGTAATTCATCCAAAAGAGACAATGATAGCGCATCTTGTCTATTCGACATTGCTGTCATCCTTCCCAGAAAAAAATAATCTACTACATGAACTGCATGATTCTATAATAATATAAAAATATAATCAATCTCCATTATCTATATAATTCATAAAATGTGCAAGTGTACACATTCATTAATTTGTCAAGCTAAATCATGTGAAATATCTCACAATTCAAAAGAATGTGTCCTTTTCTTGACGATTATTTGAGATAGAAGTACAATAAAGGGGACTCAATCTGGATCAATTGCTTATTTGATGAAAGTTTAAATGGATAAATTGAGCACAGATTATTGCGTTATTATTTATTTTCAGCGCATTTGTCTCCCACCTCACTAGGGTTGGGAGTATTAATAACGCCATAATAAAAGTACATACTTGAAAGTAATGGGATGCTAAAATAGCATACTTCATTATTTTAATAATGTACGGGTTTACATTTTAAAATATGATGATTAGGGGGGAAAGTATGGCAACACAACGTCAATTTTTCATTAGAAGATTGCATTCATTGTTAGGGGTTATCCCAATTGGAATATTTGTTGTCCAACATTTAGTAGTGAATCATTTTGTTGTCTATGGAGAAGACAGCTTTAATAAGGCAGCAAATTTTATGGCTAATCTTCCATTTGTACTTGTATTAGAAACATTTGTTATTTACTTACCAATATTGTTCCATGCCGTGTTAGGTGTCTACATTGCTTTAGCTGTTCCACGTTATAACTCGGTACGTTATGGATATTTTAGAAATTGGATGTTTTTATTACAGCGGATAACTGGAATTTTAACATTTATTTTTATCGTTTGGCATGTTTGGGATACACGTGTTCAAGTGGCACTGGGAACAGAGCTGAATTATAGCTTAATGGAAGGGATTTTAACTGATCCATTCATGTTTTGGGTATACATAATTGGAGTGCTTGCGACAGTCTTCCACCTTGCGAATGGATTATGGAGTTTCTGTGTTTCATTTGGAATTATCCAATCGCCGCGTTCACAAGTCATTGTTACATATGTGACTGTGTTAATCTTTATTGTCGTTAGTTATATCGGTCTACGGACGATTTTTGAATTTGCATTTGGAGCTTAAAAGAAGGAGTGAGTATTCATTATGAGTAATCGAAAAATTGCTGTTGTTGGTGGTGGGCTAGCTGGTTTAATGGCTACGATCAAAGCAGCTGAAGCAGGCGTAAATGTGGAATTGTTTTCTATTGTTCCCGTAAAGCGTTCTCACTCTGTATGTGCCCAGGGTGGTATTAATGGTGCAGTGAATACAAAAGGTGAAGGAGATTCTACTGATATTCACTTTGATGATACAGTTTATGGAGGAGACTTTTTAGCAAATCAACCTCCTGTAAAAGCGATGTGTGAAGCAGCGCCAAAAATTATTAATATGCTAGATCGGATGGGTGTGATGTTTAACCGAACACCAGAGGGACTCTTAGATTTCCGTCGCTTTGGTGGTACACAACATCACCGTACAGCATATGCTGGGGCAACTACAGGTCAACAATTGCTGTATGCATTAGATGAACAAGTTCGACGTTATGAAGTTGAGGGATTAGTTACTAAATATGAAAGTTGGGAATTTATTGGTGCGGTGATTGATGAAGAAGGTGTTGGAAGAGGGATTGTGGCACAGGATATTGTGACACATGAAATTAAATCTTTTCCATCTGACGCAACAATATTTGCAACTGGTGGTCCTGGGATTCTTTTTGGAAAATCTACTAACTCCATTATTAATACAGGGTCTGCAGCAAGTATCTTGTACCAACAAGGTGTAAAATATGCAAATGGTGAATTTATCCAGATTCACCCAACAGCGATTCCAGGTGATGATAAATTACGCTTAATGAGTGAATCGGCTCGTGGTGAAGGTGGAAGAATTTGGACATACAAAGATGGAGAGCCTTGGTATTTCTTAGAGGAGAAATATCCGGCATATGGTAACCTTGTTCCACGTGATATAGCAACACGTGAAATATTCGATGTTTGTGTGAACCAAAAACTAGGTATTAATGGTGAAAACATGGTTTATCTTGATCTTTCACATAAAGATCCAGATGAACTAGATATAAAGCTCGGTGGAATCATTGAAATTTACGAAAAGTTTGTTGGAGAGGATCCACGTAAAGTACCGATGAAAATTTTCCCGGCAGTTCATTATTCAATGGGTGGACTTTGGGTAGATTATGATCAAATGACTAATATCCCAGGTATATTTGCAGCGGGTGAATGTGATTATTCACAACATGGTGGTAATAGATTAGGAGCAAACTCACTGCTTTCTGCAATTTATGGTGGTGATGTTGCAGGAACAAGCTCCATTAAATATATTGACGGTTTAGATAAGCATGTTGAAGATATTTCGCCTCAACTATTTGAAGATAGAGTAAAAGAAGAAGAAGAAAAGTTTGAAGCGATGTTGAAGATGGATGGCGGAGAGAACGCTTATCAGCTTCATCAGGAGTTGGGTGAATGGATGACTGATAATGTGACAGTTGTTCGTGAAAATGACCGCCTCTTAAAAACAGATGAAAAATTGCAAGAACTGCTAGAACGTTGGGAAAACATAAGTGTAACTGACACATCACGTTGGAGTAACCAGGGCGTCATGTTTACAAGACAGCTGAAGAATATGATTCATTTAGCACGGGTCATTACACAAGGTGCATATAACCGTAATGAGAGCCGTGGTGCACATTATAAGCCAGAATTCCCAGATCGTAATGATGAAGAATGGTTGAAAACAACAATTGCGACATTTGATCGTGAAAAAAATGCGCCTGTTCTAACCTATGAAGAGGTAGATACTTCTTTAATCAAACCGAGAGCGAGAGACTATACAAAGAAAAGCGAAGGGAGTAAATAATAATGGCTGAAAAAGATACAGTAACATTTATCATTACTCGACAAGACGGGCCAGATTCAGCTCCATATAAAGAAACATTTCATGTACCATATCGCAAAAATATGAATGTTATTTCTGGTTTAATGGAAATACAAAAAAATCCAGTCAATGCAGATGGTGATCAAACAGCTCCAGTATATTGGGAAATGAGTTGTTTAGAAGAAGTTTGTGGTGCTTGTTCGATGGTGATAAATGGAACAGCAAGACAATCATGTTCAACATTAGTTGATGAGCTTGAGCATCCAATTCGTTTAGAGCCAATGGATACTTTCCCGGTTGTGCGTGATTTGATCGTTGACCGTGAAAGAATGTTTGATGCACTAAAACAGATTAAAGCATGGATTCCTATTGACGGTACATATGATCTTGGCCCAGGACCTCGTATGCCAGAGAAAAAACGTCAATGGGCATATGAACTATCTAAATGTATGTCTTGCGGGGTTTGTTTAGAAGCTTGTCCAAACGTAAATGATAAGTCGGATTTTATTGGACCAGCTGCATTGTCACAAGTCCGCTTGTTTAATGCTCATCCGACAGGAGAAATGAATGCAAGTGAGAGATTGCATGGTTTAATGGAAGAAGGCGGAATTGCAGGATGTGGTAACTCACAAAACTGTGTGCAAGTTTGTCCTAAAGGGATTCCATTAACAACATCCATTGCAGCGATGAACCGTGCAACAAATATCCAGTCATTTAAAGATTTCTTTGGTAGTGACAACTCACATTAATCAAAGGAAGAACATAATAAGCTGTCTTTCATTTATGAGAGGCAGCTTTTCTGTATTTTAATTTAATTTTGTTTATAGATGAGGGATTGATCTATCAAATTAAAAGAAAAACCGACTTCCACTAAGGAAAGTCGGTTTTGTTCAGAGCTTTAATTCCCCCATTCTTAAAAGCTCTACAACTGCTTGTGATCGCCCCTTAACACCTAATTTTTGAATCGTGTTTGATATGTGATTTCTTACAGTTTTCTCAGAGATAAACAAATCTTGAGCAATATCTTTTGTCGTCTTGTCTTGTACTAGGAGTTCAAATACCTCTTTTTCGCGTTTTGTTAATATTTTGTTCGGCTGATGTTTATTGTCCCTCAAATGGTACCCCTCCTTGCTATATAGAACTGCACGTGAAGGGAAATTATCTAGTCATTATATCTTATGTTATGAAGTAAAAACGGTGCCCCCAAGAATCACGGTAGCACAAATTAATTTTGAAAAATAAGACCTGTAAAAAGAGAAGGTCTTTTATTTTTAAAAAAAGAAACCAAGTTAACGTATTTATTGTGGGTTCTTCATTTCAACGCATAACATTATTAGCATATTTTTATAGAAAAAAGTGATTATTTGTTATAATAAAATATATTATGAATTATGATGTTGTCGAATGTAAGAGAAATTATAAATATAAAATGGACACTCATTCATTTAATGATAAAAGGGAGGAATAAAGATGGGGGAAGCGAAAGCACAATCTATCATTGAGGCTGAAATAAGATTGCGGAATATTGCAAGCACCATTAAAAAAAATGGGCGAATTATTTTGAAGAAATACAATATGACTTCACCGCAATTTGTTGCTTTACAGTGGATCAGTGAAGCAGGTACATTAACAATTGGTGAGTTATCCAATAAAATTTCTTTAGCATTCAGTACAACGACTGACTTGATAGATCGTTTAGAAAAGAAAGGTTTTGTGAAACGTGTTCAAGATGTAAAGGATCGTCGTGTAGTTCGTATCCATATTTTAGATAAAGGAAAAGAGATTATAAAAGAAGTTATTGCCCAAAGACAAGAATATTTAGGCGATGTTTTGGTTGATTTTTCGACTGAAGAGATCGTTCATTTAAATAAAGTTTTATTTGCTCTAGATGAACAAATGAAAAAAGTTGATGCAGTTAATGTAAATAAATGAGGTGTATTTGGAATGGATCAAGCGATAGGTGTGATTGATTCTGGAGTTGGTGGTTTAACTGTGGCTCAAGAATTGATGAGGCAGTTGCCAAAGGAAAAGTTAATTTACTTAGGCGATACAAAAAGGTGTCCATATGGACCACGTACTAAAGAGGAAGTTCAAAAGTTTACGTGGGAAATGGTCGATTTTTTAATGAACAAAGAAATAAAGACTCTTGTCGTTGCATGCAATACTGCAACGGCATTTACCTTGCCAATTTTACGTAAGAAATTAGATATACCTGTAATTGGCGTCATTAAACCTGGTGCGCGTGCAGCGATTAAGTCAACACAGAATCGTCATATTGGTGTGATTGGGACGGAGGGCACGATTCGCAGTCATGCATATGAAAATGCACTAAAAAGATTACATACTGATATTCACGTAAATTCACTGGCATGCCCAGCATTAGTTCCAATGGTGGAGCAAGGAGTTTTCTCTGGGGAACATGCAAAAAAGGTTGTCACACAATCTTTAGCTGAGATGAAAACGAACAATCATATTGATACGTTAATCCTTGGGTGTACACATTATCCTTTAATAAAGGAAACCATTCAAGAAGTGATTGGAGATCATGTGACCATTGTGTCTTCGAGTGAAGAAACAGCACGAGAAACAAGTACAATCCTTGATGTGCATGATCTGTTATATAAAGGGGAAAAATCGCCACATCATGAATTTTATATGACCGGTGATCTAGAAATGTTCACAAATATATCTAAACAAATTTTCCAAGATTCGGTAGATTTACGTTATGATCTTGTTGATTTAGAAAATTTACACCATGATCCATTTTAAATTTGTATTGCTTGTTCTAATTTCCATGAAGGCTCGTATACATAATGTAGTACAAACCATCATGGGAGGGAACGACGTGAGCCAAAATAAAATCGTACGGTATAGCTTTATTATGTTTTTAATTTTTATGTTGTCAGGTTGCTTCAAGGGGGAACAATCATTAGATGAGATCGATGTTCCACAGGGTGCAGAAACAGTGGATCAAAAGGATCAAGATACTTTAGACAACATGGAACAGGTGGCTAATGATATCGAAGAAAGTGATAGCGATGAAAACAGTGAAACCAATCAAGAGAATGAAGAAGAGATTGTAGAAACAATTGCTAGACAGTTATATTTAGTTGATGCAAATGGAATGGTTGTTTCGCAGACACTTGAGCTTCCAGAAGTAGCTGATCAAGGAGTTGCATCTCAAGTGCTCACATATTTAATAAAAGGTGGTCCTGTATCAGAGATTTTACCAAATGGATTCCAAGCGGTACTACCAGAAGGGACCGAAGTTCTTGGGTTAGATTTATTGGAAGATGGCACACTCATTGTTGATCTTTCGAATGAATTTGAAGAATATGAGTCTGAGGATGAACTGAAGATCCTTCAAGCGATGACATATACGTTAACTCAATTTGATAATGTGGATCGAATAAAACTGTGGATTAATGGCTATCCGCAAGAGGAGATGCCAGTCAATGGTACACCGATTGAATCAGGTTATTCTCGAGTAAATGGAATCAATTTAGTTGCAGGTGAAACAGTAGATTTAATGAAAAGTCAGGCGGTTACCATGTATTATCCATCAGAGTATAATGACACACGCTATTATGTCCCAATTACGCAACATGTAGAAATGGATGAGCAAGATATTTTTGCGCCAATGGTACAGACATTAATAAATGGACCAAGTTATCAATTCAATGCGTTACATGTTTTTAATGCAGAAACCTCTTTAGTCCATCGTCCTACTCTAGAAAATGGTGTTTTGACATTAGTCTTTAATCAGAATGTGCTAAAAGACGCTGACAAAGGAATCATTTCAGATGAAGTGATTGAAACGCTTGTCCGCACTTTAACCGAACACCCGAGAGTTGAAGCAATCGATGTCAAGGTTGAGGATATTGAACAATTAGTGAACGAAAATGGAGAAGCTTATAGTGAACCAGTCACAAAAGATCACTTTGTAAGTGCAGAAAAGTTGTAATCTAGTGGTTGAATACCTCTATTTCACTGTTATTCTAGTGGCAATGCAAATTGTGAACATTAAAATTTGCATTGCTTTTTTGTCGTAAATAGTGAACATGAGCGTTTAATGTATAAAATATGTAAGGTCAATATTCAACCTTTATTGTTTGAGCATGATTGAATCAGTTTAAGTTGGGAAATATTAAAATAATGTTGATTTTAAGAAAATGTGGTAATCTAATGATTGGAATAAAGGAGATGTTTAAATGAGTAACAATCAGGGTAATCATAATTTACGTCCAATAACAATTATACCAGGTTTTATTAAACACCCAGAAGGATCTGTATTAATAGAAGTTGGAGATACGAAGGTCATTTGTAATGCAAGTATCGAAAATAGGGTTCCGCCTTTTTTGCGTGGTCAAGGTAAGGGCTGGGTTACTGCCGAGTATGCTATGCTACCTCGGGCAACAGATCAGCGAAACATTCGGGAATCATCAAAAGGAAAACTGAGTGGCCGTACAATGGAAATACAACGGTTAATAGGTAGGGCACTTAGATCGGTAATTGAGTTGGATCAGCTTGGGGAAAGAACATTGTGGATCGACTGTGATGTGATTCAAGCAGACGGCGGTACACGAACGGCATCAATTACAGGTGCTTTTGTAGCTGCTATTTTAGCTTTTGGAAAATTATTAGAAGAAGGTACAATAGAGAAAATTCCAGTAACTGATTATTTAGGAGCGGTATCTGTAGGGGTATTGCCAAATGGAGAAGAAGTGCTTGATTTAAACTATGAGCAAGATTTTAGTGCGCTCGTAGATATGAATGTCGTAATGACGGGCAAGGGAGAGTTTGTAGAAATTCAAGGAAGTGGGGAAGAAGCAACATTTTCTTATGATCAATTACAGACCATGTTAGGTTTAGCCAAAGAAGGTATCAAGAAAATCGTCGACATCCAGAAGCAAGTGTTAGGTGATTTAGCGGATAGAATTGGGGAAATGAATGATGAATAATGATTTGCAACAAGTGCTCATTGCAACTAAAAACAGAGGGAAAGTAGATGAATTTAAGGCATTATTCAAAAAATATGGTATCCAAGTCATTTCATTATTAGATTTACCAGATAGGATAGAGGATGTTGAAGAAACAGGTGTGACGTTTGAAGAAAATGCAAAGCTCAAAGCTGAGCAAATTTCATCTCTTTTAAACGTACCAGTTTTAGCAGATGACTCAGGTTTAGTAATTGACGCACTTGATGGACGTCCAGGCGTTTATTCTGCACGTTATGCAGGTTTAGAAAAAAATGACCAAGATAATAATGATAAAGTGCTAACTGAACTGAAAAGTATATCTATGGAAAATAGAACTGCACGGTTTGTTTGTGTTCTGGCGGTTGCAAGGCCTGGTACAGATACATTTTTTGTGGAAGGAACTTGTGAAGGCAAAATTGCTGATTCGGAAAAGGGAGAAAATGGATTTGGTTATGATCCGCTTTTCATACCAGAGGGTCATTCAAAGACAATGGCTGAAATAAGTCCTGAGCTGAAAAACCAAATCAGTCATCGTGGCCGGGCAATCAATGAACTAGAAGAATGGTTAGACAAAATCACAAATAAATATGTATGAGGGGATTAGATGGAAAGAGTATTGATTTTAAGTGACAGTCATGGCTTAACAAATGAAATTACACAAATAAAGGGACGACATCAATGTGAACATGTCATTCACTGTGGTGATTCAGAACTTGAACCAGATCACCCCGCTTTAAAAAATATGACAACTGTTAAAGGTAATTGCGATTTTGCTGCGAAATTAAAATATATTGAAAATCTTGAAGTTGGTGCCATTCAATTTTTTATTACACATGGGCACTTATATGATGTCGGCATTAACCTGCATAGTTTGCATAAAAGTGCAAAAGAAAATGGGGCTCAAGTTGTCTGTTATGGCCATACACATGTTGCAGGTGCAGAAATAATGGATGGGATTTTGTTTATCAATCCAGGGAGTATACGTCTTCCAAGGCGACGTAATGAGAAGTCATATGCTGTGATGGAATGGGAAGATCAGGATGAAATACATATTCATTTTTATACAACTTCTGGTGAAAAAATCGATGATTTAGCATATCGAACGTCATTAGACCGATGATGGATAGAGAATGAATAAGTACAATGTGCAGTAGTATTGACACAAATGAATTTTATTATTGTGCGTGTTCAAAAGGATAAAAAAGACCAAGAAGTTCGGCGTGGCGAAGCTTTGGGTTATGGAACGTATGCTATGAATATGTGAGTAACGGAAAAGCCAACCAACGAAGAAATTCGATGTGTCATTTTATTGGACTTTTTGAACAACCTCTTATAGCCAAATTCAAACGAATCGGTACTGTATGTAGTAAAAAAATAACGAAACTACATATTGTATCGAAGCGGCTATAAATTTGGAATATGAAAATACTAAAACTACATGTTGTGTTGAAATGTTGTAAAAATTGAACATGGATTTGCATGTTTATGGAATAATTTAATAAAAAACAGGTTAGGTGTTGACAAAAATAAATATAATGCATATAATAAGTTTTGTCGTCGAAATTTGGAATTCGATTTTGCGTTGAAAATAGACGCGATGTATTGAGTATATGTGCGGGTGTAGTTTAGTGGTAAAACTCCAGCCTTCCAAGCTGATGTCGAGGGTTCGACTCCCTTCACCCGCTTTATATTTTCATTAAGTCTCAGTAGCTCAGCTGGATAGAGCAACAGCCTTCTAAG
>Ga0209487_1004896_pt1 | contig 10131 bp, 13 predicted proteins | sample Poulit2012_FD_187524 | JGI IMG/M metagenome (GOLD analysis project Ga0209487, IMG submission 187524) | Agricultural soil microbial communities from Georgia to study Nitrogen management - Poultry litter 2012 (SPAdes) (version 2) | ecosystem: Environmental > Terrestrial > Soil > Agricultural land... | reverse complement strand
AGCAACCTTAAAACAATTGGAATCATCTGATACGTATTCACAGTTGAACCATCGTTTCATGCAAGAAAAGGAAGAACTACAACAATTAGCTAGAGAATGGTTGGTTCAAAAAGCAGCAAAAGAAATGTTAGCTCGTGCAAAGCAAGCCTATCAAGAAAAGTATTTAACAACAGCACTTGAAAAAACATCTGATTATTTTAAGCGGGTGACTGACAATGCCTATATTGCTGTTTATGGACCAACTAAAGCACAACCATTTCAAGTGGAAGCGGCCGATCATAGTCGGTTCAGTGTTAACGAATTATCACAAGGTACAGTAGATCAATTGTATGTTTGTTTAAGGCTTGCAATAGGGGAAGTAATGAGTCAAAAACATCATTTGCCATTTATTATCGATGATGCATTTGTTCATTTTGATTTCAAGCGGACAAAACGTATGATCCATATTTTAAAACAAGTGAGCACGAAGCGCCAAGTCATTCTACTGACTTGTAAACGTGATGTCGTAGAAGCGTTGCCAAGAGAACTTGTACGTATTTTAGAAAGCCCTAGTAGACAATTATTATAGATGATAAACTAGTAAGCAGAGAAGGTATGCTTCATTGAGGGAGGAATAATCGGTGAAAAAGGGAATCAGCACATATCAAGTTGGTGAACGTTTTGATGGATTTATGCTTATTAAGGAAATGTCTAAAGGTGTGGCCAGTAATGGTAAGCCATTTTTAACGCTTATATTTAGTGATCATACTGGACAAATTGAAGCGAAATTATGGGATGCATCAAAAGAGGATGAATCTTTATATATTGCCGAACGTATTGTCTCACTTTCAGGGGAAATAAATCAGTTTCGTGGTAGAAAGCAATTGAAAATCAATACGATTCGACTGGCTCATAAGTCTGAAGGGTTACAAGTAACTGATTTTATTGAAAAGTCACCTGTTGATAAAACGATTTTATTTGAACAATTAACTGAAGCAATTTTCGAAATGGAAAACCCTACTATTCAGCGTATTGTTCGCGCATTTATTAAAAAGTATCAGGAAGATTTACTTATCTATCCAGCGGCATCTAAAAATCATCATGCATACACATCGGGTTTGTTACACCATACAGTCAGTATGCTCCACTTAGGTAGAGAGATTCATACGTTATATCCGCAATTGAATAAAGATTTACTCTATGCGGGTATCATTTTACATGACCTCGGTAAAATTACAGAACTCTCAGGTGTCGTAACAACGACATATACAACTGAAGGAAAATTATTAGGTCATATTCCAATTATGATAGAAGAAATTGGTGAAATTGCACGTGAATTGAAAGTCGAGGGAGAGGAGGTTTTGATTTTAAAACATTTGGTTTTAAGTCACCATGGTAAGGCGGAATGGGGAAGTCCAACCCCGCCACTTGTGCAAGAAGCTGAAGTGTTGCACTTTATTGACTTAATTGATGCTAAAATGAATATTTTAGGACGGGCGTTAGCTGAAGTCCAACCTGGTGAATTTACCGAGAGATTATTTCCAATGGACAATCGTGCATTTTATAAACCTTTATTTGAAACAGATTAATGTTTTCGCATGTTTCTGCTTTTGTGTTCATATAACTATGATAGGTATATATATGGGACAAGGGGGTAGAGAAACATGCTATTTGGTTTACCTTGGTGGGTTTTTATGATGATTATATTTATATTTTTAAGCGGGTATATGTCATTTAGGGCGATGAAAGCAGAAAGAGCCTTAGAAGAGCAATTTATTGAAGATGAAGGTCAAAAGTATATCATGCGTATGGAAGCGGAACGGGACAAAAGACAAAAGCAAAATTCCAAACAAGCCTCAAATTAATAAACAGCCTGTGTCAATATTTAAACGTTGGCACAGGCTGCTTGCATTTTTAATTCTGATTAATTGGAGTTATTTTCGTTATTTGCTTTATCGTTCGAGTTCTCATCTGATGTATTATCATCATTGTTATTTTCATTGTTATTATTATCATTATTAGCGTTGTCTTCATTATCCGGTTCAGATTCTGAATCTTCAAATTTAAAGAGATCTTTAAATTCATCAATTTTAATGTCAATATCGGCGTCTTTTAACAGGTTATCGATTCTTTCAGATGTTTCCGCTTGGTTTTCTGTAGCTTTTTCATTACGGATTTCAAGGCGAATGTCATCTTCCATATCTTCTAATTCAGCAATGCCGGTTAATTTTATAATATGATAACCAAATTCAGACTCAACTGGGTCACTAATTTCATCAATATCCAATTCTAAAGCAGCTTCCGAAAATTCAGGAACCATTTGTGCTGGAGGGAAGAAACCAAGGTCACCACCATTTTCAGCGGAACCATCATTTGAATGTTCTTCAGCTAATTCAGCAAAGTCTGCACCATCATCAAGTTGTTTTTTGATATCTTCAGCTTCATCTTTCTCATCAACTAATATATGACTGGCTTCAATTTCGACTTCATCATTTTCTTTCATTTCATTAAATTTATCTTCAATTTCCTCATCGGTAACTTCAATGCCATCATACATCGCCTTTTCCTGTAGTACAGCGAAGCTAACCTGCGCTCTGAATTCCTCAGATTCATCATCCTGTACGCCTTGTTGCTGAAGCCACATTGGATATTGTTCTCCATATTGGTCTTTCAATTCTTGAATTTTATCATCTATGTCACTTTCTGAAACCTCACCATATTCATCTTCCAGAACTTTTGTAAAAATAAGATTTTGTAGGACACTTTCACCTGCAAGGTCTTTTAACTCCTCATAAAATTCATCTTTTGTGATCTCACCAACGTTTGTTTTGGCTACAATTTCTGAATCTGATGCATCAGAACTGCAGGCTGCTAAACCAAAGAGACCCGCAGATAATGTTACGGCAATGGTTAATTTTTTCATATTGTACACCCCTATTTAATTTTTATCTTTTTAAATCGTGGTCAAGATATAGTATAACTTGTCCAATTTAAACACTTTTCGATGTAAATATATATAAAGAAATAATGTATCGAGTATGATACAACATTTAATTGTTACTTAGAAGGCTGCAACATATATTTACAAGCACAATACATACTGTATCAAAATATCAAACATCTGAACAGAGAAATTCACTATTTTACACACATATTCCACAAATTTTTACGTTTAAGCAAGCGTGATGTTGGTGAAAGATGATATTGGAATAAATGTTTACAAAAAAGTTGGTATGGGTCGAGGTGATATCGTTCCCATACCAACGTATACATATTCTATACGATTAAAAGTTATCATACAGGTTTATGTTCATAGTGGGTAGATTACTTTTTCACTTTTTCCTCTAAATCTTTTAAGCTTGCTTCAATTTGTTCTAAATATTCATGAATATTTTCTTGATGTGGTTCAACTGCGATTTTCCATTCTTCAACTGACTTTTGCATTTCTTGCGTGAGATTGTTAATAAGCGCAACACCTTCTTTAGAAGTTTGTGCAATTTGATCTTTTAGTCGAAGGGCATCTTGTAACAGTTTATCAGCCATATCTTTCCATTCCATACTTTGTTCTTTAATTCGTTCACGTAATACTCTTCCTGAAGTTGGGGTGCTTAATAAAGTCGTTGCAGCACTGATAGTACCGCCAATAATAAAACCGACTAAAAGAGATTTACCTTTTCCCATATGAACGCCTCCTCGAATTGGTTATGTGCTTTTTCATAAAACTTAACATAATCATGTTTATTAAATGACATCATATATTGATTATAGCAAAAGTATGGCAACTTAAAAAGCGTTCATCAATAAAGACGTGTTATCTGATGTTTAGATGTTTGTTTGAATCGCCTGTGCGATGTCTTGCAAATCATCCGCTGAATATTGTTCGGTATTATTTTTCCAAGTGAAGTTAAAGTTTTCATCATCACCTTCATACCTTGGGATCAAGTGGATATGCAAGTGGAAAACTGTTTGATTTGCAGCTGGTTCATTGTTGTTTAAAATGTTTATACCATCTGCTTGATATGTTTTTTTAATCGCGGTCGCAATTTTTGGAACACGACCGAATAATTCTTTTGCGACTTCTTCTGGCGTGTCATAAATATCTTTTGTATGTACCTTAGGAACGATGAGTGTATGTCCTTTTGTCGTTTGACTTATATCAAGAAACGCATAGACATGCTCATCTTCATATACTTTTGAGGACGGGATGTCGCCATTGATAATTTTACAAAAAATACAATCTGTGTGACTCATTGTATACCATCTCCTTTTTGTAATATAAGGATACTTTAATTTTGACGTTTGTATTCATGTACCCAAACACGCATACTAGGCACCCAGCGCATGCCAGGGTGAATGGATAAGATTTTTTCTTTATATGCGTCTAGCGTTTGATAACCTTCTTTTTGTGCATCCGCCTCAGTCATCTCTCCAAGAGATTGCGTATATACATTATGAACAACAAACTTATGGTTGTTAAGTGACATAACTTCTCCGATATCTGCATAGCGATCATTTCGGCGTGTGGCCGTTTTTTCTCCGGCAATTACTTTTTCGATATCTTCAGAAATTGTCACGAGTTGTTCAATGGTACCATTTTTTGGAGGTAATTGATGATTACGATTTATTATATCAGACAAAATGTGCGTCCCCCTTGTAATTATACTTTCCATTATTTTATCAAAAATAACCTACTAACTCTATGAAAAGCCATTTATGTATGTTGTTTTGATAAACTCAGATTGAGGGACGGGAGGAATTTGCAAGGACCTTTTTGGAAATAACTTAGAAAATGGTGCTAATCTCTTTTTACACTTTAAATACACTAATGTCGAAAATCAGTACACGATATACTTTGGCATCATTTTGAAAAAATGCTACCATTTAGACAAGTGAATGATGAGGGGGAAATATAGTGAAACCTTTGTTACAAATAGATCAACTTGTAGGCGGTTATACACATAAAAATGTCTTGCATGGTATTTCATTTGAAGTTTATCCACAGGAGATTGTCGGGTTAATCGGTTTAAATGGTGCTGGGAAAAGTACGACCATTAAACATGTTATAGGTTTAATGCAAGCGAAACAAGGATCCATTTCAGTGAATGGACAAACCTTTGATGATAATCCAACGTCATATCGTAATCAAATGGCTTATATACCTGAAATGCCAATTTTGTATGATGAATTGACGTTATATGAACATTTACGCTTAACAGCTATGGCCTATGATATTCCAGAAGACGTTTTTGAACAAAGACTTCAGCCGCTATTAAAAGAATTTCATTTAGAAAGACAACTTCATTGGTTTCCCGTTCATTTTTCTAAAGGGATGCGGCAAAAAGTTATGATTATGTGTGCTTTTTTAATCGAACCACCCTTATATATTGTTGATGAACCTTTTGTTGGACTTGATCCTTTAGGTATCCAATCGTACTTGCAATTGATGGAGGACATGAAACAGAGTGGTTCAGGTATATTGATGTCGACCCACATATTAGCGACTGCCGAACGTTATTGTGATCGTTTTATCATTATTCATGAAGGTAAAATTAGGGCCCAAGGTACGTTGGATGCGTTACGAAAACAATTTAATATGCCGGGTGCTACATTGGATGATTTATATATTGAATTAACGAAGGTTGATCAGCATGTTTAATGCAGGGGAATTATTTAAACAACGTTTTTCTGCATACTTAAAAGAGACAAGCCGTTATTTACGTTATATTTTTAATGGGCATATTGCAGTTGTTATTTTCTTTTTAATAGCCGCTATTGCTGTATACTATCAACAGTGGCTTGAGGAATTACCTCCTGACTTTCCGACGGTTTGGATTATTGGCATACTATTTGGTTTGCTAGCAAGCTACACACCTGTTCGAACATTACTTCTAGAGCCTGATTTGGTATTCTTGCTACCAGCTGAACATAAAATGGAACCGTATTTTCGTAAAGCACTGCTATTTAGTTTTGGGCAGCAATTGCTCCCAACTTTATTTATCATTGCTGCATTAAGTCCCTTGTATTTACAGTCTTTCCCGGATAGAGGCGGAAAGATGTATCTACTATCATTTTTAGTTCTACTCATTTTCAAAGGGTGGAATTTAACAGCAACTTGGTGGATGCTTAAAGTGCGTCATCAATCAATTCGTCGCTTAGACCAAATGGTTCGTTTGTTACTGAATTGTACGATTTTCTATTTTATCATTAGTGGGAAGCTCATGTATGCAGGCTTAACAACGATTTTATTTGTTTTATTATTCTTTTATGATTGGCATTATTCAAGTAAAAGGTCTGGGGTAGCCTGGGATATTCTTGTTGAAGCAGACCTCAGTCGAATGCAGACTTTTTATCGCATTGCTAATCTCTTTACAGATGTGCCAAATATGAACAATCGTGTAAAAAAACGAAACTGGCTCAAATTTATGATCGACCGCATTCCCTTCGCGAAAAAATATACATATGATTATTTATATCGTATTGCGTTCATTCGAAGTGGCGATTATTTAGGTATGTATATGCGGTTACTATTGATTGGTGGCTTATTGATTTATTTCATACCAAGTGATTGGATGAAGCTCATATTTGGGATGCTTTTCTTATATTTGAGTAGTTTTCAAATGATCACACTCTATCAGCACTTTCGGACGAATATGTGGCTTAATTTATATCCGGTTGAGATAGTGGTACGACGGCGTTCTGTTATGCATTTACTTATAACGCTAGCCACCATTCAAGTCGTGTTATTTACCATTTTATTGCTCATTAAAGGACTGTTTATTTGGTCGCTGGGTATGTTTGTAGGTGGTTTGTTATTTATGGTTGCTTTCTTTTTAGGTTATGTTAAGAAAAAATTAAATACATTTTGAAAAACAGGGCCCTTTCAATAGTGTGCGGATGCTATTAAAAGGGCTCTGTTTATTGATTTTGATAGTTATAATAGGCTTGGATGAGCGTTTTGGCTGCAATTGGCATGGCACGTTCATCGATGTCAAATAGTGGATGATGGTGTGGTTGAAAGTTATCTTTTATTTGTGCACCAGTAAAAAAGAAAGCGCCTGGTTTTTCTTTTAAATAATAAGAAAAATCTTCACCACCCATAACTGGAACGACTTCTGACACCTTTTGAACATCGTCAATTTGCTCTCCTGCTTGTAAAACAAGTTCAGCTTCGTTCGGGTGATTGACTACAGGTGGGTAGCCTTTATAATAATCAAATGTGTATGTCGCATCATACATGAGGCAAACCCCTTCAATGACCTTTTCCATTTCGATAATTATTTGTTCTTGTATGTCTTTATTGATGTATCTTGCCGTACCGACAATTTCTGCTTGATGGGCAATAATATTAAATGATTGGCCAGCTGAAAATTTACCTACCGTAATCACTGCTGTTTCGAGTGGGTCAATGCGCCTGCTAACAATCTGTTGTAATTGGTTTACAAGATTTGCACCTATCACAATCGCATCTTTTGTTTCATGTGGTGAGGCGCCATGCCCACCTTTACCTTGAATCGTTATTTCAAACCGGTCAGAACCAGCCATGAGAACATCTTTCGATACTTGAATTTCCCCAAACTTTGCTGGTGCCCATAAATGGGTCCCAAATATGGCATCTACATCATTAAGAACGCCTGCTTCAACCATTGGTTTCGCACCACCCGGGGATAATTCCTCAGCGTGCTGGTGAATAAAAACCATGGTTCCGGGAAGTTCCGATTGAAACGCCTTCATAATTTTCGCGATTGTGAGTAAGGTGGCTGTATGTCCATCATGTCCACATGCGTGCATCACACCAGGCACCTTGGATTTGTATGGGACATCTTTTTCATCTTGAATTGGTAATGCATCAAAGTCTGCACGTAAAGCGACTGTTTTTCCAGGTTTCGCTCCTTTAAGTGTGGCAACAATGCCATTGCCGCCAACATTCTTTTTATATGGGATATCTAACGCATCATAAAATTCAGCAATATATTGGGCTGTTTTATATTCGTGAAATGAAAGCTCTGGATTTTCGTGTAAATAACGTCTGATATCGACCATTTCCCCATAATGCTTATCGATGGATACAAATATATCTTTAAGCATGCTGTATACCCCCATTTTTTGAACTTTTCTATATTATAACATTACTTTTTGGATGTTTGAAAAAAGATGTGTGTAGGGAGTGGCTTACGGTTTAAATGAGAGGGGGAAATGGGGAGGCGTCTCAATGTGCAAAAGGGAAACGACGTATCACTTTTTATATACAAAAAAAGCAAGAAATCGTATCTTGCTTTTTTGAGATAAAAGCCTAATCAAGTGAAGCTTCTAATAAGTAGTTGACGTAATGCTGCGAATTAGTGCCTAGTTGTTTTCCGCTGCGGACCGTTGCTTTCCGCGGGCACGGCGATCCGCTTCTGTAGCGCCTCTGCCGAGTCGCTACAGTGATCTTCGGACACGTGCTATTCCCGCGACGTACAGGACGTACTAGTGTCGGCGGCGCCACAGGACGTGGCGTACTTAGTCGACCAGGAGTCAACGGTCCTCCGCTCCAAACAACCGCCATAATAGCGGGAACAGGATGCATATAAGTACTATGAAACACTCCACTAGCGTAGGGAAAAACACGCAGACTCCAGCGGGAAAAGCAACGGCTGAAGATCCCCGAAGAAGTGGGTTTCTTCTGAGGTAGCTGAAGCGTTGCCCGCGGAAAGCGAAGTGTTTTTTCCGGAGCGGCTAGCCAAAAGTAACCTTTAAATAGAATGCTGTTTAGATGGAAATTAAATGAACAAAAAAAGTATGCACTAATTCACAGTTTATGTTCACTATGTCAATCGTAACAATGTTTTAGACGTGTTTTTCAGTCTTAAACAATTTAAAAACAAAACTTCTATTCAGAAAATCTTGGATCTTCTAATAGGCTTGCGACTTCTTCCTTATGATTTGTTTCATCAGCGATCATATCTTCTAGTGTTACAGCAAGCTCTGTTAAACCAAGTTCTTCAGCTTGTTTTTTCCTTTTTTCATAACGCTCCGCAGTTGCTTTTTCAGCTTCAAAAATAGCTGTTAGTAAACCTTTTGTATCTCTTGGCTGTGGCACATTAGCTGCTTTAGTTGTTGGTTGACCACCGAGAGCTCTGATTTTTTCTGATAAATACATAGCATGTCCAAGCTCATCGGTTATTTCGCTTTCAAAGAAAGGTTTTAACGATGGTCTATGAATGCCTGTCACAACGGAAGCACTATATGAGTATTGAATAGCCGCTCCATATTCATGAGATAAATCTTCATTTAATCCTTCAATTAATGTTTCTAGTTTACTCAATGTTATCCCAACCTTTTATTGATATTGTTAATATGGATATACGTTTCCCGAGTTCAATGTATTTTAAACATTTTTTAATGTATGATAAACACATGAAAAGGTGAGTGGGATAAAATGAAACAAACAGTTGTTTATATGATAATCGTAACTTTGATAGGGATGTTATTGACACTTTGGGTTGTTATAACTGGACAGGATAGTACGCCTTTTATAGATGAAAAAATAGTAGCTTTTGTGCAACCATTGAACGAAACGCCTCTATATGACATCGCACGTTGGCTCACTAAATTAGGTTCGAAAATATTTTTAGTGCCCTTTACTATAGTGATGAGCGTTTTCTTTTTATGGCGTTTTCGAGATTGGTTCGTGCCCCTATTGTTTGCAGGTGGCACACTGATAGCGCATATATTAAATCAATTTATTAAGCACTTAGTTGTTAGACAACGCCCAAGCATTGCAGTTGAACTAGATGCAACTGGTTATAGTTTTCCGTCTGGTCATGCGATGATTTCTATCGTTTGCTATGGTTTATGTTTATACTTTTTACTGAAACTCATACCAATATCAACAAAGGCTCTCACATTAAAAATTGGGATAGGTTTGTTAATTATAGCCATTGGACTTAGTCGGGTGATTATTCATGTTCATTACATAACCGATGTGATTGCCGGCTTTGCGTTTGGATTTTTAATATTACGATGTTTGCAATGTTTATATGAGTCCCGGAAACGTCACCGGATGCGTAAAACATCTTAAGCTTATCCGTCTTGAGACTGAGATAAAAGCCATCTTAAGATTGTTTTATTAAAATGAAATCATGCTATTCTAGTTATTAAGATAAGCAACAT
>Ga0209487_1004895_pt1 | contig 10132 bp, 5 predicted proteins | sample Poulit2012_FD_187524 | JGI IMG/M metagenome (GOLD analysis project Ga0209487, IMG submission 187524) | Agricultural soil microbial communities from Georgia to study Nitrogen management - Poultry litter 2012 (SPAdes) (version 2) | ecosystem: Environmental > Terrestrial > Soil > Agricultural land... | reverse complement strand
GAAATGATGCAGAAGATGATACGTAATTTTATCCATAATGAAATAAAACCAGCCGTTCAACGAATGGAACAAGAAAGTAGTTTTCCTCATGAAGTTATTAAAAAAATGGGAGAACAAGGGTTAATGGGAGTTTCAATTCCGGAAAAGTATGGCGGTAGTGGAATGGATTTTATTAGTTATATTATTGCAATTCATGAAATATCAAAAGTAAGTCCAGCGATCGGTGTGATTCTATCTGTACATACTTCCGTAGGTACAAAGCCGATTTTGCATTTTGGAACAGAGTCCCAGAAAGAACATTATGTAAAAAAACTAGCTACTGGTGAGTATTTAGGTGCTTTTGCCTTAACTGAACCAAACGCAGGATCTGATGCTGCTAATATTAAATTGAGAGCAGTAAAATTCGGGGATCATTATTTGTTGTCAGGCTCAAAGGTTTTTATAACGAATGGTAAAGAAGCGGATACATTTATTACATTTGCCCAAACATTTGACGAAAATAATGTAACAAGAGGGATTAGTGCATTTATTGTGGAGAAGGATAATCCGGGGTTAACTGTTGGTAAAAATGAAAATAAAATGGGACTTCGGGGTACAAGTACGGTAACACTAAACTTTGACCAATGTAAAGTGCTAAAAAGTCAATTGCTTGGAAAAGAAGGTGATGGATTTAACATTGCGATGGCCAATTTAAATATTGGTAGGATTGGAATTGCAGCTCAAGCATTAGGTATAGCGGAAGGTGCATTGGAATATGCTATAGCTTATGCTAGGGAGAGAGAGCAGTTCGGGAAATCTATTGCGAAACAACAAGCAATTTCTTTTAAATTAGCAGATATGAAAACTGAAGTTGAAGCAGCAAAGTTACTCGTCTACCAAGCTGCTGCAAAAATTAACGCTGGGCAACCTTGTATTAAAGAAGTGTCAATGGCAAAGATGTTCGCCTCAAAAACGGCAATGAAAACTGCGATTGAAGCGGTACAAATTTTTGGAGGCTATGGGTATACAGAGGACTACCCTGTTGAAAGTTATTTTAGAGATGCAAAAGTAACGGAAATATATGAAGGAACGAGTGAGATACAAAAAATTGTTATAGCAAAGCAATTATTAAAGTAAATGACAAAAAGGGGGATATAATGTGAACTTTCAATTAACAGATGAACATATTATGTTACGAAAAATGGTACGTGATTTTGCTTTAAAAGAAGTTGAACCTTCTGCAGCAGAAAGGGATGAAGAGGAAAGGTTTGATCGAGAAATATTCGATAAGATGGCTGAGTTAGGTTTAACAGGTATCCCATGGCCAGAGGAATTTGGTGGAATTGGTGCAGATTATTTAAGCTATGTGATTGCTGTTGAAGAGTTATCAAGGGTATGTGCTTCAACCGGTGTAACTTTATCTGCCCATGTATCTCTTGCAAGTTGGCCTATTTATAAGTACGGGAATGAAACTCAAAAAAAGAATTATTTAAAAAGACTAGCAGAAGGTAGTGTCCTTGGTGCATATGCACTATCCGAACCTGATGCAGGTAGTGATGTTGCTTCTATGCGGATGACGGCTACAAAAGATGGCGATTACTATGTGTTAAATGGAAATAAAGTATGGATTACAAATGGCGAAGTCGCTGATATATATGTTGTTTTTGCAAAAACGGACCAAGAGGCTAAACATCGTGGAATCTCCGCATTTATTGTAGAGAAAGGTACAGAAGGCTTTTCTTTTGGGAAAAAGGAGAAAAAACTCGGAATACGATCTTCTCCGACAACAGAATTAATTTTCGAAAATTGTCGTATTCCGAAAGAAAACTTGTTAGGTGTTGAAGGGGAAGGATTTAAAATTGCAATGAAGACGTTAGATGGTGGGAGAAGTGGAATTGCTGCACAAGCGGTCGGAATTAGTCAAGGTGCATTAGATGCAGCGATAATTTATGCAAAAGAAAGAGAACAATTCGGAAAACCTATTGCGCATAACCAAGGGATATCTTTTAAATTAGCAGATATGGCTACAGATACGGAAGCTGCAAGACTATTAACATATCAAGCCGCATGGTTAGAAGGTGAAGGATTAGATTATAGTACAGCGTCCGCAATGGCAAAATTATTTGCAGGTGATGCGGCTATGCGAACAACCGTAGAAGCAGTGCAAATTTTTGGTGGTTATGGGTATACGAAAGATTATCCAGTCGAAAGATTTATGCGTGATGCAAAAATTACTCAAATTTATGAAGGAACGAATGAAATTCAAAGACTTGTCATTGGAAGGGCGGTTACTAAATAAAAGTTTGTACAAATAGGAGGGAAGAATATATGGATCAATCTTCCATCGCAAGCTCCATTAAAGATACAACGTTAATTGAAAAACGGAGAAGTCAGATTATAAAAGCTTCAATTACCTTATTTAAACAAAAAGGTTTTCATCGAACGACGACAAGAGAAATTGCTAAAGCGTCTGGATTCAGCATTGGAACTTTGTACGAATATATTAGATCAAAAGAAGATGTATTGTTTTTAGTATATGAATCAATAAATAATGCTGTCTACATTCATTTAAAACGAGCAGTTAAAAAAGAAGAGACATCTAGTCAAAACTTAATAAACATTATTGACTCCTATTTTCGATTGATGGATGACATGCAGGAAGAAGTAATTATTTTATACCAAGAAGTGAAATCGCTTCAGGAGGATATGAAAGGAACTGTATTAGAAAAAGAAAGGGAAATGGTAGGTTTATTGAAAAACGCATTATTGTCAAGTATGCCATATCTTTTTTCTAATAAAGAAGCTGAATTAATGGCAAATAATATATTTGTTCAAGGCCATATGTGGTGCTTTAGAAGATGGACGTTACACCAAAATTTCACTTTAGAAGAGTATATAAAAATGCAAACTCATTTTTTTGAACAAATGATACCTGTGAAACAAACCTAATTTCTGGGGGTTGAAAAATGAAACAAACAAAAGTGTATCAGTCAAAAAATGTTATTCGTTTTGTGACGGCGTCTAGTTTATTTGATGGGCATGATGCTTCAATTAACATAATGAGGCGAATTTTACAGGCAAGTGGTGCAGAAGTCATTCATTTAGGCCATAACCGTAGTGCCAAAGAGGTAGTCTCTGCTGCAATTCAGGAAGATGTTCAAGCAATTGCTGTTTCATCCTATCAAGGTGGCCATATGGAGTATTTTAAATATATAATTAATTTGCTAAAGAAACAAAATGCGCAACATATTCGTGTGTTTGGCGGTGGAGGTGGAACGATAATTCCACGAGAAGTTAAGGAATTACACGAATATGGTGTTACTTGGATTTTTACTCCTGAAGATGGACGAGAAATGGGATTACAAGGAATGATTAATAAGATGCTCAAAGAAAGTGATTTCATTTCTCCTTTTAATTTTGAGAAAGAGGAAAACCAATTATATAAAGGAAATCACCAAAGTATTGCACGTTTTATTTCTTTTTTAGAAAGAGAAAGTGTAGATGTTAAACAACGCATTCAAAGTAAATTAAGTAATTATATAGATACTCGTATTCCTGTACTCGGTATTACTGGAACAGGTGGAGCTGGTAAAAGTTCTTTAACAGACGAACTAATTCGACGTTTTGTGAATGAAATACCTGACAAAAAAATTGCGATTATTTCAGTAGACCCAACAAAAAGAAAAACTGGTGGAGCACTTTTAGGAGACCGAATTCGGATGAACGCTATTTTTTCTGATCAGGTATATATGCGTTCTTTAGCAACTAGAGGATCTAAAACAGAGTTATCGGATGCAACGCAAGATGTAATTGATGTCCTCAGAACTACTAATTTCGATTTAATCATTGTTGAAACGAGTGGTATCGGACAGGGGGATGCTGAGATAGATGAAATATCGGATATATCAATGTATGTAATGACAGCCGAATTTGGTGCACCAACCCAATTGGAAAAAATTGACATGATTGATTATGCTGATTTTATTGTCATTAATAAGTTTGAACAAAAAGGTTCCGAAGATGCAATCCAACAAGTACGTAAACAATATGAACGAAGTCATCTTCTGTTTCAAGAAGATCAGGAGAAATTCCCAATATACGGGACAATTGCAAGCCAGTTTAATGATGAAGGAGTCAATGCGCTTTTCGCTGCAATTATAGATCGTCTGAATGAAAAATACAAATGGGATGTACCAATACCGTATGAACGTTATTTTTTGTCAGAAGAACGAAAGACGATTATTCAAAATGAACGGGTTCATTATTTAAGGGAAATCAGTACAGTTATTAGAACATATCATGCTAATGGGCGAAAACAAAGTGAAATTGCTAGGAAACTCTATCAGTTAAACGGTGCAAAAGAATTATTAAATGGAGAAAATGAAATGGTATCCATCGATCGAAAGATTGAAGAATATGATGCTCAATTAGAAATAGATAATAAACAACTGTTACATTCATGGAATGAAAAGAAAAAAATATATGAAGGGGAAGAAATAATATTTTATGTCCGTGATAAAGAAATTAAAATGGATATTACGACAACATCTTTATCAGGATTAAAGATTCCTAAAGTGAAATATCCTCATTTTACTGATTGGGGCGATCAATTAACTTGGCTTTTAAAGGAAAATGTTCCAGGACAATTTCCATATACTGCAGGAGTATTCCCTTTTAAACGAAAAGGCGAGGATCCAACGCGGCAATTTGCTGGCGAGGGTACTCCTGAACGAACAAATCGCCGCTTTCATTATTTGTCAAAGGATGAGACAGCGAAAAGGTTATCAACTGCATTTGACTCGGTTACTTTGTATGGGGAAGATCCATCACATGAACTGGATGTATATGGAAAAGTTGGAGAAAGTGGAGTAAATGTTTGTACGTTAGATGATATGAAAAAATTATATGATGGATTTGATTTAATTGATCCTTCCACTTCCGTTTCAATGACAATTAACGGTCCCGCTCCAATTATTTTAGCGATGTTTTTTAATACAGCGATTGATCAACAAGTAGAAAAATTTATTAATGAAAATGATCGTACACCGAATGTGACAGAATATGAAGAGATAAAAGCTAAAACATTACAAGTTGTTCGAGGGACAGTACAGGCAGATATTTTAAAAGAAGACCAAGGACAAAATACATGTATATTTTCAACTGAATTTGCACTTAGAATGATGGGTGATATTCAGGCATATTTTATTGAAAACGATGTAAGAAATTATTATTCAGTTTCTATTTCTGGTTATCATATTGCGGAAGCTGGAGCTAACCCAATTACACAATTGGCATTTACATTAGCGAATGGATTTACTTACGTTGAATATTATTTAAGTCGTGGACTGGCTATTGATGACTTTGCTCCAAATTTATCGTTTTTCTTCTCGAATGGGTTAGATCCTGAATATACGGTTATTGGGCGCGTTGCTAGAAGAATTTGGGCGATTACGATGCGTGAAAAATATGGTGCAAATGAACGTAGTCAAAAATTGAAATACCATATTCAAACATCAGGTCGTTCTTTACATGCTCAGGAAATTGATTTTAACGACATTCGAACAACGTTACAAGCCTTAATTGCAATTCAAGATAATTGTAATTCATTACATACAAATTCTTATGATGAAGCAATAACGACCCCGACGGAAGAGTCTGTTCGTAGAGCGCTTGCAATTCAAATGATTATTAATCGGGAATTTGGTCTAACAAAAAATGAGAATTCATTACAAGGATCGTTTATTATCGATGAATTAACAGATCTTGTGGAAGAAGCGGTGTTAATGGAATTTGAACGAATCAATGACCGTGGTGGGGTATTAGGTGCAATGGAAAGGCAATATCAAAGGGGGAAAATCCAGGAAGAGTCTTTATATTATGAGAGTAAGAAGCATTCTGGTGAACTTCCTATTATCGGTGTCAATACATACTTAAATCCAAATCCTCCTTCATCTGAAAAAATTGATTCGATGGAATTAGCTAGGGCAACCAAAGAAGAAAAAGAAATACAAATAAAAAATTTAAATAAATTTAAACAAAAACATCAAAGCAAGGTAGAACAGGCTTTAGAGCGATTAAAAAAGGTAGCTGTAGATGATGGGAATATTTTTGCCGCACTAATGGAAACAGTTAAAGTAGCTAGTCTTGGACAAATAACAGCTGCACTTTATGAAGTAGGAGGAAAATACCGCAGAAATATGTAATGTTTGGAAGTGGTCCTATATATTTTGAATTTGTAAATACTCGATTTATTTGAAAGAGCTCCTTCTGTTAGTTGGTAAGGTATAAATTACTGAAGCTTTATCAACTGTTAAAACTTATATTAATAAATAAATAGTAACTTCTGCATAATAAACGCAAAGTTAATTTTTTAACTCTCTTTAAATAAACAGTTATACTTTAACACTGTTTTATTTGAAGAGTTTTTTTGTTGAGTAAAGCGATATAAGCATAACATCTTTTAATTGTTATTTATGATAATTTTCTAGATAAATGAAATTTTTATCATCAGTCGCCGCCTACAGATTATTATTTAAGAAAAGTATTTTTCTTTGTTTAGCCAACATAGTACACATATGCTTTTTCTAAGTTCCACCTTTTTTATTCTAATTTTTTAGTTGTCAGAAGTTAATTGGTATTAAAAATACGTAAAACAGTTACTTAAATGGATTTTACTGTTCTTAAGTATAAAATTATACGAATTGTTTTGCAATTATCCTAGTTAAAAAACTTAATGAAACAATTAAAAAATTGTAAAAAATTTAGCATATAATCATGTTGCTTGATTATAATCTAAGTAATGGTTATACTACGAAATTATTAGTGTGTTTTTAGGTAGAATATGAACTAAAAATTCACCTCAAAAACCATAATATTTACCCGGATTAATAAATTTAAAAACAGAGAATTATAATCATTGTTTTTGTGGGATTTTATCAAATGATTAAAAGTATTATCTTTTTTAAAGGACTTAAATTCGGGAATAGTACATAGTATAGTTTAATCTTTTTATTTATTTTTTTATAAGAATTGGAAAAGGAAGTGCATGTAAATGGCTTTAGGAAAGTATAGTCATGAGCAAGTTCAAAAAATGTCAATGATTGAAGTTGCAAACATCGTTTTATCTGAACAAAAAAAAGAATTAAATTTTATTGATTTATTTAATACAGTTGCTGAACATAAACAATTTACAGAAACACAAAAAGATAATTTGTTAGCTCGTTTTTATACAGACTTAAATGTTGATGGCCGCTTTACAACGATAGGTTCAAACGTATGGGGATTGAAAAGATGGTACCCGGTGGATCAAACAAGTGAGAAAGTATTAACAGAAGCCCGAAAAAGGGAAATGGAAGATGAAGAAGACTACATTGATGATGTAATAGACGAATTTGATGAAGAAGAGCAAGAAGATGATGATGATAAGGTATATGATGAATATGAGTACTCTGCTTCTAGTGAAGAAGAAGAAGATTAATCGGATTTGAATCTAACATTTATGCTCAACATGAATAAAATAGATATAAGCTGGAATAATGTAACAAAGTCTTTTATTGTTTAGAATTAAAAAACCTTTTTAGTTTACTAAAAAAGTATAAAGCTATCAAAATGTAAAATCTTAAATGTTTCGAATTTAACATAAATAGAAATATGAAATTAAAAGGACTTATATTTACATTTATTTTGCGTACACACCTTCCACACGTTATCGTGCAACTTAAATTTTTCTAGTAGGACATGGAAATAGACCAAGTTTTCATTAAAACGAATTGGAATATTTTCTTGACTTTCATATACGGAATGAGTACAATTTTTATTGGGCTATATTATAATTTTGGACTTGGCAGTATGAAAGTTTAGAGTCTTCTTACTGTCGGCGGTTAAGTTCGCGACGACTTGTCGCTACGCTGTCACTAGTACGTCCTGTACGTCAGCAGGCAAAAGCGCCACATCCTGTGGCAATACCTGCACTAGCACGACCTGTGCGACAGTTAAGACTTTCACCAAAATAAATTGGTGAAATTCCAAGTTTTCTAAAAAATATGCGTTTCCCCTCTTTGATTGGGAAACGCATTTATTTATTTATAGAAAAAGGAAATAATACTCGACAAAATGACATTGCTCTTAAAATAAATAAAAATGAATGGAAAAGAGGGTACATAAATGACGAAGTATATTTTTGTTACGGGTGGGGTTGTATCTTCACTTGGTAAAGGAATAACGGCCGCTTCTTTAGGTAGATTATTAAAAAACCGAGGGTTAAAAGTGACACTCCAGAAATTCGATCCTTATATTAATATTGATCCAGGATCGATGAGTCCTTATCAACACGGGGAAGTATTTGTAACAGAAGATGGTGCGGAAACTGATTTAGACTTAGGTCATTATGAACGTTTTATAGATATTAATTTAAACAGGTACAGTAATATTACAACAGGAAAAGTATATTCAAGTGTAATTAAAAAAGAACGTCAAGGATATTTTGACGGGGCAACTGTTCAAGTTATTCCTCATATTACAAATGAAATTAAAGAACAAGTATATAAGGCTGGCAAAGAAACAGAAGCGGATGTTGTAATAACAGAAATAGGTGGTACTGTTGGCGATATAGAATCCCTTCCTTTCCTAGAAGCTATTCGGCAAATAAAGAGTGATATTGGTCGAGATAGTGTCATGTATGTACATTGCACTCTAGTTCCTTATATTAAAGCAGCTGGTGAAATTAAGACAAAGCCGACTCAACATAGTGTGAAGGAACTTAGATCATTGGGAATTCAACCGGATGCAATAATACTAAGGTCTGAGTTACCAATAAGTAAAGAGAATAAGGATAAAATTGCCTTGTTTTGCGATACAGATAAAAATGCAGTTGTTGAAATGCTAGATGCTGATACTTTATATCAAGTACCAATTTCATTACAAGAACAACATTTTGACAAATTAGTTTGCGAACATTTAGGTTTACCACAACATGAAGCAGATATGACAGAATGGAAGGCGCTTGTGCAAAAGGTAAGACATTTATCGAAAAAGGTCACAATTGGCCTTGTTGGTAAATATGTAGAATTACCAGATGCATATTTATCACTTGTGGAATCTTTTAAACATGCTGGATTTTCCTTTGACACCGATATACAAATAAATTGGATTAATTCAAGTGCTTTAGATAAAAATTTGGTTCATAAAAAACTATCGAATGTAGACGGAATCGTTGTTCCTGGTGGATTTGGGAAAAGTGGTGTAAATGGGAAAATAGAAGCGATTCGTTATGCACGTGAAAATGATATTCCTTTCTTTGGAGTATGTTTAGGGATGCAATTGGCAATTGTCGAATTTGCCCAAAATGTTGTACATTTGAAAGAAGCACATTCGACGGAAATAGATGCTAACACTTCTGTACCAATTATTGATATAATAGAGAAAGATAATCCCAATTATGGAAATAACATGAAATTGGGGTCTTATCCAGTGAAACTGATGGATGGAACAAAGGTTAAATCTATTTATAAAGGGGAAGATGAAGTAGAAGAGCGCCATCGACACCGTTATGAATTTAATCCAATCTATCGCGAACAACTTGAACAAAAAGGGCTTGTATTTTCTGCTTATTCAAATGAAAAAACAGTGGAGGCAATTGAGTTAAATGGTCACCCGTGGTTTGTCGCATGTCAGTATCATCCACATTTTAAATCAAGACCGACTAAAGCTCATCCATTAATTTCTGGTTTCATACAAGCAGTAGTAAATAAAAAATATTAAATATCAATAAAATGAACTAATTTTATAAATATTAAGATGAATTTGCTTATCCAAAGTTTAAAATAAACCATCATATTTTCGTCCGATTATCTAGAGATTTTATATATTAGGTTGAAATGGAGACGGGGACTTTCGTAAACTGCAAGAGCCTTAATACTCTGCAATGTAAGTAGTAATAGAATGCACAAGCAGTTTTACGAAAGCGACCTTTCCGCTGTGAAAGTCAATCGTTTTAATAGGGTAATCATTGTTTGGATAATGGCTAGTTATCTTAAAAATAAGTTCTTTTTATTTGATAATATATATAAATCATATTTCCATTCATATGCATATAAATGTTTGAATGATTTAATTACAATGTAACCTATTAATAATAGAGAAAATATACTTACTT
>Ga0209487_1004894_pt1 | contig 10132 bp, 7 predicted proteins | sample Poulit2012_FD_187524 | JGI IMG/M metagenome (GOLD analysis project Ga0209487, IMG submission 187524) | Agricultural soil microbial communities from Georgia to study Nitrogen management - Poultry litter 2012 (SPAdes) (version 2) | ecosystem: Environmental > Terrestrial > Soil > Agricultural land... | reverse complement strand
TACGTGAAATTTCTTGTGCATGAATCATCTTCATCCTGATTGGCTCAATACCGCCTCCCTCAGTATATTAAACATTCAAACACGCTTGAATGGGTTCATGCCATGGCTTTGGGTGGTTTTGTACGTTTTTTTGCTTTTTTGTGTGTTTTATCTGGCTTACAGACTCAGAAAAACAAAAAAACGTCTGGCCGCTTTTATGGCCCGGAGGAATACCAATGCCCGCCAACAGCGCCAGACCCATAATTCACTGACTACCTTGCCCGGCCGTACGCAGCTCGAGCAGGCAATCCAGCAAAGAGTACATAATCAGTCAGCAGAGACACCTGCCGCACTACTGCTCATCAGCGTCGATAATCTGGGCCGTATCAATGATGTCCATAACCATGCCATAGGCGACACCTTTTTACGATATATCGCCCTGCGTCTGAAACGACTGACGAAGGAAAACGATTTTCTGGCGCATTTAAATAGCAACAAATTTGCACTCCTACTCCCTCCGCAAGCCAAAGCCAAGGACAATATCTACGCATCTCTACAGCAAACCGCTCAAACACTGCAGAGAAGCCTGGAGGCGCCTTATTTCATTGATGCCCTGGCGCTACGGGCCACGATCGCCATCGGCTTGACCCTGATTAAAGATGACCATCAATCTGCCCAACAGGTCATACAGCAAGCACACATGGCCTTGAATCAGGCGCGCACCTATCGCAGTAAAAACATACAGTTTTTCAATCAACAGCTCTGTGTACTCATCAAACAGACGGAGCTGCTGGCCAAAGAATTGCCCTTTGCCATCGAACGCAATCAACTGGCTGCCTATGTACATCCGCAACATGATATGCATGGTCGTCTGAGTGGGGTGGAGCTGTTGTTACGCTGGCATCACCCCAAGCTGGGTGTCATCGATCCCGAGCGATTCATCCCCCTGGCCGAAAAAGACAATCTGATTAACCATCTGGGATTATGGATGCTGGATCAGGCAGCATCCTTTATACAGCGCTATCCTTATGAGCACCTCAGTGTCTCTATCAATGTCAGCCCCTTGCAGTTTCACTCTACCCATGTTGGGCAATTTATCCGCTCCCTGAAAGATAAAGCCCCACTTTTGGCTCCGCGCCTGGTGATTGAAATTACCGAAGGTGCGGTCATGGAAAACTTGCAGGAAGCTCAACGCATCATGCAAACACTTACCCGCATGGGCTATCGATTATCGCTGGATGACTTTGGTACGGGGTATTCCAATCTGGCGGCCATTAGCAGTTTTCCCCTATACGAAATCAAACTCGATCGCAGTTTGGTGCACAATCTGGCCCACGAGCAACAACTGCGCGTCATCGCCGAGATGGTTATCAAGCTGGCCAAAACCCTGCGCCTCAAAACCGTCGCTGAAGGGGTGGAAAACAAGGAGGATCTACAGGTGCTGGCCAATTTGGGTTTTGATTATGTGCAGGGCTTTTACTATAGCCGCCCCATGCCCTTGTCGCAGTGGTCCGCCTATCTGGAAAAATACGAACACAGCCACTCCAGTGCGGATCAGTATCCGCTTTGATTCGTATCATCCTCAGTTGCTCCTACCTGCAAACGTCCACTTTGAATCTCGGGATACAATCGCTGTGGTTGCCTGACAGACTGTTGCTCACGCTGTGGAACCAGTGCCTCAAAACGCTCTAGCTTGGCATATACTCCCTGCTGTCCAACCAGCGCAGTCACACTGTTGTTGTAATGATTGGTGAGTTGGCTGATGCTGTCACCTACACGCCTGAGTCGTTCTGATAGCCGATCAAGTTGAGCAAAAATTGCCTCTGCATGCTGGGCTAGGGCATATGCGTGCTCATGGGACTGTGCCAGGGCCCATATTTGTGCGATGGCCTTGACGATAGGGACCAGGCTGGTATGCGAGGTGAGGATAATATTTTTACGTAAACCATACTCAAATAAACTGGGCTGATGAGATAAAGCCGCCAGATAGGCCGGCTCTAATGGCACAAACATCAAAACAAAATCGGGGCTATTAAGCTGCGGCAAAGCGTGATAGCTTTTGCTCGCCAAGTCATCAATATGGCGCTCAAAGGCCTTGGCCAACGCATTGAGGGCCTGCTCACGTTCTTGCGCACTATCCGCCGCCATGGCGCGATCATAATCCACCAGGGAGGTTTTGCTATCGATGACCAAATGCTGCTCATTGGGTAAATAAACGACAAAGTCGGGAATCAGCGTTTGTCCCCGGGCACTCCGATAGCGGGGCTGAGCAACATAGTGTTGCTCGGCAATCAATCCCATCTGCTCAAGCGTCTGGGCGAGCAGACGTTCACCCCAGGTCCCCATGCGTTTTTTATCCCCCTTGAGCGCCTGACTCAAATGCTTGGCTTCTGCACTCATCTGCAGCCCCACCTCCATGACCTTGCGCAGCTCCGCACCCAGCTGAGCTTGATCACGCACCGTTTCACTATGGACTTGATTGAGGCGTTGCTGAAAGGCGTCAATTTGGGTTTTCAATGGCTTGAGTAACTGCTCGATGCTTTGCTCGCCCGTTTGTTTGAAATGCTGTGTGGTTTGGCTCAGCACCGCTTGGGCCAATTGACCAAACTGCAAGCTCATCTCCTTGCGGTTACGCTCGAGCTGATCTTGCAGGCCTTGGGCAGACTGCAACTGTGCCTGATGCACCGCCTGGGCGCGAATCAACTCGCGCTCCTGCTCGACCAACTGATCTTTGAGATGATCATTGTCCCGGTTCCGCTCCGCCAGCTCCTCGCCCAACTCATGGGCCTGTCGTCTGGCCTGCACCGTCAGGCGGTACTGCCCTAGCCACAGGAGCAACCCGACACCAAGCCCACCGGCTGCACCAATCCCTACCCACAGCGCCCACTGAGTCAACATGTTTATGGGTCTCCTTTCATGAAGACTTGACCCCAAAACAGTGTTCCAACGTGGGGAAACTGCCCGCACGCACCTGCTCGGCATACTGCTGCACGGCCTGCTCTATAACTGCCCCGACATCAGCAAACTGCTGGGCAAACCGCGGAATGCGTGGCCCACTCAAGCCCAGAATATCCTCGGTGACCAAAATCTGACCATCACAGGCCGGCGATGCACCAATGCCAATAGTGGGAATACGCAAATTTCTGGTAATGCGCCGGCCCAGTGGCTCGGCAACGCCTTCGAGCACTACGGCAAATGCGCCCGCCTCCTGATGAGCCAAGGCATCACGCTCAACCAGAGCGGCTGCCTCATCTGTCATGCCCTGAGCCTTGAACCCCCCCATGGTATTGACATATTGCGGCATCAAGCCGACATGAGCCAATACAGGAATTCCTCGCTGCACCAAAAACCGGGTCGTCTCGGCCAGGGCCGCCCCGCCCTCAATTTTGACTGCAGCTGCGCCACTATGGGCCAACATGAAGGCAGCCTGTTCAAAGGCTTGCTCCACTGAAGACTCAAAGCTGCCAAACGGCATATCGATCACGACACAAGCCTGCTCGGTTGACTGTACGACGGCAGCCCCGTGCGCAGTCATCTGCTCGACCGTAATGCTCAGGGTGTCACGCATGGCATAACCCACCATCGCCGTCGAGTCGCCAACCAGAATCATATCCAATGACTTATCCAAAATACGGGCAAAGGGCGCACTATAAGCCGTCAATGCCACTATTTTTTGCTTGTTTTTGTAGGCCATTAATTCTGGCACGGTTCGTCTGTGATGACTTGAATGAACACTCATAACTTTATCTCTGTTAAAAAACACCAAAACACAACAGGGCATCCCCATGACAGAGATGCCCTGTTGATTTTACCCAAAGCAGTACGACAGTTTACAGCAGATTACGGATTACATACTGCATAATCCCTCCGTGGCGGAAATAATCCGCCTCGGTCGGTGTATCGATACGGACAATGGCATCGAAGCTGATATCCCCTGCGGTAACTCGTACCGTAGCAGGCACCTCCCCCTCATTAAAGCGGGTAATGCCCTCGATGGTAAAGACCTCATCACCCTGCAATCCCAGGCTGTCTGCATCCTCACCCTCGGGGAACTGCAAGGGCAAGACGCCCATACCGATAAGGTTGGATCGGTGAATACGCTCATAAGAGCTGGCAATCACGGCTCGCACGCCCAGCAGCAACGTCCCCTTGGCCGCCCAGTCCCGCGAGGAACCAGAGCCATATTCGGCACCAGCCAGAACCACCAGGGGGATATCCTCCCGGATGTAATTACGTGAGGCATCATAAATCGAGGTAATAGGGCCATCAGGCTGCGTAAAATCACGTGTATAACCACCCTCGGTGCCTGGAGCCAGCTGATTGCGCAACCGCACGTTGGCAAAAGTACCACGGATCATGACCTCATGATTCCCCCGCCGTGAGCCATAGGAGTTGAAGTCCGGCTGCTTGACCCCGTGCGCGGTCAGGTATCCGGCTGCCGGTGTATTTGGCACAATAGCGCCTGCCGGACTGATGTGGTCAGTAGTCACTGAATCACCCAACTTGGCCAACACACGGGCCCCCTGTATATCGGTCAAGGGCTCGGGTGTACGCGTCATACCCTCGAAATAAGGGGGGTTACGTACATAGGTGGAATCCTCCTCCCACTGGAACTCGAGACTTTCCGGGGTGGGGAGGTCTTTCCAGCGCTGGTCGCCCTCAAAGACGTTGGCATAACCTTCCTCATACATCTTGGCACTGATGGTTTGTGCAATTACCTCCTCAATTTCCTCAGTGCTAGGCCAGATGTCCTTGAGATACACCGGTTGCCCCTCCTTGTCGGTACCCAAAGGATCCGAGAGCAGATTGATATCCATGGTACCGGCCAAAGCATAAGCGACGACCAAGGGCGGGGACATCAAATAATTCATCTTGACCTCTGGGTGGATACGCCCCTCAAAGTTGCGATTCCCGGAAAGCACCGATACAGCAGTCAAATCATGATCATTGACTGCCTTGCTGACCTCGGGGACCAGCGGTCCGGAGTTACCAATACAGGTAGTACAACCATAACCCACCAGATTAAAGCCCAGCTGATCCAGATATTGGGTCAATCCGGCCTTGTCATAGTAATCAGTCACGACACGGGAGCCAGGCGCCAGACTGGTCTTGACCCAAGGCTTGCTCTGCAAGCCCTTTTCCACGGCCTTTTTAGCCAATAATGCAGCTGCCAGCATCACACTCGGATTTGAGGTGTTGGTGCAGGAAGTGATGGCTGCAATAGCTACCAATCCATGATCCAGTCGATACTCTGTGCCATCCTCACCTTTGATCTCAACCTCAGCCGAGTGAATCCTGGGCAGGCTACCGGACGGCGCATCAGAAGCAGGGAAGCTTTCCTCCAGCACCTGATCACGCTCAATAGCGCTCTCAGACCTTTGCATGCGGGCCAATTCCTTGCGAAATGCCGAGCGGGCAGAACTCAAAGCTACCCGATCCTGGGGACGCTTGGGCCCAGCGATAGAGGGCACTACAGAGGATAAATCCAGCTCGAGATGCTCTGAATAACGAGGCTCATGGTTGGGGTCATGCCATAACCCCTGTGCCTTGGCATAGGCCTCGACCAATGCGAGCTGCTTCTCGCTACGCCCCGTCAGACGCATATAGCGCAAGGTTTCCTCATCAATGGGAAACATCGATACCGTTGAACCATACTCAGGACTCATATTGCCGATAGTGGCCCGATTGGCCAAAGGAATCTCGCTGACGCCGGGTCCATAAAACTCGACAAACTTGCCAACAACCCCGTGTTTACGCATCTTTTCGGTAATGGTCAATACCAAGTCCGTGGCGGTGACCCCCTCGGGGAGTTTGCCCGTGAGCTTAAAGCCCACCACACGAGGTACCAGCATGGAAACGGGCTGACCCAGCATGGCCGCCTCAGCCTCAATACCCCCTACACCCCAAGCCAATACGCCCAGGCCATTGACCATGGGAGTGTGCGAATCAGTCCCTACACAGGTATCGGGGTAAGCCTGTACGATGCCATCTTCCTCTTTGGTAAAGACAACACGCGACAAATGCTCCAGATTAACCTGGTGCACAATTCCGGTACCCGGAGGCACTACCTTGAAATTATCAAAGGCATCCTGCCCCCAGCGTAAAAATTGATAGCGCTCGATATTACGCTGATATTCGATCTCGACATTACGCATAAAAGATTCATTATGCGCAAAATCCTCAACAATGACAGAGTGGTCAATGACCAGCTCAGAAGGGACCAGGGGATTGATACGCTTTGGGTCACCACCCAAAGCCGACATGGCCTCACGCATGGCGGCCAAATCCACTACGGCAGGCACACCAGTAAAATCCTGTAGCAGGACCCGGGCCGGACTAAAAGCAATCTCATGGCTATCCCCGCTACGGGGTTCCCAACTAGCCAAAAAGCGGATATCGTCTGCGGTGACGGCAACCCCATCCTCTGTGCGTAACAGGTTTTCCAACAAAACCTTGAGCCCATAAGGCAAGGAATGCACATCATGCTTGCCATCATGCAAGGCATCCAGCCGGAATATCTCATAACGGTGCTCACCGACGACAAGCTCGCTACGGGCATTAAAACTATTTGGATGTGTCATACGGTATCCTCCATAAACATTAACCTCTATGATACACCTGAACAGCGCAGCTGCTAAGATGTACGCCATGGTTGTTTTGCCAGGGCCTGCATCAAAAAATCAATAAAGGCATTGACCCGTGCAGGCCGACGTCTACCCGGTGGGGTTACGATGTGCAATGCAGTGTCCTCCAGCACCCAGTCTGTCATGACCGGTTGCAAGCTGCCGGTACGCAAATCATCAGCTACCAGAAATTCAGGCATGAGTGAAAGCCCCAAACCGGCGCGCAGAGCCGGCAACATCCCGGTAGCATTGTTGACACGCATCACGGGGGTGGGCAGCGCCTGGGAAAACTGCCCCTTGGTGGAATGGGTAAAATGCCACTGGGTGCCATGCCGGTGATACACATAAAGCAAAATTCGGTGCTCGAGCAAATCAATGGGATGCGTTGGCGCTCCATGATGTTCTATATAATGCGGTGCGGCCACCAGCATGGAGCCAATATCGCAACAACGACGTGCCAATAAACTGGAATCTGCCAACTGAGTTATACGTAACGCCAGGTCAAAGCGCTCACGCACGATATCCACTATACGATCATCAAACTGAATATCAAGCTCGACGCCAGGATGTGCACGCATAAACTGAGGCAGAATGGGCGCCAAAGTAGAGATACCAAAGGACATGGGTGAAGACATCCGTATCACACCCGATAGCTGCTCTGACTGCTCCAGGATTTCGGCCTCTATTTCCTTACCCTGTTCGAGCAAACTCTGCGCCCGCTCAAGTACTGCCTGCCCAGTATTGGTCAAACTCATCTGTCGTGAGGTGCGATGCAGCAAGGTAATCCCTGTACGCTCCTCAAGCCGTGCAATCGCCTTTGACACCGTTGCCTGGGACAGTCCAAGCCGCTCGGCAGCCCGTGCAAAAGAGCCCTCATCTGCTACCGTAGCAAAAATTGCCCATGCATCAAAATCTGGAAGTTTTTGCATTCAAATTCACATGATCTTGTTTTTGGAAAGGATGGTATTCGATTTTTTGTCTTCTCAGGCCGCTGCCGGCCGCTTACACTTTAACATTCCCTTGACATGATCAGGAGCGACACCATGATAGAATGCCGACCCTTTGACCAGTTAGGCCAAACCCAAATCGATTGGCTACACGCTCGGCACCATTTTTCCTTTGGTCGCTACCGTGATGCTGATCGCATCCACTGGGGCACGCTCAGAGTCTGGAATGATGACCTCATCCAGGCCCAGAGCGGCTTTGACCCCCACCCGCATGACAATATGGAAATCATCACCTATGTGCGTACGGGGGCGATTAGCCACCGGGATAGCCTGGGCAATAGCGGACGCACCGCAGCAGGTGATGTGCAAGTCATGAGTGCTGGCTCGGGCATTGTGCACTCGGAATACAACCACGAGGATGTGGATACCACCCTTTTTCAAATATGGATTTTACCTGAAAGCACGGATCAGCCGCCCGCCTGGGGTACACGAGAGTTCCCCAAACAGGAGCGTTCTGGTCAGCTGGTCGCTTTGGCGAGCGGCTATGTACAAGATACAGATGCTCTGCCTATCCGGACCCGCTCACGAGTTTCGGGAGCCACTTTGAAGGCCGGGCAAAAGATTATTTATCAATTTGAACATCCGGGCCGTTATGGTTATCTCGTCCCGGCCACTGGCGCTGTCAGTGTCAATGGCATTGAGCTGCAGACCCGTGATGGTGGCGCAATTACCGGGGAAAAGCAAATTGAGATTGTCGCCCTTGACGATGCCGAGATTGTACTGGTGGATACCCCCGCCCTGCCCGGTCAAGATTAATTTTTTTATTCATTTTCATGAAGGTTCAACGAATGAAGGATACTTTTCTAAATGCTTTAAAAAGACGTCGCAGTCAGTACGCCTTGGGTCCCAACGTCCAACTCAGCCCAGCTGAAATACAGGCCCTGGTGACAGAAACCTTGCGCCACACGCCCTCTGCCTTTCACTCACAAAGCTCACGTGCGATCCTTTTATTTGGACAAGAAAGCGAGCAACTATGGCAGCTCATAGAAGATCATCTGCGCGCCATTGCACCGGCAGAAAACTTTGCTGCCACCGAGGACAAGCTCAGAGGCTTTGCTGCAGGTGCGGGCACCCTCCTGTTTTTCGAAGACCAGCAGGTGGTTGAGGCGCTGCAAAAGCGCTATGCCTTATATGCAGAACATTTCCCGGTGTGGTCCGAACACGCCAGCGGCATGGCGCAACTGGCCGTCTGGACCGCCCTGGCCAATGCCAATATCGGTGCTAGCCTACAGCACTACCTCCCTTTTGCTGATGAAGCCATCAAGGCCCAATGGGATATCCCCAGCCACTGGCAGCTACGGGCCCAGATGCCCTTTGGCTCCATAGAAGGTGAGCCCATGGAGAAAACCTTTATTGAGGATGAGGAGCGCGTCAAGGTATTTGCCTGACAGCACCTCTAGCCCGGGCGCCCATCTGCACGGGTAGCCCACAAGGGCACGGTATACAGGGCCACAAACCAGGCATAGGCCAGGATAACCAGCAACAGGCTACTGTGATAAGCACCGAGTGCTGCCGATGGCCATACCCACAGCATGAGTCCCCGGATGAGACCAGCCAAGAACACAGCTATCAGGGCAGCACTTAACCCCGGCAAGGCCTTGATCGGCCGGCCGGTATGCCCCAGACTAACGCGGGCAATCATGGCCAGGATCATCCCCAGGATGCCATTAATCGTGAGTAAATGCAGGGCATAATCCACAGGAATGAGCCCCCAAAGGGACAGCAGCCACAACAAGGCGCCCAGCATCACAAACAAATAACTCAGATGCAGCCCCCACAATAAGGGCTGATGCCAGCTCAGGTTGAGCTTCCAGCTCATCCAGCGCCACATATTAAAAACCACCATGACTGCCAAAAGCAAGGCCAGCACACCCTTGGGCACAACCACTCCAAACAGGCCGAGCAAAAAGACCAGACAGACCCCAAGCGCACTAGCTACCACTAGCTGCTCACGCCATCTTGCAGGAGCCGTTATCTCTACCCCCAAAGCGCGCGCAGTAAAAAACGGAATGACACGGCCGCCCAAAATAATAATCAAGCTCAGCACAACCCAGATAGCCAAATAACTACTCTGTTGTATCAGCGCCGTATCATGGGTCATGGCTCCCCAGTGCGAACCGGCATTGGCCACGGTAAAAAGCAATAAAATCGGTATGAACACCAGGTTGCGCCAACGCTTGGCCTGCACCACCATGCGCCCCATCAATAAGGCCACCAAAGGTAAAAATGCCACATCAAGCGCCAGCACAAGTGTGGGCGGAATCTGTGCGGGGAATAATAAAAGCACCCGTGCCAAGGCCCACAGGGCAACCAATAGCCACAGAGCCCCCCCCTTGACACTGGGTAGACCAGTCCAGCTTTGAACAGCGGTCATCAAAAAGCCGGTCACAATGGCCGCTGTGAAACCAAAGAGCATCTCATGCTGATGCCACCAAATCATTCCCCCGTAGGGACTCACCCATGCCATGCCCTGCCAAAAAGCCGACCACAGGACAAAGGACAATAATAAAAACACAGAGCCCA
>Ga0209487_1004893_pt1 | contig 10136 bp, 7 predicted proteins | sample Poulit2012_FD_187524 | JGI IMG/M metagenome (GOLD analysis project Ga0209487, IMG submission 187524) | Agricultural soil microbial communities from Georgia to study Nitrogen management - Poultry litter 2012 (SPAdes) (version 2) | ecosystem: Environmental > Terrestrial > Soil > Agricultural land... | reverse complement strand
CTTCCCGGTCGATTCCCCGGCCGATTTCCCGGCCGATCTCCCGGTCGATTCCCCGGTCGATTCCCCGATCAATCGCGTGTCGAGCTGCGGCTTGCAGTGCACGTTCGGTGAGCACGCCAGCCAGGTGACGGCGGTACTCGGCGGTGGCGTGGATGTCGTCCTCAGGCTCCAGCTCGGTCACAGCCGCAGCGGCCGCGCCGGCCCAGTCGGCGGCGTCGTAGGGCTGATCCTTGACGGTGTGTGCCAACTCCGCGACCACCGGGGTCGGGCCGACCGAGATATAGCTCGTCCGCGCGCCCACGACACGGCGATCGTCGTCGAGGGTCACCAGCGCCCCCACACCGCAGACGGCGTAGTCCCCGTGCCGCCGAGCAATCTCCAGCCACGCCGAACCGGTGCGCCCGTCCGGTTCCGGAAAGAACGCCGACGTGGCCAACTCACCTGCCCGGATGCACGACTCGAGCGGGCCGAGGAAGAACTCCTCCGCGGTCACCACCCGCGACGATGCGGCCGAACGGAGCTCCACGGTCCCTCCCAACAGGGCGAGCACCGCCGTCATCTCACCAGACGGATCGGCATGGGCAAGGCTGCCCACAGTGGTGCCCCGGTTGCGGATCGTCGGGTGTGCGACGCTGCCCAGCGCCTGGCGCAGCAGGGGGACGGTAGCGTACGCGTCGTCGTCCCGTTCGACGTGGGCATGCCGGGCGGCGGCGCCCACGTGGACCCCTGCTCGGCCGTCGCCGGACTCGACCCGCACGTCGCTCAACTCGGCGAGACCATTGATGTCGACGAGCGCTCCAGGAACCGCCACTCGCATGTTGAGCAGCGGCACGAGGCTCTGCCCGCCGGCGAGCACCTTGCCCTCGTCACCGACCTCGTTCAGGATCCGCAGCGCCTCATCGAGGCTGCCTGGACGGTGGTAGGCGAACGGGGAAGGTTTCATGCCTCCATCAACTCCTTACGGACCAGGCGGGGTTCGCCGCGGCGGCGCGCTACGTCTCGTGGGATGTCTTGCCCTCTCCCTGGTCGTCCTCGTCGTCGTGTGGCTCGTCGGTTCCGCCGACTTCATAGATGCCGGGCTGGACGCTGGAGATCAGGATCGACTCCTCCTTCATGTGCGCCGGCGCGACCGCGCGGGCCAAGTGGTAGGCCGCGATCGTCACGATGGTGCCGAGCGCAATGCCGGAGAGCACGAACTCGTCCGTCACGTCCATCGAGGTGTCACCGATGGCGATGATGATGCCCGCCGAGACGGGGACCAGGTTGACCGGGTTGCCGAAGTCGACCCGGTTCTCGATCCAGATCTTGGCACCCAGCATGCCGATCATGCCGTACAGCACGACGGTGATACCACCGAGTACGCCACCCGGCACCGCCGAGACCAGTGCCCCGAACTTGGGGGAGAAGCCGAAGAAGATCGCGACCAGTGCAGCGACGTAATACGCCGCGGTGGAGTAGATGCGGGTCGCGGCCATGACACCGATGTTCTCCGCGTACGTGGTGGTGCCCGAGCCACCGACGGAGGTCGCGACGACGGTACCCACGCCGTCAGCGGCGATCGCCTTACCCATCACCGGGTCGAGATCGTCACCGGTCATCTCCGCGACCGCCTTGACGTGCCCGGCGTTCTCCGCGACAAGCGCGATGACTGCGGGCAGGACCAGCAGGATGAACGCGACGTTGAAGCTGGGCAGGTGCCAGCCGACGGTCTCCATACCGTCGGCGTTCACGACCGTCTGGGCCGGCAGGCCGAACCAGTCGGCCTCCCGTACGCCGTCGAAGTTGACCCGGAAGCGGGTGGTGATGTCGTCGACGTTGGCGTCGTACGAGGTGATCTGACCGAAGACGCGGTCGAACACCCAGGACAGCACGTAGCCGAAGACCAGCCCGAGGAAGATCGCGATGCGGCCGAAGAAGCCGCGCAACCCGACGGCCATCAGGATGACGGCGGTCATGACGATGAGCGCGACCCACTGGTCCTGCGGCCAGTACGTGTTGGCGACCACCGGGGCCAGGTTGAACCCGATGAGCATGACCACCGCGCCGGTGACCACCGGGGGAAGCACGCGCTGGAGCATGGACGCGCCGAGGAAATGCACACCCACGCCGATGAGCACCAGCACGACGCCGGCCATCAGGATCGCGCCGGTGACCTCCGGGGAGTCACCGCCTTGCGCGCGGATCGCCGCCACACCGCCGACGAACGCGGCGCTGGTCCCCAGATAGCTGGGCACCTTGCCCTGGACGATCAGCAGGAAGCAGATCGTGGCGACACCGCTCATCATGATCGCGAGTTGTGCATTGAGGCCCATGACCAGCGGGAACACGAACGTGGCCCCGAACATCGCCACGACGTGCTGCGCACCCAGCCCTACGGTCCGTCCCCAGGACAGACGTTCACCCGGGCGTACGACCTCGCCCGGGGGCGGCGTCTTGCCGCCGAAGACCACCTTCCACCCACGTGCCATGTGAGCCTCCTCCGAAGCACGGTCGACCAGCCCCGCACCGATCGACCCGCGGCCTACCCAGGCCGGGTGATGGACGTCACCACCCGGTATTGCAGACTTACGGTGTCAGCACGACGTGCTGGCGGCATGGGCATCTTCTGCTAAGGAACCGCCGGATGCCTCGGCAAGTGTGCCATGGATGACCGGGTGCTCGTCGGTTGTTTTCGTGGACCTTCTCTGGCATCTCAGGGTTGCCGCTCACCCAGGCCACGCATCTGCAGCACCTTCAGTGCCAGGGCGAGATCGAGGCGCAGTTCAGCGTCGGTGGTGAAGGTGCCGAGCATCCGTTCCAGTTTGCCGATGCGATAGCGCAGCGTGTTGTAGTGGAAATGCAGCTCGCGCGCCGCCTCGGCCACGTTCAGGTTGCGATCGAGTAGCACCTTCAAGGTGTTCCGCAGGTCCGCCATCTCCGGGTCGTCCACCGAGGCCAACTCATGCAGCGTCTCGTGAACGAATCCCCGTAGTTCACCGACGTCGTTGATCTGACTCAGCAAGCGGAACGAGCCCAGCGCGTCGAAGTGGGCCACAGAGCCCGATCCGTTCATCTGCCGGCCGACGTGCACAGCCCGCCGTGCCTGCTCGTACGCCGCGGGCAGCCCCTCTGGATCGTGGATCACCCGACTGACACCGGTAGAGAACGAGCGGCGTCCGCCCCCGCCGTCGCCCCCCACTCCGTGGACGACGGCCGCGACGACGTCGGAGGCATCACACCCACGCGGCACACCCAACAGGGCGACGACCTCCTGGGCGAACCCCACCACCGCCGCGCGCGGGTCCCGGTACTGCGTCGCGCGCTGCCAACCCTGGGCGAACCGTTCCTGCGCCGGACGCAGTTCCAGGCCCGAGCGCCGCGCCGGCCCCGTCTCCGGGTCGAGCTCGGCCACGGCGACCACCAACGGCCGGTCGACATCCCACCCCAGCGAGTCACAGTGCGCCACCACGCGATCCCGGTCGCCGGCACGACCGGCGAGCACATCGCGCAGGAAGTCACCGCGGTACTTGCCCTCCACGGCCGTGACCGCCAGCTGTTTGGTCACCGCCAGGGCGGCCACCGTGGCCGCTCGCTCCAGCACGGTCACCTCGTCGGGCTGGAACTCGGCCTCGTCACTGAACGCGACGATGCGTCCGTGGTCGACCCGGCCGGCCACGATGGCGACCACGGCGTGACGCCCGGGTACGTCGGCGTGGGCGTGGACGCCGCCGGGCTCCAGTTCGGTCCGAAACCGCCCGGACTCGTCGAAACAGGCTTGCGACCGCCACTGCTCGAGCCTCTTGGAGGGCCCTCCTTCTGCCAGCACTCGTCCGTCGGCGGTCGTGATGAACACGCACTCGCCGAGCACCGCGGAGGTCTTCGCGGCCAACTCGTGCAGCCCGCCACCGTCGAGCACGACCGACAGCAGTGCATGATGCACGGTCCAGGTGCGTTCGAGGGCGGCTGCCTGCCGATTGAGCACGGCGGTGAGGACCTGGTTGAGGATGTCGTCGAACCCGACGGCATCTGGTAACCGGATGAGCGGGATGCCCAGCCGATCAGCCTCCTTCAGCATCTCCTCGGGTAGCTCGTCGATGTAGCGGTGTAGCTTCACCGCCATGGCCGACAGTCCGCGGTGATCGAGCTCGCTCACCAGCTGGGGCAGGTCCTGCAGGGTGTTGCGCAACGGGTACCCGGTGGTCAGCAGCAACTCGTTCGGCTTGACCCATGGCAGGATGTCCGGGACCTCCATGATGTTCGCGCGCTGCACGACCCGGTCCAGGCCCTCGTGTCCGGCCAACACCACCGCGCCACGCATCGCCGGGACCTCCAATGCGGCACGCACCGTCACGCCGGTGATGGTTCCGGCCGAAGCAGAGCCGGCTGGCAAGTCCAGCGAATCGTCGCCGATATCGTTGGCACTTTTCTCCATCCGCTGACCGTATCTCGGGGGTTAGGTTCGGCACCATGCGCCATCACCTGCCGCCACGACATGTGCCCGCTGCGGCCGGCAGTGCCAGTGCTCCGCTGGTGCGGGGGGCGGCGCGTACGGGCCGCGTCGTCGCCACCACGCGGCTCGCGGCCTTCATCGAGATGGACGACCCGCCACCGGAGCGCGGCGACGTTGCGGACCAGCCCGCCGTGCTGGCCCTGATCGATCCCGAGGCGGTCCGGCTGCCCTGTTCGTTGGTGCTCTCCGAGCCGCTGCCGCCGCTGCACAACGGCGCCGTCGCCGTGCTGGGAGCAGACCGGGTGTGCGTGGGCGGTATGCGTATCTCCCCGAGCCGGTGGTGGCGGGTGCCGCGCCCGGCCCTGTCCCGCCCCGGTGATGCGGTCACTCGTGCGGCCACGATCACCTCACTGCCCGACGCCGACGTGTTGCCGACCGAGGTGGCCACCGCGTCCACCCGGCTGATGTCCGCGCTGAACTCTCCCGACGACGACCTCATCGCCGCGGTCGGCGGTCTGCTCGGGCTGGGCCCGGGCCTCACACCCGCGGGTGACGACGTACTGGCTGGAGCCCTCGTCGCGTTGTCTGGCACAGCCCCGGACCGCCGTGCTCGCCTGGCCGACGCCGTGGCCGCGAACGAGCCGGCTCGACGCACGACGGTGGTCTCGGCCGCCCTGCTCCGGCACGCGGCCACCGGCGAGTGCATTCCCGAGCTCGCCGACCTCATGGCAGCCCTGGATGGCCGCGAGGACCTGCCGAGCGCGCATCGGCGGCTGCTCGAGGTGGGTCACACCTCCGGTCCTGCGCTCGCGCTCGGTGCCGTTCACGCCTTGAGCACCCAGTTCGCCGACATGCAGTTCGCTACCGCGCACCGGAGGATCGCGCTGTGACCAGACATCTGGACGTCCGCCGTGGCGTCTACCACGACTCGGTGGCCTTGATGCAGGTCAGCCGCACCGTCGGCGATCTGCCCGAGGTCGACGCCGCGCTGGTGGCCATGGGGACCGAGTTGAACCTGGACTTGCTCGAGGGCATGGGGTTCGAGGCGCCCGGCGATGTCGGCCCCAGCGATCTGCTCATCGCCGTCGATGCTGCCGATGACGCCCTGCCTGGTGCGCTGGCGCGCGCCGAGGCGGCGCTGACCGAGCGCGCCCGTCCGGCGGCCGGCGGATTCGGTGACGAGCCCTCGCCGCGCACGATCGGCTCGGCCGCGGAACATGCCGACGCCAGCCTGGCATTCGTATCCACCCCCGGGCAGTACGCCTTCCTCGACGCGATGGACGCGCTCGAGTCCGGGCTCCCCGTCGTGGTGTTCTCGGACAACGTCCCCGTGGAGCAGGAGGTCGCGCTGAAGCAGCGGGCGGCGGAGACCGGGCTGCTCGTCATGGGCCCGGACTGCGGCACGGCGGTCGTCGGCGGCGTCGGCCTCGGCTTCGCGAACGTCGTCCGACCAGGCTCCGTCGGGATCGTCGCCGCCTCCGGCACGGGGGCCCAGCAGGTCATGACACTGCTGGACGCAGCCGGCGTCGGGATCAGCCACTGCCTCGGTGTCGGCGGGCGCGACATGTCCACGGACGTGGGCGGGCGCTCGACCCACACCGCGCTCGAGCTCCTCGACGGCGACGAGGCCACCGAGTTGATCCTCGTGGTGGGCAAGCCACCGGCGCCAGAGGTGGCTGAAGCATTGCGCGCACAAGCCAAGGCGCTGACGACGCCGGTCCAGTTCGCCCTGCTCGGTGCGGATCACCCCGACCTGACCGCGGCCACCGCCGATGCCGCGGCTAGCGTCGGCGGTCAACTGGGCGAGCCCCGACGATGGGATCAGCCAGAGCGGCCCACGAGCCGTGGCTCCCTGCGCGGGCTGTTTTCCGGGGGCACGCTGTGTGACGAGGCGATGCTCATCGCCAGCACCAGGCTCGGGCCGGTGCGCTCCAACATTCCACTACACCCGGAGTGGGCGTTGCCCCAGGATCTGCACGATGCCGGGCACCTGATGATCGACTTCGGCGACGACGAGCTCACCCAGGGGCGCCCGCACCCGATGATCGACGGGTCCATGCGCACCGAGCGGTTGCGGGAGGAAGCCGCCGACCCCAACTGCGGGGTGGTGCTGCTCGACGTCGTGCTCGGCCACGGTGCGCACTCGGACCCCGCCGCCGAGCTTGCGCCGGCCATCACCACGGCGATCGACGAGGCCCGCCGAGGCGGTCGGACGTTGAGCGTGGTGATCTCCCTCGTCGGCACCGGCGACGACCCGCAGGGGCTGGAACGCCAGGCCAAGGCGCTGCACGCGGCCGGCGCCTCGGTCCATCTGTCCAACGCCGACGCGGCTCGCACCGCCGTTGCACTCGTGGGAGGTACCCGATGAGCCTTGCCCCAACGCTGTCGAACCTGCTGCGGACCGAACCACACGTGGTCACCGCCGGTGTGGAGTTGTTCACCGAGTCGCTCGCCGCTCAGGCGGTACCGACCGGCGTCGTCGACTGGCGTCCACCGGAGGCGGGCACCGAGCAGGCGCTGACCCAGGTGTTGGGCGATTCCCGTCGTCCTGGCGCGAACGAGCAGGCGATCGAGGCGATGCTGCGCTCCTCGGCCGAGTTGGTCGACGTCCGCCCGGCGAGCGAGGCGCTCGGGCTCGAGCCCGGCCAGTTCCTGCACGCGGGACCGCCGTTGACGTGGGAGCGCGCGTCTGGCCCGATGCGCGGTGCCCTGATCGGGGCAATGGTGTTCGAGGGCTTGGCCTCCGATGTTGACGAGGCCGAGCGACGTCTTGATTCCGGCGAGGGCATCTCGCTCGAACCCTGCCACGATCGCGGCACCGTGGGACCGATGGCCGGTGTCGTCTCCCCGTCGATGTGGGTCTTCGAACTGCGCGACGAGGCGAACGACGCCACCTCGTGGTGCTCGTTGAACGAGGGCCTCGGCAAGGTACTGCGCTACGGCGCCTACTCACCCGAGGTGATCGACCGGCTGCGGTGGATGCGCGACGTCCTCGGTCCGCTGCTGCAGACCGCGGTCCGCCGCCACGGGAGGATCGACGTCAAGGGCATCGTCGCCCAGATGGTGCAGATGGGCGACGAGGGCCACAACCGTAACCGCGCGGGCACGCTGATGCTGTTGCGCGAGCTGCTGCCCGACCTCATCGACAGCGACGCTCCGGCCGCCGAGATCTCCGACGTCGCGCGCTTCGTCTCGGGCAACGATCACTTCTTTCTCAACCTGGTCATGCCTGCCGGCAAGTTGCAGACCTCGGCCGCGGCAGGCATCCCGGGCAGCAGCGTGGTGACCACGATGGCCCGCAACGGGACCGACTTCGGCATCCAGGTCTCCGGCACCGGTGGCCAGTGGTTCGTCGCCCCGGCCAACACCCCACAGGGCCTGTTCCTCGGAAACTACGGCCCAAAGGACGCCAACCCGGACATCGGGGACTCCGCCATCACCGAGACCATGGGCATCGGTGGTTTCGCCATGGCCGTGGCACCCGCGATCGTGCGCTTCGTCGGCGGAAACGTGCCGGACGCGCTGCGGACCAGCCGGCTGATGTACGAGATCACGCTCGGGGAGAACCCCGCCTACGCGTACCCGATCCTGGACTTCCGGGGAGCGCCGACGGGGATCGACGTCACGCGGGTGCTGCGCACCGGCATCCTGCCGCAGATCAACACCGGCATGGCCGGGGCCGTGGCCGGTGTGGGTCAGGTGGGAGCGGGTCTGGTGAAACCTCCCCTGGCGTGTTTCACCGACGCGCTGGAATCGCTGTCCGCACAGGCAACCCCGCTGGACGAGGCTCTGCATGCATGAGTGACGTGCGGTAGTGGGTCCTCGTCTGTAGTCGGTCAGTGATGTGCAGCGTGACGTCGTTACACGGCGACGACCTCAACCAGGCGGTCTGCACCAACAAAGTCGCCGGCGTTGCGTGTGTAGAGGCGCGCGGCGTGGGCATGTGCCGTGGCTGCGATGAGCAGGTCCAGTGCGCGGGCGCGTGGTTGGCGACCGGAGTCGGCGACTGCGGCCGCTAGCTGCCCGTAGCTGGTGGCGGCGCCGTCGTCCATCGGCAACGCGTCGAAGCGGCGTTGCAGGATTGACAGTCGTCGCAATCGTTCGGCCCGGACGCCTTGATCACTGGCGACCAGGACGCCGAAATGTAACTCCGCCAGCGTCACCGCACTGATGGCCAGCTCTCCGTCTAACGGGCCGACATCGCCGGCCATGACCACACTGGTATCCAGGATCGCCCTCATGACCCCATCCAGGGGTCACGGATCACCTGGTCGACCCGCTCACGGTCCTGCTCCCATGCAGGGTCGGCTGGACCGTCGAAAAGGTCGTGCACCTCGTCCCAGGATCTCCAGCGTCGTGGTGCTGCAGCCACGAGCCGGGCGCTCGGACGTCCGGCCACGGTGATGGTGATCTCCTCGCCGGCCTCGACTCGTCGCACCAACTCGGATGCCTCTTGGCGCAGCTCCCGCAGTCCAACGATGTCCACGGCGTTGAGGATAGCACAGGTGCTACATCGCATCCGAGGGTGGTGGGAGCACTACCGGACCCGATTGGAGGAGGTGGCACGGGCGGTCGGACCTGAGTCGGGAGCCCGTCAGGTGCCGGAGTCCGCGTCAGGGGTTGACTGCGACGGTGGCACGTCGCCGAGGCCGGTGAGCAGCGTGCGCAACAAGTCGCCCAGGTGATTCTGCTCATCCGGGGTGAGTGCGTTCAGTAGCTCTCGCTCATTGCGCACGTGGCCGTCCACAATCTCCTCGACCAGCCGCTTTCCCTGGTCCGTGAGCGTGACGAACACCCACCGTCGGTTGGCGGGATCCACCTCCCGAGCCACCAGGCCCTTCGCGGCCAGTCGGTCGATCCGATTGGTGATCGCTCCGGACGTCACCATGGAGGTGTCGACGAGCGCACCCGTGGTCAACCGGTGCGGCGCACCGGACCGGCGCAGCGTGGCCAGAATGTCGAACTCCCACAGCTGCAGCCCGAAGGTCGCGAAGTAATCGCGTAACCCTCGTTCGAGCAGCCGGGCGGCACGCTGGATTCGTCCCACCACACCCATCGGCGCTGCATCGAGGTCTGGGCGTTCGGCACCCCATTGCTCCAGCACTCGGTCGACGTTGTCGCTCACTGATCTCCTCAACGTTGAAGTGTTTGACCCGAGACTAGCAATATGGCTAATCTTCATGTTGAACTGTTTAACATTGAGGAGTGCCCATGACTCGAACTCTCGAGAAGGCCGACCGTCGTGAGGGCAACTCGCCACGGTTGTGGGGGTTGACCGCCCTCGCCGCGCTCGCACCGCTGAGCTGGGGGACGACGTACCTGGTGACCACCGAGTTCCTCCCACCGGACCGCCCGCTACTGTCCGCAGCGTTGCGCGCGCTACCGGCGGGACTGCTGGTGCTGCTGATCACCCGCACACTTCCGCGAGGTGCCTGGTGGTGGCGCTCCGCTGTGCTGGGCACGCTGAACATCGGAGCGTTCTTCGCCCTCCTGTTCGTCGCGGCCTACCGACTACCGGGCGGGGTCGCGGCCACCCTGAACTCCGCGCAACCGCTCCTGGTCGCAGGGTTGGCGTTCGCCCTACTGGGCGAACGACCGACGCGGTGGCGTCTCGGCTGGGCCGTCACCGGCGTGATCGGCGTGGCGATGATGGTGCTGCGCGGGAACCTGACATTCGACCCGATCGGCATCGCCGCCGGACTTGCCG
>Ga0209487_1004892_pt1 | contig 10137 bp, 9 predicted proteins | sample Poulit2012_FD_187524 | JGI IMG/M metagenome (GOLD analysis project Ga0209487, IMG submission 187524) | Agricultural soil microbial communities from Georgia to study Nitrogen management - Poultry litter 2012 (SPAdes) (version 2) | ecosystem: Environmental > Terrestrial > Soil > Agricultural land... | reverse complement strand
CAATAGTGACGTGAACGGCGCAGCCAATATCCTAAGAAAAGAAATCGGTGACGACTGGCTAATTAGTCAGATCGAAGCTGGTAAGGGCGTTATGGACACGCCCGTAGCAGTCAAGCACATTGACCAGTTACTAGAAGCGGGGCCACGACCTCGCGAAACCATGTCTAACCGCGAAGCGGCTTAGGCGTGGTAGTTCATCCATTTAGGCATTAAGTTTTACGCATTAAATCATTTATCCATATCAATGCTGCACAGCGTGGCTTAGCAAAAAGTTGTTATGATACGAGTATGAGCCACACAACCAATACCCAAGTTAGCCCTGGCGCGGGTGCCAATGCCAATCGTGTTGATTCGCAGCGCAGCGCCCGCAGCACAGCAAGTACCAACCCGCAGGCAGATGCTGGCGCTCAGCCTATTGCTGAGGCGGGCAGCGGGGCGGGTACGCGTACTGCGGCAGCGGCCCAGTCAGCCCTGGGCAGCTACCAACAGGCAGCCCAGCAGCTGGTTCAGCAGTTGCTTGCCGAGCACAATATCTCGGCAGCTGCCTTTATCGTCACTTTATATGGCGATGTGGTCGAGCCACGTGGCGGCGTACTTTGGATGGGTAGCATTATTCATGCCTGCGCGGCGGTTGATATTAGCGAAAATCAGGTCCGCACTGCGGTGTCGCGTTTGGTACGGGCCGGGCAGTTTCAGGGCGAGCGTATCGGTCGACGCAGTTTTTATCGGCTGACCGAGGCGGCGCGCGATGAGTTTAACTACGCTGCCGAGGTCATTTATGCCCTCAAAGATACCCAGCGTTGGCAGTTGGTGTATGTGGGGGCCGATGAGGCCTTGCTACGGCGCCTCAAGCGTTTGGGTTATGTGCAGCTTACCCCGCGTTTGGCGATGGGGCCTGATCATATCCCCCTGCCCAATGAGGTTGTGGTGTGGCAGATTGATTTGTTGCAAGGGCAAGAGCAGTTTGCTGATTTTGTCGCCGAGTATTGGGATCTCACCCAATACGAGCAGGCCTATCAGCAGTTTATTGCGCAGTTTCAAGCGGTGCCGCAGTGGGTACCAGCTTTGCCCGCACAACTGGCCCTAACCTTGCGGTTGTTGATGGTGCATCAGTATAGGCAGGTGGTGTTGCGTACCCCTTATTTGCCCGTGACCACAGTGCCCGAACAACAGCTCGAGCTACAGGCGCGGCAGTTATTTGCACGTTGTTATCAGCAGTTATCAGTTTTGGCCGATCAATACATAGGCCAAGCCTTTGAAAACATAGACGGCAATATGCCGCAACAAACTGACAGCAGTAAAAGGCGTTTGCATTGTTTGCAAAACCAAGATATCTAACTACTACGATATCTAATTACTTAGCTTTCTAATAGATGGGCGCTATAAGGCAATCACTGCAGCTAAGCTATCTAATAGACAAGCAGCTATAAGGCAGTCCCTGCAGCGAGCAGGCAGTAGGTAAGTAGGTAAGTAGGTATAGTAAGTAGTCAAGTGGTAGGCTATTAGTAGTGGGGGTCGGTACAGGCCCCAAAACAGATTAATTTTTATCAAAAATTTTAGAGTTCTAGAGTTTTTTTACCTACAAACATTACACTTTTAGGGCAAACCCCTATTTGTTTGTAATGTTTGAGGTGATTAAATAAGAGTTGTTCATGTAGCAACCGTCCGTTCGGTCAGCCCATATTTTGGGTTACTGCTTCAACTTTAGTGCTTTTTGCAAGGAGCAAAATTATGTATGCACAGGTAATAGATTCTGGGGGCAAGCAGCCCAAGCGCCCCGATGACCTAAGTGCCGAGGAAAAGGCATTTATGCAGCGTATTGACGCCAACGAGAAAATCGAGCCCAAAGACTGGATGCCCGAGGGCTACCGTCGTACGTTGATACGCCAAATCGGTCAGCACGCGCACTCCGAGGTGGTGGGCCAGCTGCCCGAGGGCAATTGGATCACACGTGCCCCGACCCTCGAACGCAAGGCTATTTTGTTGGCCAAGGTTCAAGACGAGGCCGGTCATGGCCTGTATTTATATTGTGCGGCCGAGACCTTAGGCGTGAGCCGTGATGATCTCATACAGCGTTTACTTGCTGGCGATATGAAGTATTCGTCTATTTTTAACTACCCCACACTTAATTGGGCCGATATCGGTGCAGTGGGCTGGTTAGTTGACGGGGCCGCCATTATGAACCAAGTTGCGCTGCAACGTACTTCTTATGGCCCGTATAGCCGCGCGATGGTACGTATTTGTAAAGAGGAAAGCTTTCACCAGCGTCAGGGCTACGACATTATGATGAAAATGGCCCAGGGCACGCCCGAGCAAAAGGCCATGGCCCAAGACGCCCTTAATCGCTTTTGGTATCCGTCTTTAATGATGTTTGGTCCGCCTGATAGCGACTCGGTACACACCGCACAGTCAATGGCCTGGAAGATCAAAATCAACACCAATGATGAGCTACGTCAACGCTTCGTCGACCAAACCGTGCCCCAGGCTGAGTATCTGGGCCTAACCATCCCCGATGACAACCTTCGCTGGAATGATGAGCGCGGTGAGTACGACTTTACCCAACCCGATTGGGAAGAGTTTTGGCAGGTCATCAATGGCTACGGGCCTTGCAACCGCGAGCGTATGGATGCCCGCATCAAGGCTTGGGATGATGGTGCTTGGTTCCGCGAGGCCTTGGCCGAGCACGGCAAAAAACGCGCCCAGCGCCAAGCCAAAGCGGTCAACGCTTAGTTAGCGTTTAGCCGAGCTTTGGCCAATATGCGACCAATGTCCGGTCAATATTTGTTCAACATTTGATCAATATTCGATTTGCTGGCGATCAAGCTGTGATCACTATGCGTTCAATATTTGGTCAATGCCTAACCAACTTTTAGCTAACGTTTAGCTTACGTTTAGCTAGCGCTTAACAAGGTCTGGTCAGCGTCTAATCAATGGCGACTGCCAAGCTTTAGATTGTTTTATGGCGATATTATTTCGCCCACCAAGGAGAATGCATCATGTCTAGCGAATGGCCTTTATGGGAAATCTTTATTCGCGGTCAACACGGCCTCAACCACCGTCACGTCGGTAGCTTGCATGCCCCCGACGCCGAAATGGCTATTAACCACGCGCGCGATGTTTACACACGACGCAATGAGGGGGTCAGTATTTGGGCTGTCCGTTCTACTGATATTGTGGCCAGCGCCCCATCTAAACGCGGCCCCTTATTCGAGCCGTCTAATGCCAAAGTGTATCGTCATCCGACCTTTTTCAAAATTCCTGAAGAAGTGGGGAAAATGTAATGACACAAGTGATTAATACTCAAGATGCTCTCGAGCAGCTGTTTTTGCGCATGGGCGATAACACCCTCATCCTTGGGCATCGGGTTTCAGAGTGGTGTGGGCATGCCCCCGTACTCGAAGAGGACATCGCCATGGCCAACGTGGCCCTTGACCTCATCGGCCAAACGCAGTTTTGGCTCGAAGAGGCGGCCAAACTAAAAGGCAATGACGCAACGGCTGACTCATTGGCCTATTTGCGCGATGCTTGGGATTTTCGCAATGTCTTACTCGTTGAGCTGCCCAACAAAGATTTTGGTTACACGCTGATGCGGCAGTTTTTATTTGATGTTTGGCATTATCTACAGCTTGATGCGTTGCAAGAGTCCAGCAACGAGGTTGTGCGCGATATTGCCCAAAAGGCCATCAAAGAGGTCGACTACCATGTCGATCGCTCAAGCGGTCTAGTTGTACGCCTTGGCGATGGTACCGATGAAAGCAATCAGCGCATGCAAGAGGCTTTAGATTATTTCTGGTCTTATACCGGCGAGCTATTTTTAGGTGATGAATACGACGAGGTATTGGTCGAGCAGGGCATTAGCGTAGCCCCTGATTCACTCAAAGAAAAATGGTTAGCCTTTGTCGGCGAGGTACTTGCTGAGGGCAAGTTGACCATGCCCGATATTAAATATATCCATAGCGGTGGCAAAAAAGGGGTGCACACCGAGCATTTGGGCCATATTTTGGCAACCATGCAGTTCTTGCCCCGTGCCTATCCTGACGCAACGCAATGGTAGGAGAGTGCTATGACACAAGTTACTCAACGCCCTGATATCGACGCCATCTGGGGTTGGCTCGAAGAGGTGCCTGACCCCGAGATTCCCGTGATCTCATTGGTCGATCTGGGCATTATCCGTGAAATACGTTACGACGATGACACACTGGTAGTTGTGGTCACACCCACCTATTCGGGTTGCCCTGCTACGCAGGTCATCAATGATGATATCGAGGCCGCTTTGCGCGCTAATGGCATCGACAAACTGCGTCTCGAGCGGCGGCTTTCGCCTGCCTGGACGACTGATTGGCTTAGCGAAAAAGGGCGTGAGAACTTGCGTCAATATGGCATAGCTCCACCGGTTGAGCAGGCTCAAGGTGGGCAAAAAACAATTTGGTTGCGCGGCTCGGCCTCGCCCACTGTGCCTTGCCCACATTGTGATTCGACCAATACGCATTTGATCAGTCATTTTGGCTCGACTCCGTGCAAAGCACAGTACCAATGCCAAGACTGCTTAGAGCCTTTTGATTACTTTAAGTGTATATAATTTAGCGGAGATAACTATGGCGCGATTCCATCCATTGGAGGTGCTAGAGGTTCGCCACGACACACGTGACGCAGTGGTCGTCACCCTCAAGCCAAAAAAAGATAGTAAAGAGCTGTTTCAATTTATCCCCGGGCAGTATCTCACCTTTAGACGCAAGTTCGATGATACCGAGGTGCGGCGCTCCTATTCTATTTGTTCGGGCATCAACGACAAAGATCTACAAATCGCCATCAAGCGGGTAGATGGCGGGGCCTTTTCCTCATGGGCCAACGAGTCTTTACGTGCCGGCGATACCCTCGAGGCCATGCCCCCGCTGGGTAATTTTTATGTCGATAGCGACCCTGACGAAGAGCGCCACTATTTAGCCTTTGCGGGGGGCAGCGGCATTACCCCTGTTTTATCTATTATTAAAAGTGCCCTCGAACAAGAGCCCAAAGCCCGTTTTTCTTTGGTCTATGCCAATCAGCAGGCTAGCTCAGTTATGTTCAAAGAAGAGCTCGAGGACCTCAAAAACCGCTATATGGAGCGTTTCTCGATTGTGCACATTTTTGACCGTGAGGGCCAAGAAATCGATTTGTTTACCGGCCGCATCGATGATGACAAACTCGGGGCGTTATTCGAGCACTGGATTCATCTGCCCTCAGTGCATACCGCCTTTATTTGCGGGCCTGAGCCCATGATGCTCGTCATTGCCGAGGGCCTCAAAAAACGTGGCCTAGCCGATGAGAAAATCAAGTACGAGCTCTTTACCTCAGCGCAGCCAGGGCGGATTGCACGACGCAAGATTTCAACCGAAGAGCAAAGTGCCGAGGCCGACACCCAAGCCATTGCTGTCTTAGATGGAGCCGAGCGTAGTTTTACCATGAGCAAACAAAACGAAAGCCTGCTCGAGGCGGCATTGCGTCACAACTTAGATGCCCCTTATTCCTGCCAGGCAGGGGTGTGCTCAACTTGTAAGGCCAAGGTACTTGATGGCGAGGTCGAGATGCTTGTCAACCACGCACTCGAGGATTACGAGGTTGAGCAAGGGTATGTGCTAAGTTGTCAAAGCTACCCGCTCACCGATAAAGTCAAATTTAGCTACGACGAGTAAGGGGGCATTATGTCAAGCAATATGGATATCTACGAATACCTTGCCAAGGGCGGGGTGCTTACGTCACCAGACAATGTGCCATCGCGTTATCGTGGCGAGTTATTACGGCTCATGTCCTCATTTGTCGATAGCGAGTTGGCCGCAAGCGCTGGCTTTGCTGCCTCAATCAATTATGCGCCCAATATTAGTGCCCGTATTTCAGCTAGCCGCATCACCCTCGAAAAGGCCGAGCATGCGCGCAAAGTTTTGGCAGTCATGAGCACTTTTGGTACGGATACCGAGCGCTACGAAAGGCAGCATGATTGGGCGGCGCGTTTAGACCGTGATGCCGATTTACCCGGCCGAGCCGAGCAAACTGATATACGTTTACCTGTTTTTTATTACCCGCTCGAGTCTTGGGTCGATGCTGTAGTTATGAATGTGCTTCAAGGTCTGGCGGCCAAAGTGCAGCTCAAAGAGCTTAGCAAGGTTTCCTATACGCCTTTTGCCGAGGCCATTCGCGCTATCGAGCCAGGCGAGGCCAAACACCTCGAGCAAGGTATAGAGGCGCTCAAAGAAATAGTTGCCGACCCCAGTAATGCTGATGCGGTCAAAGCCAGCTTTGACTACTGGTCAGCCAAGGTTGCCGCGGGCTTTAGCCAAGCACACCCCGAGCGTTACGAGATGTTGGTTAAGTTTGGTATACGTCATCAAGCTAATGACCAATTACTTAGTCAATGGAAAGATAGCGTCAAAGCATTACAAGATACGCTCAATTTATAAAACTTAAGGAGTATGCATGTCGCAGTCAACATCTGCACCAAGGCAATTAGAAAGTTACGCCTGTGGGCGATGGCAAAAAGGGCAGGGCGAGGCTCAGCCCCTACATAGTGCAGCCACCGGTGAGGTGGTTGCGCTCATTGATGCCACCGGTTTAGATTATCAGGCCATGCTCGACTATGGGCGCAAGCAGGGGGCAGCCCTGCGTGCAATGACCGTACACGAGCGTGCACTCATGCTCAAAGAAATCGGTCTAGCGCTGCTCGATCTCAAAGACGAGCTCTACGCCTGCTCGACTCAAACAGGTGCCACCCGCAGTGATAGTTGGATAGATATCGATGGCGGTATCGGCACCATGCTGAGCTATTCATCAAAGGGGCGGCGCGAGCTACCTAATACCAAGGTGTTGCTAGATGGTGACCTCGAGCCACTATCCCGTGACGGCAGTTTTAGTGCCCAGCATATACTAACGCCCAAGCCTGGGGTAGCCATACATATCAATGCCTTTAACTTTCCCTGTTGGGGCATGCTCGAGAAACTTGCCCCCACCTGGTTAGCAGGCATGCCAGCCATCGTCAAACCTGCTAGCCAAACGGCTTATCTCACCGAGCTTGTGGTGCGCAAAATTTTAGACACAAATTTGCTGCCCGAGGGGGCGTTACAGTTAATTTGTGGCTCAACCGGTGATTTGCTCGAGCATGTGCAGTCCCAAGATGTGGTGACCTTTACCGGCTCAGCAAGTACGGGTCGTATGCTTCGCGCCACCCCGGCCATCATCAATAATTCAGTACCATTTAATATGGAGGCTGATAGCCTCAACGCCACAGTCTTAGGCACCGATGTGACAGCCGATAGCATCGAGTTCGAGATGCTCATCAAAGAGGTCGTCAACGAGATGACTTCCAAGGCCGGGCAAAAGTGCACAGCCATCCGTCGTGTCATGGTGCCCAGAGCCATGACCGAGGCAGTATGCGACGCACTGAAAGAGCGTTTAGAAAAAATTCGCGTAGGCGACCCTGCACTAGAAACCACCCAAATGGGGCCCTTGGCAAGCCCTGATCAGCGGGCCGAGGTGCAGCAAAGCGTCGAGCAACTACTTAGCGAGACCACCTTAGTTTGTGGGGCTGCAGATGGGGGCGATGCAGGGGTATCGGGCTGTTATTACAACCCTGTCTTGCTGTACTGCGCCGAGCCCATGCAGGCACAAAAAGTGCACGAAATCGAGGCCTTTGGGCCAGTGGCTACAGTCATGCCCTACGATGACCTCGAGCAAGCCATTACCCTAGTAGAAAAGGGTGGGGGCAGCCTTGTCACCTCGGTATTTAGCTACGACCCCGAGGTCGCACGCACCTTGGTTGTGGGTATGGCCGCCTATAACGGGCGTATTTTTGTCTCGAACCGCGATAGCCAAAAAAGCGCAACAGGCCATGGCTCACCCATGCCTACCACCGTACATGGTGGACCAGGGCGTGCTGGCGGTGGCGAAGAGCTCGGCGGGATTCGCAGCATCTTGCACTACATGCAACGTACAGCAGTACAAGGGCCGCCCAATATCCTCACTGCCGTGACCAGCCGTTGGTTTGACGGTGCCCAAGCTCAGCACGATAGCCGTCACCCCTTTAGAAAAAGCCTCAAAGAGCTTCGGGTGGGTGATCAAATCTTTACCGACAAGCGCACCATCACCATCGAAGACATCGAGCATTTTGCCGAGTTTACTGGGGATAATTTCTATGCCCATATGGACGAAGAGGCCGCCAAAGCCAACCCATTTTTTGATGGGCGTGTAGCACACGGTTATTTGGTGGTATCCTTTGTAGCAGGTTTGTTTATTGACCCAGATCCCGGCCCAGTATTGGCCAACTATGGGGTCGACAACCTACGCTTTTTAACCCCTGTCTATGCTGGGGACACCCTAAGCGTGCAGTTTACCTGTAAAGAGATCAACCCCCGCGTCAATGCTGACTATGGCGAGGTACGTTGGGATTGCAAGGTAACCAACCAAAACGATGCCTTAATTGCGCAGTACGATGTTTTGACGATGGTCGCCAAATAGTTCTAGCCTAGGGCAAACAGCCTGCTGTTTGCCCATTAATAATGTGTGTGTGGCAGCCCTTAGGCCTAGTGTTACTAGGTTGGGCTGCCCTAGTTATTTAATCAAAGGTGCGCTCATGGCCCATATTTATTCTTTTGATGGTTTAGTACCTGTTGTACACCCTAGCAGCTTTATTCACCCCACTGCGACACTAATTGGTGATGTGATTATTGGTCCAGGTTGTTATGTTGGGCCCGGCGCAGTTTTACGTGGGGATTTTGGTCGCATAGTTATGAAGTCCGGCGCCAATTTTCAAGATAATTGCATTGCCCATTGCTATCCCGATGCGGATGTCATTGTTGAGGATGACGGCCACATTGGGCATGGCGTTATTTTGCATGGTTGTGTGGTTGGCAAAAATGCCATGGTGGGTATGAACGCTGTGGTGATGGATCATGCCATTATTGGCGAGAACGCCATCGTCGGGGCCATGGCTTTTGTAAAAACGGCAGAAAAAATCCCGGCCAATCATCTGGCTGTGGGGACTCCTGCTCGTGTATTGCGCGAGTTAACCAAAGAGGAGTTAGATTGGAAAGTAGAGGGCACCGAGATTTATCAGTGGTTGGCTATGGAGTCGCCCAAATTGCTCAAGGCCGTTGATGAGCCTTTACGCAAAGTCGAAGACAACCGGCGTCGCCTACAATTGCCCGAGTACGATTCGTTGCATATTCGGCGTTTTAAGGCAGGCAAATAAGAGGTGTTTTACCTAGTGTTTGTGATAGGCAGCTGTAGGCAATAGGTGCCTTTAACCGACAGGCACCTGTAGGTAGCAGGTATCTGTGGCTAACAGGTATTTGTAGGGTACAGGTGTCAGTTGGCTATAGCTGTCTTTAGGGTCAGTTGCTATCTTTTAGTGAAATGCTCCTGAGCTACGCAACGTTTTGCTGCCTTTGTTAAAGGTTCAAAAAGACTGCGGAACGCTTTTCTTTGAGGCCTTGCTCGTTTCACTCGCTACGAAGCCTCGGCAGAAAAGGTTCTTCCGTCTTTTTTTTCTTGCCCAGTGACAGGTGGCTCTAGGTTAGGTGGTTCGGGTGGTTTAGACAGAGCAAGCTGGTCATAGATTGGTGAGAATACGCCAATACATAGTCAATCGCATCAGTTTTAGCCCTTTGCGAAAACAGTCCTTCTTAACGGAAGAAAAAGTCCTAAACAGAGAATAAAGGCCTTAACAAAAAATAGGACGCTTAACGGGAAATAAGCTCCAAATATAAAAAGCCCAGAGGGGATCTATTTCTGTAATGTTTCGAGCGAGCGCAGCGAAGTGAGACATGAAGAAATAGATACCCGATGGGCTTTGAGTCGAAGGCGCCTTTTGGCCACAGGCACCTTTAACCGACAAGTATCTCTGACCTACAAGCACCTGGAGCCAACTGCCCCCTCCAACCGATAAACGCCTCTAACCACAGACTGCCATTGCCTACAGGCACCTGTAGGTAGTAGGTATCTGTGGGTAACAGGCAGCTGTAGGAAACAGGCACCTTTGGCCAACAGGCATCTGTAGGAAATAGGTGCCTTTGACCTACAGGCACCTACCACCGAGAGAAACCATCAGCCACTAATTAGACGTCTTTCACTCCCTTTTCGGATTGTTCTTGCGCTGCCTCAGACTGTGGC
>Ga0209487_1004889_pt1 | contig 10142 bp, 6 predicted proteins | sample Poulit2012_FD_187524 | JGI IMG/M metagenome (GOLD analysis project Ga0209487, IMG submission 187524) | Agricultural soil microbial communities from Georgia to study Nitrogen management - Poultry litter 2012 (SPAdes) (version 2) | ecosystem: Environmental > Terrestrial > Soil > Agricultural land... | reverse complement strand
ACTCCGGATTCACATTAAGGGCTCTGGTTGTAAATGTCGTGTCCTCATAGATCATCACCGATGTGTAGAGCTTTTCCAGGTCAATTCCATAATAAAGATGATACCCTTGTGCATTTTCTACAGCATCCCAGCTCAGTTCTGAGTTGAGTCTGTCTTCCTGCCTTTCCACCCGAAAGTTTTGTACGGGCGGTGGCGGATCACCAGGTCCTTTTCCGAATATTCGAATACCAGAGATGGCCAGGTTTGTTGTTGGGACATGGTAATTTGTGAATCGCACAAAACGTGTCTCTTTTGGTTCGGGAAGCTCCACATAGTCGTTGGGCACATCTTTATCGTTACTTCGCTTATCAACCAAAACCTCCCAGTTATCACCATCGTCTGATGATTCTATCAAATATTGGTGATAAAGTGTATCGGGCTTTCCAAAAATATCAGATTCATAATCGGTATAGCTGACCTGAATGGCACGGATGGTACTTTGTTCTTCCAGATCGATGGTAATCCATTCACCTTCATCCGAAGTTTCTGCCACCCAAAATGTTTTGATCTCCTCGTCGGTTACATTCCCAGGTATGAAATCGTCACGGTACGATGATGTTTCTACCGGTTTATGATAGGAGAGAAGCATCCAGCCTGTAAACCACTCTTCACGGCCACGTTCCTCGTCTGATGGCAGATAATGAGGGTAATCCCCATAGGCAGTGTTTGCCCATAGCTGGCCATCTTTATCAAATCCGGAAGGGAATTTCCCGATGCGCCTTTCAAAATTGAATATGATGCCCTTCACCATTGTTGTGTACCGCCAGTAGTTCCCCCAGGGATCCTGCACTGTACTTCCATGCCCTGCTCCCCGGATAAAACCACCGGGCTTGTATGAAAACGGACTATACTCCTGATACGTGAAAGGTCCCAGCGGATTATCTGAAGTATACACACCGTCACCATACACATTCCATTGTGTCCCGGGTGCGGCATATTCAAGATAGTAGGTATCATTATGTTTGGTCATCCACGGACCTTCAATAAACGGATCCAGATCACCTCCTTCATGATTTTCACCGAATCGCTCCCAGCCACGGAGCTCGGGCTCAAGGTTAAACAGTTCAATTTTATCGGTTTCAGCCAGAAAATAGTTGTCAGGGTTTAGCTCTGCACCCCATATGGGCAGAACGTTAGATGAACCTCCGTACGCATACACCTTGCCATCATCATCTACAAATACCGCAGGATCGTGTATGGGAGAGAGGGTACTCAGCAAGGAAGCGGCTCCTCTCCAGGTGCCAGTTTCCGGATCATCCGTATAGATTACATTCTGCCAGCCAGCCGGACTCGCAAGCGCAATCAGCAAAGAATCTCCCATCGGCCAGGCACCGGGTGCATTCGAGGCATCAAAAAACCAGCTTTCCGGATGCACAAACTTCCACTCATTTAAATCTTCGGAAACCCAGTATCCCTGTGACCGGGTGACGAACATATAATATTTATCACGAAACGGAACCACTGCGGGGTCAGCCCCGGATCTGTACGACAATCCCTGATGTGTATGTACATTACTATACGTATAATCGATATTAATGGGGTTGGCATACGTGCGGAATTTATGCTCTCCGGCAGGCTCACTGCAAGAAATAAAAAGGAGGGATACCAGCAGAAGTGCTATATGGATTAAACCGTGCCAACCACTCATAGCTCGGTTATGTGCGTGACAACTTCCATTTGATTTACCATCATTTAAATATGGATATCGGTTTTCTTGTCTGCCCATTTACCTGTGGTTTCTGTTTAATTCCCAATCAGTTTTTCATCGGCCTGCCAGTTTGCTCTTCGCAATGGGATCTGCGTAGCTCCAAGCTCTTCCATCCGGCTGAACAGGCGGCTTCTCATTTCGTTTCGTAGTTCCTCAAATTGCGGAACTTCAGAGAGATTGTACCGTTCATCCGGATCCTCCTGCAGATCGTACAGCTCATCTCTGTCCCAAACGCCATGATAAAAGATATACTTGTATCGTTCTCCCCGAAGGGAGAGTGTAGTCGGTGTATGCGGAAATGCCGCTTCCCAGTAGTATTCATAAAGAAATTCACGGTCTCTCTCTTCCTCATCCCCTTTCAATAACTGAAGAAAAGAGAGACCGTCCATTTCACTATCGGATTCAACCGAAAACAGATCGATCATGGAGGGCGCGAAATCAATATTCCTGACCAACTCAACCATACTGCTTCCGGGCTCAATATATCCCGGCCCCCATGCAAGCATGGGAACACGCATCGACTCCTCATAGGCATTTCGTTTGTCAATAAGCCCATGCTCTCCATGCATAAATCCATTGTCTCCCATGTAGATGACCAGTGTATTTTCCGCAAACCCCGACTCTGATAAATAATCCAGTATAGTCCCGACACTTTCATCCAAAGCCAACAGAGTTTCGAGATATCCTATGTAAAACTCATCAAAATCCATATCACCGTGATAAGGGTAGTCCACCCCGTGCCAACTGAAACGCTGTTCCTTCACCCAATTGGGCTTCGTCCGGTTGTTTCGTTCGGTATTGGCCATTGTAGACGGATACTCGATATCGATATCCTCATAGTATCCGGCGTGTCTCTCAGCTGGTATAAATTCTGCATGAACTGCTTTATGCGACAGATAGAGAAAGAAAGGTTCATCCGGTGTCTCCTCCCGTTCGCGGAGCCAGTCAATCGCAAAGTCAGTTAAAATATCGGTTGTATACCCCTCATAATCACTTCGGTCACCATCTACGTTTAGTGTTGGATTTGCATATACACCCTGCCCGCGAAAGCTTACCCAGCGATCCCATCCGGGCATCGGATCATCACTCACTTCCCCCATGTGCCATTTACCAAAAAAAGCGGTATGGACACCAGATGCACTAAGATCTTCATTAAAAAATCGTGTTCCTTCTGGAATCGGACTACTATTATCAGCGACCTGATGATTGTGAGTGTATTTTCCCGTTAGAATCGACGCACGGCTGGGCGAGCAGAGTGATGTGGTTACAAATGCATTTTGTATATGCATTCCCTCTGCAGCCATTCGGTCCATATTCGGAGTTTCGATATAGGTGGGTGCATCTTCATGAAATCCCATAAAATCATAGCGATGATCGTCACTGAGGATAAACACTACATTTTGTGGTTGACCAGCCGACTGGCCTGCTGCTGTCTCTTGATAAACACTGGAGAAAAATCCTGCGATTACTAACCAGAATAGAAAAATGTGTGAAATTTTGGTGATCATTGCATGAATTTAATTTTATGAATTGTGTTGTAGAACTTCTTGAAAACCTCTGTTCCGTATGCATCTCAGAGAAACCAATCTTAAACAATATTTAAACTCCTATCATGCCAGATTGAGGAGTCTGTTTTAGACAAAAGTTCATACCGATCCGCCAGTATTCACTTAAAACTGCTCGTACTATCATATACAAATCAGAATTTTGGCGGTTCAATACCAGGAACTGGTGGTTCGGCCAATCCGGGCTGAAGATCAATCTGAGCAATGGGTATCGGGAAGAACATATGTTCACTCCGCACAAAATTTGGAATTGTCCCTTCGGCTCTCTCTAATCGGACAAGATCAAAAAAGCGATCAGCTCCCCACTCAAACTCAAGTTCCACGGCTCGTTCATCGATGATATCATTAATGGTTGCTCCTGCAAGCGGAGGCATTCCGGCTCTGTCTCTCACTTCGTTTAAAGGAATATCTCCCGCGCCGGGTCCATTTAAATGAATCAGTGCTTCAGCATTCAGCAACAGGGCATCGGCATAACGGAATATTCTAATGTTATTCCATCCCCCATATCGGTGGTTTCCTTGTGTCTGATCAGCAAAAGGGATATACGTCTTGAAAAAATAAGCTTCTGCGACGCCACGCCCTTCACTGTTGTAACGATCCAAGAGCCCTTGCAGGTCGGCCGGTATGTTTCCAATGGAGTCTCCTTCGGATGTTGCTGTATTCGGATAAATTATTGAGGTTTCATATCGGATGCCTTCTTCACGATCCTCCATCAGATCAATAAATTTTTGGGCGGGCATGGAAAATCCCCATCCCGAGTCAAATGAGCTCCCGTCAAATTTAGTTCCGCCCTGCTGTTTTATTCCGTGTGCAACGTAAAATTCACCCACTGTTGTGGCATTTCCAGATGCCTCATCAAAATCGGTTTGATTCAGTTCAAAAATACTTTCATCAGAAAACTGACCTTCCAGCCTGAACAGCTCGTAGTAATCTTCGTGTAGAGCAAAAAGTCCGCTATCGATGATAGCCTGGGTTGCTGAGAGTACCGTTTGATAGTTTTGAAAATCGGCAGCCAATTTTGCCAGGAGCATATAGGCTGCCCATTTGGTTACTGAACCCTGTTGTGGCGACATATGGCTTGGATGACCCTCAGGAAGCTGATCGATGATTTCATTCAATTCATCATTTACATAGTTATATACTTCCTCCCGCGGGGATAATCTGAGCTCTGCCGCTATCAGATTTTTGTCATAATACGGCACGTCCCCATAGAAACGTAACATTCTCCAGTAACCCAGTGCGCGGAACCATCTCACTTCTGCTTTGTATTGTGTGTTTAACTCTGTGTTGCTGGTATGTTCTCCAAAATGCTCCAGCTCCTCAAGAGCAGCATTTGCATCTCTGATCAGTCCAAAATGGGAGGTCCACAGATTATTTACAAACCATGCGCTTCTCATGGTTTCATTCTGAAAGTCCTGAATATCCTCCATGATGGGCTGATCGCCTTCATGTGCTCCTTTAAAAATGAAGTCGCTTCTGAAAAATAGCATCGCCTGATTCGCCCAATGCCCTAAATTTCCATCCCTTGCCATAGCGTAAACAGATGAAACGGGTTCATACATCCTGCTTGAGTCTGTGTAATCTATTTCATCGGCGGGTACCTGACCTTCTATCGGGTTGTTCAAAAAATCAGAACAGCTACTCAGTACCGTCACGAATGCAAGGAGTAAGAATACAATGATTATGTTCTTTGGTGTTTTATACATGTTCATCATCTATATCGTCTTGGATGTTATAAATTTATTCGCCTTAATAGGTTATGTTCACACCAAATGTGAAGCTTCTCGGTATAGGGTAAACACCACCTGCAGATCCCACACCTTCAACTTCAGGAGTAAATCCGTTAAAACTAAATGTTGTAAACGGGTTTTGGGCAGTTACCCTGAATCGAATGGTAGATCCTGAAGTCTCTCCCAGCATCAGATTATGAAATGTATATCCGAGCGTGATGTTTTGTATTCTGAAAAAAGATCCATCCTCAAGCAGGAATGTGTTCATATTGTTCATATTCCAGGCGTTAATCATCCCTTCTGCAGAAGGGTGGGTGTTGGAGGTTCCTTCTCCGGTCCATCTGTTTTCAACCAGATCCATATCGAAGTTAAAATCGGCGTGGTGGCTCCTTTGTCCCCGGAGGGCATTAAATATCTTATTGCCATGCACCCCATACAGCGATGTGCTGAAGTCGAAGTTCTTATAGTCAAGCTGGATCTGTGCACCATATGTGAACTTTGGAATATTTGCTCCAAGGTGTTGCCTGTCATTTTCATCGATTATCCCATCACCGTTTACATCCTCAAACCTTAAAAATCCCGGTCTTACGGAGGAGTGGATGTCTGTATCCAAATGTGCATCGATCTCCTGCTGATTCTGGTAAATGCCTTCCACCTCATAGCCAAACCATGAATACAATTGATATCCGGGTTCGGATCGGTACGGCTGCGTATCTCCGGTTTGGATATATGGTTGTCCTCCCAGATCCAGAACTTCATTATGCAGGGTGCTCAGATTTCCACTGATCATATACCCTAATTCACCTGCAACGTCTTGCCATGTCAGATTAAATTCCAGGCCCGTATTTAGTATTTCACCCTGATTTCTGATCAGTCCTCCGCCGCCCATCAGATTGCTTGTCCAAATTGCCGCATCGTGTGTTATTTTTCTAAACCAGTCGATTTCAGCAGAGAGTCTGTAATTTAGTGTTGAAAAATCTACCCCTACGTTGGTTTCTGTTGTTATTTCCCAGACCAGTGTATTAAAGAACACACTGGGTCTGTAGCCGGGGATAATCAAATCATTCCCAAACACATAGGATGCCCCAATCCCGGTTTGTATTGCTCTGGAACCCGATTCCCTTGGCACATTATTATTGCCTAATTGTCCCCAGCTTGCACGAAATTTCAGAAAATTGAATAGAGACTGATCATCCATGAATGATTCTTCACTAACCACCCATCCGGCTCCAAAAGAAGGAAAATATCCCCAATTCTGGGTGTATTTGTCTGTACCATCAGCCCTGAATGTTGCATTTACCATATATCTGTCCTGGTAATTATACATCAACCGGCCGAAATAGGAGAGTCCCGTTTCTGAAGAACCTCCATCCGCGATATTGAAATTATCTGCTGAAGGGTCTATTGCGTTATGGAAGTAGAGATAATGCTCCGCACCGCCTGGTACATTTGCTGCTGAGCCGTTCATGAAAAAATCCCGTCCTTTTCGAACAGTAAACCCTGCCATAGATGTCAGGTGGTGGTTGCCAAAATCATGACGAAACGTAAGGGTATTATCTAAATGAAAAGTATCTTCATCTCTATATTCTCGCCGGAGAAGTGAATTTTCATTTCTGAGCTTATTATCAATGAAGTACTCCCGCTCATATCTTCTGTCTTTAAAAAATTCCAGGCTCTGGCTAAGTTGTGTTCTCAAGACCAGCCGGTCATCTCCAAAAATGTTGAAATTGGCATAGGCATTGTAATCAACATTTACCTGCCTGTCGAAATTCCAATTCCCTTGGTGGATGTAGTACATTTGAGCTGCAGGATTATTTACCGGACCCACATTATAGCCTGCATCAACCACTCCTGCAAAGTCTTCCGGGTCATCCGAATTCCTGACAGGTATTGTTGGAACAGCGTAATACATACTTCCCCACACATCACCGGGATTTGCTATTTTTATCCGATTCAGATTAATACTCGCTCCAACGTCCAGAAAGTTGTACGGAAGAAAGTTAATGCTGGCTTTAAGATTGGTTCGTTCCCATCTATGATTTAAATCTTGATACATTCCATCTTCTGCGTTATAACTGGCTCCAACATGGTAGTTAACCGTTTCAGCTCCGCCTCGTAGTGAGAGTGAATGATTTGTCATCGGCCCAATTCCGTTATCAGATCCCAACAACTCCTGGTACCAATCTGTATTTGTGGCTGGAATGGTGTATTGATTTCCATTATGGGTAAATGGCTGTCCTCCCCACAGGTTTATGGAAGGTTCCAGCCGTTCGGGAATACCAGCTTCAATCAGCATCATGGAGTATTGTTCGGTATTCGCCATCTGTATCAGGTTGCTTGTCGTATTGAAGCCTATATAACCATCATATTCAATAATCATTCGCTCATTCAGGCTCCCCTGCTTTGTGGAAACCATAATAACCCCTCCCGATGCACGTACTCCATAGATGGAAGCGGCTGATGCGTCCTTTAATACGGAGATAGACTCAATATCATTCGGACTAAGCCAGTTAATATCATCATAAAACATGCCATCCACTACATATAGCGGTTCCGCTCCTTGCATGGATCCTATTCCACGAACACGAATGGTCGGTGTAGAACCCGGCGACCCTGAATCCGTAACCTGTAATCCGGGAATGGCTCCCTGCAGGGCAGAGACTGCATTTGTTGTCGCATTTCTGGTAATCTGTTCGGCCTGGACTGTGGATATTGGTGCAGTCAGATCGATGGATCTTGCTTCGCCATACCCAATAACCACGATGTCTTCCATACCGATCGCATCCGGCTGAAGTATCACATCAATTTCTGTTCGCCCGTTCACCTCTATCTCCTGGCGGAGCATACCGATATAGGAGAACAGCAAGACTGCGTCCGTGGGAACATTGGTCAGTGTATAATTCCCGTCAACATCGGTGGCCGTACCTGAAGTTGTACCCATGATCAAAATGTTTACATTGGGTATCGGCTCCCCGTCGTCGGAGCTGGTCACGGTACCTGAAACGGTTACGGTTTGTGCAGTCACTGTACTCAGTCCTGCTGCCAGGGTCAGTAGTAGAATGGTGAATAGTTGACCTGATATCCTACATATCATAGTTGATCCTCATTTTCTTATAGCTCTGATGTGAACGTTAATTATCCCCGTTAAAAAACCGGGGTATGTGGCAGGCCATTGTAAAATCAGTGTATATAAAGAATTACGAATCCTTACATACGGAAAGCTTTGCAAAACCAGAAATTTTGGTTGATTTCAGCGCCTGAGCAAAAATAAAATCGCAGTATTGTGATCTATTTGAGGATTTTACTTTTGCAATAAGTCAGAAAGCAGACAAAAGAATAATTTTTCAAAACCTCCATACGGATAAAAGGAGATCAACTGATTTACTTTAATGAACGATTTACAATGCACCGTTTTGCATTCACTCCATAAACACTAACAGGCTGTAAAAAGTTCAGGTAAATTTTATTTATGGGAGTGGATGTTGTTTGGAAGATAGGAGGGGGGCAGGCGTGTGTATTACGAATATTCTTTTACAGCTTCCTGGTAAAGGATGGATGCTTAACATTTCTGTTTCCTAAAAGCTCCATAAACATCTGCCAGATCCTGTTGAGTCCAGCCTCTGATTTCCATTAACATGTAACTTCTTATCCCCTTCAAGTAAAGAGGTTAATATACTCTTTAAATGAATAGATGCGTCCGCTTTTGGCTCCTGTCATTTCATACAGAATTCCTAAACGTTCCAGCTCTCTGATTAATGTATAAACGCTCGGCTTGGTTAAACCGGTTACCTTTTTCACATCCTCTGCAATAGTAACCGGATTTTCATACAAAGCCTCCACTACTTTCTGTGCATTAAACGCGCGTCCGCCCAGGCTTTGAATTCGTTCATCTACATCTCTTTGAAGCTGCAGAATGCGGTCGAATGTTTCCACTCCGTCTTTAAATGCTCAATAGCCACATTCATAGCCTCTGTATAATTTTTGACTTCCTTCCAATCATCTCTTTTCTCAACCGGAACATATTCTTCATCAAGCAACGCTTCTTCAATATTTGTTTGAGTACCCTCAATTTTACTACTCTGCGTAGCCTCTTTAAAAACGTGCATATTAATGAACAAATTAATATTAGGAATGTATTCAGAATACATATCAAGCCTTCCAAGATGCCGGTCTGCTTTTCCAAGAAGTTCAAGTACCTCCATATCATCAATCAACCATGGTCGGTTTATTTTTTCCGGCTGAAAGCTCTTATAGCTCCCCTGATTTATGAGTTTACCTGAATTAAATGATTTCATGAATTGCCTTTGTACCATTAGTTAAATTTATTCGATATAATTTAACTAATGATCTCCACTAATTAAAATTTCACTGTTTCTTTTAATTAGTAAAAATGATGGTTAAGATTTTTGCTGATTCCTTTACCAATTGAAATTGTGTGATTATTAATCACAGACTATCACAATCGGCAGAAACACCATTGGACTTCGCTCGCCAAACTGTCTTGCACCTTTAAACGGTAGTATTTATTCAACGCCTCCTGCTGGATTTTATTTATAAAATCTTCGCAAGATTTTCTTGATTCTGCATGCTTCAGAGCGTAATTCCTTATCGTCTGTTCTTTAATTAAATTAACTTTCATTGTATCAAACCATTACATTACAAAAAAGTTCTCTATTTGCGAACTTTCCTGATCATTCTTTTCATAATGCGAATATTAAGCGCCGAAAAGGGTGGCGCAATGATCTCCGAAATAGCCACATAATAAAACCTCCCCCTGACTTATCCCTTGAGAGTCTATTTAGAGAAGGCCTGACCAGCGTCGTGCCATCTCCGCCTTTACTTCGGGAATTGCCGGAGCCTGTCGCAGCCCTCTCGGAGCTTCCTCGGAGAAGGGCCGGAGCAGACTCGGAGTCCAGCCGGAGCTTCCCCGAAGCCCGGCCGGAGTAAACTTATATTCTTCTCAAAGATTTTGTGGTTCTACGGGAAACCTTGTGGGTATAAGTTTAATTTTCCAAAATAGAACAAGATGGCATTTCGGAAATTATCGAAGTTCCGGTAGCCTTTTGAAATGGATTTTAACTGCTGAATTTTAGAATTTAC
>Ga0209487_1004888_pt1 | contig 10145 bp, 10 predicted proteins | sample Poulit2012_FD_187524 | JGI IMG/M metagenome (GOLD analysis project Ga0209487, IMG submission 187524) | Agricultural soil microbial communities from Georgia to study Nitrogen management - Poultry litter 2012 (SPAdes) (version 2) | ecosystem: Environmental > Terrestrial > Soil > Agricultural land... | reverse complement strand
ATGCCCGCCCGCCGGGACCTCGACGACTACGACGACGGCGCCGTCGTCTGACCGTCAGTGCCGCACGAGGTCGGCGGCGCCCACGATCCCCGCCTCGTTGCCGAGCTCGGCGAGCAGGATCTGCGCCTCCGGCCGGTAGCCGCGGGCCGAGAGCTGGTTGCGGAACTCGCGGCGGGCGGCCTCCAGGACGAGGTCGCCGGTGTCGGCCACCCCGCCGCCGATGACGAACAGCTCCGGGTCGAGCACCGCGACGAGGTCGGCGATGCCCGCCCCCACCCACTCCCCGAGCTCGGTGACGAGCTCGCGGGCGAGCGGGTCCCCCTCGGCGGCCGCGCGGGTCACGTGCTGGCCCTTCACCTTGGTGCCGTCGGCCGCGGCGAGCTCGCGCAGCCGTCCGGCGCGGTCCTCGTCGGTGACCAGGGCCATCCGGGCCGCCCGGGTCAGCGCCCGGCCCGAGGCGTACATCTCCCAGCAGCCCTCGTGCCCGCACCCGCAGTAGTGGCCGTGGGGCACGACCCGCATGTGGCCCAGCTCCGCGGCCGCCCCGAAGGCGCCGCGCAGGAGCCGGTCGTCGAGGATGAGCGCGCCGCCCAGCCCGGTCCCCAGGGTGAGCATGACCATCGACCGGGCGCTGCGCCCGGCACCGAAGCGGAACTCGGCCCAGCCGGCGGCGTTGGCGTCGTTCTCGACGACGATCGGGACGTCGATCCCGCGGGCGAGGCGCTCCCGCAGCGGGTAGTCGCGCCAGGCGATGTTCGGGGCGAAGACCATGCCGTCCCGGGCCGGGCTGACGAACCCCGCTGCCGCGACCCCGACGCCGGAGATCTCGTGCTCGGCGCTCAGCTCGGCCACGGCTGCGATGACCGCGTCCTCGATGGCCACCGGGTCCTGCGGGTCGGTCGCGCGGCGCGTCTGCGCGAGCACACGTCCGGCGTCGTCCACCAGCCCGGCGGCGATCTTCGTCCCGCCGATGTCGATTCCGATCGTCGTCGTCATCGAGATGATCCCCGTCCCCTTGTCGTCACTTGTCGAGCCTCTGCGGTGTGGAGAGGCGCCGAAACGTCCCGAACTGCCATATCGTGGAGCAGGTAGGCAATCCTCCAACCCGCTGCCACTGGAGTCAGTATGGACGAGTTCCATGTCCCGCTTGCCGTGACGTCCGATCCGTCGTCGAGCATCAGTGACCTGCTCATCGCGCAGGCCACCGCCTCCCCCTCCAAGGTGCTCATCGAGACGCAGGAGAACGGCGTCTGGCGAGAGCACACCACCACCGAGGTCCTGCGCCTCGTCGAGGACGTCGCCAAGGGGCTCATCGCCTCGGGCATCGGCGCGGGCGACCACGTGGCCATCATGTCCCGCACCCGCTTCGAGTGGACGATCCTCGACTTCGCGATCTGGCACGCCGGCGCCATCCCCGTGCCCGTGTACGAGACCTCCTCCGCCGACCAGTGCGCGTGGATCCTCCAGGACTCGGACTGCATCGCCGCCGTCGTCGAGACCAGCGCCCACGCCGCCACCGTCGCCGAGGCGCGGGAGGAGAACGGCGGGCTGCCCGGCCTGCGTGACGTCTGGACGATCGACGATGGCGCACTCGACATGCTCGTCGCGGCGGGCAAGGACGTCAGCGACGCCGACCTCGCCGCCCGGCACTCCGCCGTCGGCCTCGACGACGTCGCCACGATCATCTACACCTCGGGCACCACCGGCCGCCCCAAGGGTGCCGAGCTCACGCACGGCAACTTCGTCGAGCTGTGCCGCAACGCCATCGAGGACCTCCACGAGGTGCTCAACTACCCGGGCGCACGGACGCTGCTGTTCATGCCGCTGGCGCACGTGTTCGCGCGCTTCGTCGAGGTGCTGGTGATCGCCGGTGGTGTCACCCTCGGGCACACCCCGGACACCAAGGACCTCGTCGCCGACATGGGCACCTTCAGCCCCACCTTCATCCTCTCGGTCCCCCGCGTCTTCGAGAAGGTCTACAACGCGGCGGAGCAGAAGGCCGCCGCGGGCGGCAAGGTGAAGATCTTCCGCTGGGCGGCGAAGGTGAACATCGCCTACTCCCGCGCGCTGGACGAGCCGGGCGGCCCCGGGATCCGGCTCAAGGCGATGCACAAGGTCGCCGACGCCCTGGTCCTCAAGAAGATCCGCGCGGTGCTGGGCGGCCGAGCCGTGTACGCCATCTCCGGCGGCGCCCCGCTCGGCGAGCGGCTGGGCCACTTCTACCGCGGCCTGGGGCTCATCGTGCTGGAGGGCTACGGGCTCACCGAGACCACCGCGCCCGTGACGGTCAACCGCCCGTCCCGCGTGAAGATCGGGACCGTGGGCACTCCCCTGCCCGGGACGACGATCAAGATCGCGGAGGACGGCGAGATCCTCGCCAAGGGCATCCCGGTGTTCCGCGGCTACCACAATAATGCCGAGGCGACCGCCGAGGCGCTGGCCGACGGCTGGTTCCACACCGGCGACGTCGGCGGCCTCGACGAGGACGGCTACCTCACCATCACGGGGCGCAAGAAGGAGATCATCGTCACGGCCGCCGGCAAGAACGTCTCACCGACCCAGCTGGAGGACCCCACGCGGGCCCACCCGCTGATCTCCCAGTGCCTGGCCATCGGCGACCGCCGCCACTTCATCAGCATGCTCATCACCCTCGACGCCGAGATGCTGCCGAGCTGGCTGGAGAACCACGACATGGAGCCGATGTCCGTGGCGCAGGCCAAGGACCACCCCAAGGTGCGGGAGCACATCCAGCTGGCCATCGACCGGACGAACAAGAAGGTCTCGCGCGCGGAGTCCATCCGCAAGTTCGTCATCCTCGACGAGGACTTCACCATCGACAACGGCTACCTCACGCCGTCGCTGAAGGTGCGGCGCAACGCGGTCCTGCGCGACTACGCCGACGTCATCGACGCGATCTACGCCGAGGCAGCACCGACGACGGCCGCGTCCACCACCTCCTGACGGGCGGGGACCGGGCCGTACCCCGGACCGGCGCGGACACGGTCAGTCCGCGCCGGTCCGGCGCAGCCGCAGCGGCGGCACGAGACCGCCGTCGGCGAGCACGGCGAGGGCGGTGCGCTCGTCCTCCCCGATGTCGCGCGCGCCGGGCGACGGGCCGCGCGCAGGATCGGTGAGGAAGCTCACCACGCAGTCGTCGCACGCGATGTGCTTCATGACACAGGAGTCGCAGTCGATGATCATGACGCGACCGTAGGACCGGGGTCCGACATCGGCCGCGCCGGTGTGCCTCGGCGGCGATGTCAGTGCCTCGGCATAGCGTCACGAACGTGACCGCGAACCTGCTTGCTGCCGCACCGGGAGGGCGGCTGGACCTGGAGAGCGCCGGCCGTGCCTCCACCGGCACCCCCCTCCAGATCGGATTCGACGAGCTCGGCATCCCGCTGTCCGAGGTGAGCTTCGTCGTCGTCGACCTCGAGACCACCGGCGGGTCGCCGAACCAGTGCGAGATCACCGAGATCGGAGCCGTCAAGGTGCGGGGCGGGGAGGTGCTCGGGGAGTTCCAGACCCTCGTGGACCCCGGCTGCGCGGTGCCACCGATGATCACGGTCCTCACCGGCATCACCGACGCGATGCTCGTGGGCGCCCCGCGCATCGGGGAGGTGCTGCCCTCCTTCCTGGAGTTCGCGGGCTTCGGCCCCACCACCGTGCTCGTCGCACACAACGCCCGGTTCGACGTCGGCTTCCTCAGGGCGGCCGCCGGCCGGCTGGACCTGTCCTGGCCCTCCCCCACGATCGTCGACACGGTGGCCCTCGCCCGCCGCGTGGTGACCAAGGACGAGGCGCCGAACCACAAGCTCGGCACGCTCGCCGCACTGTTCGGCGCCGCCACCAGCCCGGACCACCGGGCGCTGCACGACGCCCGCGCCACCGTGGACGTCCTCCACGGACTGCTGGGCCGGCTGGCCCCGCTGGGCGCCACGCACCTGGAGGACCTCGCCACGCTGGGGGACCCGGTCCCCCACAAGCGCCGGCGCAAGGCCGGCCTCGCGGACGACCTCCCCACCGGCCCGGGCGTCTACCAGTTCCTCGGCCCCTCCCGGGAGGTGCTGTACGTCGGCAAGGCGGTCAACCTGCGGCGCCGGGTGCGGTCGTACTTCACCGCCGCGGAGAAGCGCCGGCGCATCGGGGAGATGCTCGACCTCGCCCAGGACGTGCGCGCCATCCCCTGCGCCACGGACCTGGAGGCCTCGGTCCGCGAGCTGCGGCTCATCGCCGAGCTCGACCCTCCCTACAACCGCCGCTCGCGCCGTCCGGACCGCCGGCCGTGGATCCGGCTCACCGACGAGCCCTTCCCCCGGCTGTCGATCGTGCGCAGCGTGCCCGAGGAGCAGGGCACGCAGGCACTGGGCCCCTTCCCCTCGCGGGCCGCCGCACAAGTGGCCCTGGAGGCGCTGGAGGGGGCCTTCGGCCTGCGCCGCTGCACCCAGCGCCTCCCCGCAGTCCCCCGGGCCGACGCGCGGGCCTGTGCGCTGGCCGAGATGGGACTGTGCGGCGCCCCGTGCATCGGCGGACAGAGCGTCGAGGACTACGGCGCCTTCGTGGCACAGGCGCGCGGGGGGCTGGCCGGCGAGGCCGGCCGGGTGGTGCAGGCGCTCCGGGAGCGCATCGGCGTCCTGGCCGCCCAGCAGCGCTACGAGGACGCCGCCACCGAACGGGACCGGCTGCGTGGCTTCCTCGTGGCCGCCCGGCGCAGCCAGCGGCTGCGGCCGCTGACGCGCACCCCCGAGCTCGTGGCCGCACGCCGGACGGAGACGGGCGGCTGGGAGGTGGCGCTGGTGCGGTACGGGCGCCTGGCGGGCACGTGCACGGTCCCGCGCGGGCAGGACCCGATGCCGGCCGTCGACGCCCTGGTGGTCACCGGGGAGCACGTCCCTGCGCCGACGACGGCGATGGGCGCCGCCAGCTCGGAGGAGACGGAGCTCGTGGCGGAGTGGATCGAGCACCCGGCCACCCGGCTCGTGCGCATGGAGGCGGGTGACCAGCCGCTGGCCTGGCCGGTCGACGGCGCAGCGAAGTACCCGCTGCCGCCCCACGCCTGAGCGGCTGGTGAGCGGGCGGGCCGGTCGCCTCGCTAGTCGCCGAGGCCGATGGCGAAGGCGGACTCCAGGTCGTGCCGCGAGTAGGCCTGGAAGGCGATGTAGGTGCGGGTGTTGAGCACGCCCTCCACCTTGCCCACCTTGTCGGCGACGACGTCGGCGAGCTCCTCGTGGTGGCGCACCCGGGCCAGGGCGATGAGGTCGACGTCGCCGGTGACGGAGTAGACCTCGCTGATGCCGTCCAGCTCGGCCACCTCCTGGGCGACCTCGGGGACGCGGCTGGCGTCGGTGTCGATGAGGACGATGGCGGTGAGCATGGGGTCTCCTTCGTCTCGGTGCCGGCGGGGTCCCGCCGGTTCCATCTTCTCCGGCCGGTGCGGCTAGCGCCGCACGCTCGCGGCCACCCACCGCTCCAGGACGCCGCGGGCGCGGCCGTCGTCGATCGCTGCGGCGGCGAGGTCCATCGCGGCGCGCAGCCGGGTGAGGAGGTCGCCGTCGGCCGGCCCGGTGCCCGGCAGCGTGCCGTAGGCGACGAGGGCGGCCGCGGAGTTGAGGAGCACGGCGTCCCGCACCGGGCCCGTGGCGCCGGCGAGCAGGTCGCGCGCCACGCCGGCGTTGAACTCCGCGTCGGCGCCGCGCAGGTCCTCGATCGTCGCCGGGGCCAGCCCGAAGGCCTCCCGCGAGTCGATGAGCTGCTCGGTGACCTCGCCGTCGGTGACCTCCCAGACCCGGCTGGGCGCCGTCGTCGTCAGCTCGTCCAGGCCGTCCTCGCCGCGGAAGACGAGGCCGCGCGTCCCGCGCCGGGCCAGCACGCCCGCGACCAGGGGCGCGATGCGGCGGTCGGCGACGCCGATGGCGGCGGCGCGCGGACGCGCCGGGTTGGTCAGCGGTCCGAGCACGTTGAAGGCGGTGCTCACGGCGAGCTCCCGGCGGGCGACGGCGGCGTGGCGCATCGAGGGGTGGAAGGCGTTGGCGAAGCAGAAGGTGATGCCCACCTCCCGGAAGGTCGCCTCCACCTCGGGCACGGACATGTCCAGCCGCACCCCGAGCCGCTCCAGGACGTCCGCCGAGCCGCTGGCCGAGCTGGAGGCGCGGTTGCCGTGCTTGACCACGGGGACGCCGGCGCCGGCGACGACGAGGGAGGACATCGTCGAGATGTTCACCGTGCGCGCCCGGTCACCGCCCGTCCCGACGATGTCGACGACGTCGTCCGGCACGTCGATCGGCACGGAGTGCTCGAGCATGACGTCGGCCAGGCCGGTGAGCTCGGCGACGGTCTCCCCCTTGGCGCGCAGCGCGACGAGGAAACCGGCCAGCTGGACCGGGCTGGCGAGCCCGGACATCACCTGGTCCATCGCCCATCCCGTCTGGGCCGCCGTCAGGTGCTCACCTGCGACGAGGGAGGTGATGAGGTCCGCCCAGGTGGGGAGGACCGGTTCGACGCCGTCGGTCTCGGCCGTCACTGCGCCCCGCCCGAGCGCAGCAGCGAGGCCACCGCCTCCTGGATCTTGACCGGGTCGATGGGCGCCTGCACGATCGCGTCCGCCTGCGCCCAGGTGGCCAGCCACGCGTCCTGCGGCCGGGCGGTGAGGATGAGGACCGGCGGGCAGTCGTACAGCTCGGTCTTCAGCTGCCGGCTCACGGCCATCCCGCCGACCTTGGCGGCCTCGCCGTCGAGCACGAAGAGCGCGAACTCGCCCTCGCGCGCCTTGAGGAGGACACCGTCGTGGGTGGCGGCCTCGGTCCACCGGATCCGGGGCAGGTCGGCTGCGGCCCGGCGGCCGACGGCGCGGCGCACCTGCTCGCGGGTGGTGACGTCGTCGCTGTAGAGCAGCACGTCCACGACGTCGGTGGCGGTGGTCGCGGGGGCGGCGTCGGGCTGCGCGGGCGTCATCGTCGGTCCTCCAAAGGATTGCTCTGTGATCACCGCCAGACACGGTGGCCTCCTCGCATGGTAGTCACGCCGGGGAGCCGGTGCGGACACCGGCCACGACCGGTGCAGCACGTCCGCCCACCCCCCGTCCCGCCCGCCGTGAGCGGACGAACCGGTGAAAGCGGACACCCGCCGCTCGGCGTGTTGCAGCCCGTGCCCGGACCGGGACCAAAGGCTCAGGCGCGTGATGGCGCGGAACTTCTAGGCTGGTGGGACCCGCCCCGGGAAATCGACGACGAGCGGAGTGGGCACAGCACCCGGTTTTCGGGCCATAATGGCAACCGTGTCGTCTACGTCGGCTGCTCCACGCGCCCCTCAGGTGAACGTCAACCGACCGAACCCAGTGTCGGTCGGCACCATCGTCTGGCTGTCCAGCGAGCTCATGTTCTTCGCCGGGCTGTTCGCCATGTACTTCACGCACCGTTCGGTGTCGGCGGACATCTGGCCCGAGCACTACGACATGCTCAACATCCCCTGGGCGCTGACGATCACCCTGGTGCTCGTCGCCAGCTCCGTGACGGCGCAGATGGGTGTGTTCGCCGCCGAGCGCTTCCAGGCCCGGCGCACCGGCTCCCTGCTGGACGTGCGCAAGTGGGGCATGGAGGAGTGGTTCATCCTCACCTTCATCATGGGCGCCTTCTTCGTCGCCGGTCAGACCTTCGAGTACGCCGAGCTCGTCTCGCACGGCATGACCGTCTCGTCCAGCCCCTACGGCTCGGTCTTCTTCATCATGACCGGGTTCCACGCCCTGCACGTGATCGGTGGGCTCATCGCCTTCCTGCTCATCCTCGGGCGTTCCTTCGCCGCCAACCGCTTCGGCCACCTCGAGGCCACTGGCGCCGTCGTCGTGTCCTACTACTGGCACTTCGTCGACGTCGTCTGGGTCGCGATGTTCTTCATCATCTACTTCCTCGAGCTCTTCGTCTGAGTTCGACAGCGACCCTGCCCCCGTCCACCCGCAACGCAAGACAAGGACACAACACCGTGAAGGCACTCGCCGCCAGCAGAAGGCACCGGCTCGCGCCGGTCGTCCTCCTGCTCCTGGCCCTGATCCTGACGGGGGTGGCGTACTCCGCCGTCACCTCGGAGCCGGCCACAGCACAGACGGCCAGCCAGGAGGAGATCGAGACGGGCGAGGCGCTGTTCCGCACGAACTGCTCCACCTGCCACGGACTGGACGCCCAGGGCACCGACCTCGCGCCGTCGCTGGTCGGTGTCGGGGCGGCCTCAGTGCACTTCCAGGTCTCCACCGGCCGCATGCCGATGGCCAACAACTCGCCGCAGGCCGAGCCCAAGGACCCGGTGATGGACGAGGAGCAGACCGCTGCCCTGTCCGCCTACGTCGCCAGCCTCGGCCCCGGGCCCTCGATCCCGTCCGCCGAGCAGGTCGACCCCGAGGAGGGCAACGCCGCCAACGGCATGCTGCTCTTCCGCGCGAACTGCTCGATGTGCCACAACGCCGTCGGCGCCGGTGGTGCGCTGACCGAGGGCAAGGTGGCCCCGCCGCTGTACGACGCGACGCCCACCCAGATCTGGGAGGCGCTGCGCACCGGTCCGCAGTCCATGCCGATCTTCAACGAGGCCGCGATCACCGACGAGGGTGCTCGTGACGTCATCGCCTACATCATGGAGCAGCGCGAGGTGGACCCGGGTGGCATCAACCTCGGCAACCTCGGCCCGGTCTCCGAGGGCTTCTGGGTGTGGCTCGTCGGCATCGGCGGCATCATCGGTCTGGCTGTGTGGATGGGAGCAAGGTCCTCGTGAGCACGAACCGTCCTTCGCAGGAGCTGACGCCGGAGCCCGCAGCGGGCACCGCTGACGTTCCCGAGCGCTTCGAGAACCCGGGGCTCCCGCCCCACCCGAAGCGGCTCGCCGACCTGTCGGAGAAGGGGGCCAAGAACGCCGAGCGGCAGGTCGTCCTCCTGCTGCTCATCTCGATCCTCGCCTCCATCGCCGGCGTCGTCGGCTTCTTCCTCATCCCGGTGGGAACCACGCTGCTCGACGTGCGTCTGTCCACCGTGGTCCTCGGCGTCGGCCTGGGCCTCGGCATGCTGGGCATCGGTCTGGCCGCCGTCCACTGGTCCAAGACCCTCATGTCCAACAAGGAGTACGTCGAGGAGCGCAAGCCCGTCCCGTCCTCCCCGGAGGTGCGGGAGGAGGCCACCGACATGCTCGTCACGGGTGTGGAGGAGGCCGGCATCGCCCGCCGACCGGTCCTCAAGGGTGCCCTCGCCGGCGCGGTCGTGCTCGCCCCGCTGCCCTTCGCCGTCCCGCTCGTCGGCGGCCTGTCGGACACCTGGGACGTCAACCGCTTCCGGCACACCGCCTGGGGCGACGACGTCCCCGACGGCATGGGCGGGCGCCTGCCCGACGGCACCGTGGGCCGCCGTCTCGCCACCGACCCGGACGACCGCCCGATCCGCGCCGCCGACGTCACCATCGGCAGCGCCTTCCAGGTGATCCCCCACGGGCTCTCCGAGCCCGAGGACATCAACGAGAAGGCCAAGGCCGTCGTCTTCATGACGCGGATCGACCCGAACAAGCTCACGGTGCCGCCCGAGCGTCGCGACTGGGTCTACGACGGGATCATCGCCTACTCCAAGGTGTGCACCCACGTCGGCTGCCCCGTGGCCCTGTACGAGCAGCAGACCCACCACCTGCTGTGCCCGTGCCACCAGTCCACCTTCGACCTCGCGGACGGCGCCAAGGTCGTCTTCGGCCCGGCCAAGCGCGCGCTGCCGCAGCTGCCGATCACCGTCGACGACGAGGGATACCTGGTTGCCCGCTCGGACTTCCACGAGCCGGTCGGGCCCAGCTTCTGGGAGCGCGAACGAACGGAGCGCCAGGGATGAGTACCACCACCACGTCCAGCACCAGGAAGAGCCTGGAGAAGGCCGCACCGGCAGCCGACTACCTCGACCGCCGCACCGGCATCGGCAAGGCCGTCAAGGAGTTCGCCCGCAAGGTCTTCCCCGACCACTGGTCGTTCCTGCTCGGTGAGGTCGCGCTCTACAGCTTCATCGTCCTCGTCCTCAGCGGCATCTTCCTCACGATGTTCTTCGTGCCGAGCATGGGGCACATCACCTACCCCGAGGACTCCCTGCCCGTCACGATGCAGGGTGTCGGGATGTCCGAGGCCTTCGCCTCGACCCTGC
>Ga0209487_1004887_pt1 | contig 10147 bp, 12 predicted proteins | sample Poulit2012_FD_187524 | JGI IMG/M metagenome (GOLD analysis project Ga0209487, IMG submission 187524) | Agricultural soil microbial communities from Georgia to study Nitrogen management - Poultry litter 2012 (SPAdes) (version 2) | ecosystem: Environmental > Terrestrial > Soil > Agricultural land... | reverse complement strand
TAAAGTATTTCTACTAACATCAAATTCCTTCATTAGTTCCATCTCTGGCGGTAGGCGGTCCCCCACACACCATTGTCCACTTTCTATTAACTTTTCAATTTGACTCGATACTTGTTCAACTAGGCTGACACGACTCGTTTTTCTGAGCATTTTAACCCTCCGAAAAGTTGTAGGATGATTGGTACATATGACAATATATCATGAGTAACAATTAATGTAAATTGATTGAAAATTTGCTTTTACAAGGGGGGATATGGCGGAGAGGGCATAATAAAGACAATCTATTATTTTATATTAATCACCCATATCTCTCTAGCGCCAATCGTTGTGGCTTTGGCGTTGTTTTCACTTGTATGGGGACTGACTAACCAGGTGAATAAGCACAGGAAAATAGCACGCTGGACAATGCCAATCTGGCTTTATGTTAGTTTAACAGGTGTTATTGTTTATTTAATGATTTCACCTTACTATTAAAAAGAAGGAGCGGCTCGTATGCTAAGCTGCTCCTTCTTCACTCTCCCGGTCGGGATAATTCTATTTTAAACTTGCCATTTTCTTTAATCAGTTCATGTTCAACCACATCGACAATTTCTTCATTTTCTCCAGTTAAATCGATTGTGGTTTGAATTACACTTAAGGCAACATAACCCTCTGACTCTTCAATAACTTTCGGCGAAGATAGTTCATGTTGGAAGTTAGTTTCCTCGAATGCTTTATCAACTTGCTTGCGTGCTGTATCCTGCATCTTTTCAACATATGTATTCACAAACATATCTATATCTTTATTATTAGCAGCATCATTATTTTCTTCGACTACTTGATAGGCTTCTTCAGCGATACTCCCTTTTTCAAGCGGCTCACCCTTCTGTGTAGGTTCATCATCATTTGCAGAACAGGCTGTCATCAAAAGCGCAATAATTCCTATAAAAAGTATCTTGTAAGGTAATCTCATTTTAATCACTTCCTTAAATCAAGCTATAACTCAATTATACAGGAAGTTAACATTAAAAGAGATCGTTACTTTGACACTTTTCCAAACGTTTCAAAAGGATGGATATGCGTATGTTTAAATCTAGCATAATGAGCAAGGGGGTTTTCGGAAAAATGGAAAGGAGTGTTCTTATTTTCTATAATCTTAATATCAGCCTTCTGCAAATTCCAATGGGAATGAATAATTGGAGCTTTGAGTATCGTTTGTCCTCTAATCGTCCAGATACAATAACGTTCAGTTAAAAAATATGATAACGAATTTGATTCTGGTGTGAATTGTTGTAGCCTCGGGCGATATGCCACTTTAAAAGAGTTTGCTTTACGTCCCGCCAATCGATTAGCTGAAAAGTAAATCATATCTTTTTCTTGATAACTTACAATATTTGCTTTTGAAAAAGGCAATGAGGCTAAGTCTCCACCTAAGGTTACGAGTAATCTATTGGTATTAATGGAGAAGAAATAAACGCCGGGCTCATCTCCAAATTTAACATAAGATCTGACGTTCATTTGATTAAATGATGGATACGACAAAAACTTAGGCATATACCTTAGACGACTATCGGCTGCTTCAAATAGAACAAGGCTAATCCACCCCTTCCCGTCATAGGTATCTGGTTCAAAAGGGCGGGGCACAAGCTTTCTTAACTTTTCATATGTTACCGGTGTATGAATAAACAAGATATCTTGCCAACTTTGTTGAGCGACCCATGGCCAACGTCTTTTGGCGATCAAGAAACACCCTCCTTTGGCACTAGTGTAATAGATAATTTATTCCTCGTTATCTATAAAAACGGTTAAAATTTTAGCTCCTTCGTTATCTATCGGAACGAATAAATGTGGCTTTGTCCCTCTAAAATAGGCTGTGTCTCCCTTTTCCATGTATGTTTTTTGTCCGTCGTATAATAAATGAATTTTCCCCTCTAGTATGTAAATAAACTCTTCTTGTTTATGGGTGTAAGGCTCATGGCGTAGATTGGCGTCTTTGGGAGTGACATACACAATCGTTGGTTCAATATGAGAAAACTTTGACCGATTCGCAAGCAACTCATAGGAATATCCCATATGTTCATTACCTATTTTATATTGGCGTTTATCTTTAGGTAAGAGCACGATATCGGTTTCCGGATGATCATCGAGTACCCATGATAATGGGATCCCGAGCGCATCGCTGATTCTAGATAATGTGGCTACTGCAGAGGAAGTCTGTCCATTCTCTATCTTTGATAATAAGCTTTTTGAAATGCCGCATTCATCGGCAATTTGTTGCTGAGTTTTTTGCTGTCTTAATCGAACTTGCTTAATCTTTTTTCCAATATGTTGTAAATCCATTTAATTCGCTCCCTATATAGCACAAGTGCTTTTATCATAGGGGAACGCAAGAGTTTTAGTCAAGAGGAACGAGGACATGATAGCTAGTTGCCTACGATTCCTTTTCAGACATTTTTATTTCTACCCACTGACGGCTATCTTCCTTGTCTAAATCAATAATCCAATAACCATTAGCAGGCTCGGCACCTGCAAAATTCTCATCAACCGTAACAAGAAGTTTGTTTTGATGATTAAAGAAGACCGGACTTGTCACATGTTCATTAAAAGAAGTAACTTTTTTTGCCTCCTTTGTATTAAGATCAACGATAAAGCCTTCATAAATGTAATTGCCATCTTCACCTGCAACACCTGAAAAAACTACTCGTTCACCGTCATCCGCTAAAGCAGGCGATGAAATAATTGACTCTTTTAAGTCAGCACCTTTTGGTACAAATGCATTTTCCATCTCACTCTCTAATGAATAAAAGGCTAATATATCATCATCTCGATAACTATGATACATAATCTGCTCCCCATCCGGTGTAACAGCAATGTCAGACATTTCATAAGCATCTTCATTTGTTAGTTGCTCTATTTGGTTGGTCTTTAAATCAAGGTGAAAAATATCAAACCCATGTGGGTGCTCTGACGCAATAGGTGAATAATTTTCATACACTGAGGATTGCAACAAGTAAAGCTCTTTTCCGTTTGGTGCGAAAGCTGCATCAGTGACATGATTTCCTTCACTCGTTAGCTCATCAATACTCTCATTTTCTATATTGATCATCATCAACTCTCCAAACGGTTCTTCATTCTCATCCCACTGTTTGATAAACGCTATATTTTTGCCATCTGGTGAGAAAACAGGATTTATATATGAAGTCCCCTCCTCAGGTTCAGCCAAAAGCTCAGCCCTACCTCCTGTAACTGGAACCGTGTATAACGATGCATCTCCATCATGATAATAAGAGAAGGCGATCACTTGGTCATCTGGAGAGAGGTCAGTAGTTGCTCCTAAGCCACTATATCCCTGTGGTGTATCAGCCAATAAACTTATCCCCCATAAAATTAAAAATAATAAAGTTAGTCCACTGATAAATATGATGTTCTTAAATTTTAATGTCATAAAATCACCCCAATTCATAGAGAAAATAGTAAGTAGATAACGCCGAGTGGCAATACGGCAACAAGTAAACCAGTGAAAATAGATATGATAGGTTTTTTAGCAATTAACCGCATCTGTAATTTATAAAAAATTAACCAAACTACAACAGGAATTAATGGAATAACCAGTGGCCAAGTAAATCCACCAAATATCAGTATGACCCAGGTTAGAAACAGACTGAAGGTAATCAGCATCATACCAAGTATTAAATTGAGAAAATAACTAATAATAATAGCCGTTTTACCATTCTTTGCTTTATGCTTAGGAATATCCGTAGAGTAATAGGAGTTTCTAAATATAAATATGATACCAATTAAAATGGTGATTGCTAAATAAATCCAGAAAAAAACGTTGTTCCCATAAGTCGGTAACGGTTCCACCACCATAAAATTAAAACCGTTCCACATTAGCGTAAGAAACATAACCAAGTGAAGTACATAAAAGTGACGTCCCACGAAGGATATGTTTATTGCACATAACGTAACAGCCCCACCGAATGCAAACTGGATAGCCAGCCAACTTGGAATAATTTCTTGAAGGTTGAATGTAGCATTAAGATAAAATAGAACGCCATACACAATCATCGCAATACCGATGATATAAAGAAAGCTTCGCTGCAAGGGATACATGGCCTCTTGTAGATCTTTTCCGATATTGTTTGCTTTCCCAAAGTCTTCTAAAGCCTTATCTTCAGCATTTTTCTCTGAAAACCCTTCCGTCATAAAATGTTTTTTGGCTTCGTAAATATGGCTAAGAAGTTCTTCACGAATATCTTCTCGCTCCTCAGTCGGGCTCTGAATTTGTTCCAAGGCTTGGTTAACGTATTTATTTACTTTATTCATTTCAAGTCACCTGTCGTTTGAATAATAAGATCGTTAACCCGATTCCATTCCTTTAGTTTTTTCTCGAGAGTCATTTTTCCATCTTCTTGCAGTTGATAATATTTCCTCCTTCCACTATCTGTTTCTTGCCAGTATGAATAAATCCATCCTTTTTTTTCCATTCTTTTTAATGCAGGGTATAGTGTACCCTCCCCCATACTATAGAGTTGATTACTCTTTTCTTTTAATAGCTTAGCCATCTCATAACCATACATATCCTGTTGGCTTAATAGGTTGAGCAATAGAATATCAATGCTGCCTTTTCTAATTTCACGATCCATTTTTGTCACCTCATATACATAGTATCACGATGTATATAGTATTACAATGTCATATTGTATTAGTATATTTCTCCGATTTAATGCTTCCTCCCCAAACTCGACAGTAAAAAGCCAAACTTTCCATGAAAGTCTGGCTTTAATACATGCGATTATTTCCTATCCTCAAACTCCATTTTCACATCATCAGAAAAGGTAATTTCCAGTTCTATTTTTCTATAATCATCGTCCAAGTCAAAAACCTTTAATACTTCTGCTATCGCGTCTTCTTTTTCTGTATCTTTAGAAATTGTCAGTTGCTCAACTAAGGGATAGATCTTGTCGAAGGCTTCTTGGCCATTTAAGTCGTCACCGTTAATTTCATCTTCTAAATCAGCTTTGACATTTCCTTCTTTTTGTTCAATTTCTGCTTCGTATTCTTGATCTGGGCCATAGTCCACTTCCAGTTCAAAGTCCGAATAATCGAGTTCGTCCATCTTTGCTTTCATGTCGTTTAAATCAGTCTCGCTATTTTCATTCTCATCATCTGTTCCATTTGTATCATCATTTTCTTGGTTAGACTTCTCTGTCATACTTTCATCATTCGGCTCGTCTGATGTTGTATTTCCTCCATCATTTCCTCCGCATGCCACAAGAGTTAGGGTTAAAATAGCTGTACTTATAAACACCATCATTCTTTTCAATTTAGCTTTCCTCCAATAGTTTCCATTACAACATTTATAATTATGCTGTAATAGATTTGTATGTTAATTGGTCATCATTTTTCCACATACGAGGGGATTTTAAACCTTATTTTTTTCTGAAGGTTAACTAAGACGTTTCATTCTAGACCTAAACCATATGTTTGTTGATTAATTAAAAAACTCTTCTATTCTTTTATTAATACTTTCTATTTTTGCTTCCATTACCTTTAAACGTTCATTTAATTCCGTTTGACTTTGGTCATTCTCGTTTTGAGCTCGTTGGTTTTCATTAATAGCTTCAAGACTAGCTATTACTTCAACCACACTTGCAACACCATTTAAGACGGATGATAATAAAGCGAGTTGAAGACTTAAATCAATGGAGTCATACTGTTCTTCTTCATCCCTTGATTCACTCACGCAATCACCACTTCCTAAAATACTTTAACCCTTTAAATTATACGATTTCTTTAGAAGAAATATGTTAATATCATCTATATTAAAACGTATTTATCTGCTACTCATTTACGAAAAGAGGATGGGGCAAAACTAAGTATTAGTTATATGACTTTCGAGCCATTTGCTGAAGTGGGTCCCAGGCGCCATTATAGGGAGGAGAGTAAGCTAAGTCTAGATCAACTAGTTGATGGATGGTCATTTTATTGTATAAAGCGGTCGCTAACACATCGATTCGTTTATCGACTCCAGCCTTTCCAATGATTTGACCACCAAGTACCTGATTCGTCCTTTCGTGATATAACAACTTAATGGTTATCGTTTCACCACTAGGATAATAGCTAGCGTTTGTGCCAGCGGTTGAAGTCTGAACTTTATAGGGTATATTTAATGACTTTGCTTCTGATTCGGACATCCCTGTTCGGCCAAGAGTTAAATCAAAAAATTTAATAATCGATGATCCAACGATTCCTTTAAATGTAAGTGCTTGTCCAGCCATATTAGCTCCCGCAATTCTCCCTTGTTTATTTGCCGTTGTGCCAAGTGGTATATAATCATTTATTTGCTTAATACGATGGTAATTCGTAGCACAATCACCCGCTGCATAAACGTTTTTTATATTTGTTTCTTGATATGGGTTAACGTAGATTGCCCCTCTGTCATTTAAATGTATACCACTACTATTAAGAAATTCAGTATTTGGTTGAATTCCTATACCGACCAAGACAAAATCGGTGTTATAAGATTGTTTATCTGTCTCAACAGACTCAACCCGATTTTTTCCGCCAAATCCTTCGACTGCTTCATTTAAAACAAGATGTATTCCTTTGTTTTTTGCCTCTTCATGAATAAATTCCGCCATATCACGGTCAAATATATTAGCAAGCTGAGATCCTCTTTGGATAAGAGTAACTTCTTTCCCAAGTGCAACAAAGTTTTCTGCTGCTTCTAAACCAATATATCCTCCGCCTACAACAGTCACCTTTTGCACATTTTCATCTAAATCATTTAAAATATCTTTCGTATCTGTCAATGTTTTAAGTGTGTGAATGCCTTTTAAATGACTCCCTTCCCAGTTAGGGAAAATAGGACTCGAGCCACTTGCAATCAGTAAGCGATCATAATTAATTTGGTATTTATGTTTATTATCAGTGTCTATCCCACTCACTGACTGCTCATCTGTGTTAATATCAGTTACCTTCGTATTGATTCGAGCATCAATTCCGTACTTTTCCCGAAAAGTTTTTACGCTACGGGCAATCACGTCATCGAGAGATGGAACTGTTCCACTAATAACATAGGGCAAGCCACATTGACCATATGAGTAGTGCTCCCCTCGTTCGAGAACCGTAATATTGGCATGTTGATCTGTCCGAACGATTTCCATGGCTGCACTCATCCCGGCCGCAATGCCCCCAATAATAACGTAATCCAATTTACTTCCTCCTTTACTTCTATATAGCAACTATTCCCTTGATTTGATAGGTATAACCTCACCTATGAGAAAAAGCCACAATCCTTTTTAACAACATCGGTTGCGTTTTAAAAAGAATCGTGGCCTTATTTACATCTATATTCCTAGCCGAGACGTGTTTCTTTAATCTCACCCACTGCATAATCTAGTCTTGTGCTGCAGCGTAGGCAAGTGACTTGCTAGGCAGTGTCTTTCCCAATTTATTTTGGATGTAAAAAGCTGCTTCTTGAAGTTTTTTCTCATCAATACCCGTTTTTATTCCTAAGCCATGCAAAAGATAAAGAACATCGTTTGTAGCTACATTTCCTGCTGCACCTGGTGCGTATGGACACCCACCGAGCCCGCCAATTGAGCTATCAAATCGAGTGATCCCATGTTCCATAGATTCCATAATATTAGCAATAGCCATACCTTTCGTATCATGATAATGCATAATTATTTTATTTTGTGGAATATGTTTCAAAATAACTTCAAGTAAATCTCCAACTTGTGAAGGTACAGCAGTTCCAATCGTATCTCCAAGGGATAAATCGTCAACACCATATTCAAGAAGTTTATCACATACTTTTAAAACTTCTTCGGGTGTTACTATTCCTTCATAAGGACAATCAAATACCGTTGAAACATAGCCAGTGACATGCTTTCCAGCCTGCTTAGCTTCTTGAATCACTTCACTTAAAACTGGATAAGTCTCTGATATGGTTTTATTAATGTTCTTTTTATTATGGGTTTCACTCGCTGACATAAACACGGACGCTCCGTCGATGCCTGCCTCAAATGCCAACTCTAAACCTTTCATATTCGGAACAAGAGCAGAGTACGTGACATCAGACTTTCGTTTTATTTTGCGTCCGACCTCGTGAGCATCTGAAAGTTGCGGTACCCACTTCGGATGAACAAAAGATGAATACTCAATTTCTTTTACGCCTGAAGCTGATAACATATTAATCCAATTTACTTTATCTCCTGTTGAGACACGTTTCTTTTCATTTTGCAAACCATCTCGTGGTCCTACTTCCTTAATTTGAACGTATTCTGGCCAACGACTCATCATAACCCTCCATTCGTTATTTTTAAATTTCATGATATGATAATTGTTATCTATCCCTATTGTATGCGCTTTCAACAATAGGTAGTTTTATTAATAATTACTTAAAGATTTAATACATCATATTCACTTAAGTTTATTTATATTCAACATTGTTGAATATACTATATAATAAATATTCTGTAAATGTCAAGTTAGCTACTAATTAATCATATGAAGGTTAAATAATATTCTTTTCTGGTATAACTACTATGACGTTTTGTGAATAAGATGAAGCGGCTACAGTAAATACTATATATAAAAATTACTAACGAGGGATGCCCATGTTTTCTTTTCGAGGAGATGCTCATAAAGTTTACCTGAAATTACGCAATCAAACTGATGTTAAACAAAACAAAGATCTCCAAGAAACTGCAAGAATAAAAGCCTTCTATGAAACATTCGCTAGTGAGACCCTTCAACTGGTCTACTATCGTATGATTAAAGAACAAAGCGGAATGGGAATCATACCTATTTTTGTTACCGCAGTTCCATGGCTTTTATTTTTATTTTCAGAGAAAATTCAACACGTGTTATTTGATAATGGCGGAATGATTTGGGCAATATTTATACTTGTTTATCTCATTGCTTTAACGATCAGTACGGTTTTTCATTTTAAAGAAAGAGCTTGGGCAGCTTTTCACATAGAAATAATTAAAGATATTCTGGATAGCAGAAAAGGAAATGAGGGTATAAAAGAGTAGGAAGTATTCACTGGATTATACAATTGGGGGGGAAGACCTACGTGTTATTTCAAGCAAAGTTTCTAGAGTTTTTACCTGCTTTAAAGCAATTGACCTGGCAAGATTCACTAGAAAAAAGTGACCTTTTGACTCATTCATTTTTGTTAGAAAAAGAAAACAATCTAACAATGTATTATGCACCTCATAATGAATATATTAATCCAGATGCCCAAGTGTTAATTGTCGGTATAACACCGGGTTGGAAACAAATGAAGACAGCTTACACCAAAGTGATTGATTCTCTTTATTCAAATGAAACTGAAGAACAAATTCTAAAGCAAGCTAAACTAGCAGCAAGTTTTTCCGGACAAATGCGCACTAATTTAGTATCCATGTTAGATCAATGTGGACTTGCTGATGCTTTAGACATTCCAACTACAGGCCGACTTTTCACCTCACACCGTTTCAGATTACATACAACTTCTATTATTAGATATCCTGTTTTTTATAAGGGTAAAAACTATACAGGCCATGTACCAGCTATCCACCAATCTGAAATGCTAAAGTATTATATTGATAACATTTTTTTAAAAGAACTAACCTATATGAAGGAATCTATTCTCATAATACCTTTAGGAAAAGTAGCAGAACAGGTCATAAGAGAAGTTGAAAATATGTACTCTTTCACCCATTTATCAGGGTTCCCCCATCCTTCAGGGGCAAATGGACATCGAATAAAACAGTTTAAACGGAATTATGAACAATTAAAATCCACAATAAAAAATTGGAGTCATCGTCAAATATAGTTGCGGGAGGATTTACTTATTTATAAAAAGTCCATGACGGTTTCTAAAATAACTATCATGGACTTTGATTATAAATATTCAGCAGAAGATTCGATTAGTTACCGGGTAGAAATGTTACACAAACAACTTCAGGTACATCAACTTCGGACTCTAGCTTCGTTAGCTTGCCTGTTTTCTCGTCTCGGGAAAAGAGGACAAGATTACCTGAATGTTGATTGGATGCTACAATAAATTTCTCACTCGGATCAAGTGCAAAGTCACGTGGCCACTCGCCACCTGTAGGTGTATGTTCTACGAGTGTTAGCTTCTTACTTTTTTGATCTATACTAAATAGAG
>Ga0209487_1004886_pt1 | contig 10149 bp, 9 predicted proteins | sample Poulit2012_FD_187524 | JGI IMG/M metagenome (GOLD analysis project Ga0209487, IMG submission 187524) | Agricultural soil microbial communities from Georgia to study Nitrogen management - Poultry litter 2012 (SPAdes) (version 2) | ecosystem: Environmental > Terrestrial > Soil > Agricultural land... | reverse complement strand
GGGGTGAGGGGCTGGTTGCTGGTTGAGAATCTGCATTCAGGGACGATGCGCCGGCAATGGTCACGATAATTGAGATGATGACGCCTAGCCCGCCAGTGACGATCCCCGTCCAACTCAACCCCTTGGGTTGTGCTTTGTGCAGCGCAATAATGCCCAGAGCGACAGCTGCCCCACCGATCAGCACACTGAGGACCGGTAGAAAACAGAGCGCCAGGGCTAGGATCCCGATGGACAGACTAGCAACTGCTAACCCTTTACGTGGTTCAACATCCAGGACCGTCGGTGGGGGAGGTGGTGGTGGGAAAGAACCGAAAGTCACTGCATTGCTCCAGTACAAATCAAAATTACGCCGTTGATTTCGTACCTTATCAGGCAGCCCGAGCGTGTGTATCTGTTGGAACGGCGCTAGAGCATATCGGGGCGCGGCGGCATATCCTCACCTGAAAACGCCGCGAGCACTTCATGTTGCACGGTCAGTAGCGCATCGGCAATTTCCTGATGTGCCTCCGCTGAGTATCTAGCCAACGGCAACGCCACACTGAACGCGACATGTTCGCCGCCGATGTGTCCCAGCGACACCGCAAGTGCGACCAGCCCCTTTTCCGTGGCCTCCACGTTGACCGCGAAACCGTGTCTTCGCACGGTCTCTAATTCTTGATGTAGTTTGGCCAGGTTGAACGCAACTGCCTGTGGGCGTGCACCCTGTGCGGTGGGCGCGTACCGAGCATTGACGACGGCCGGCGCCAAGTCGGCCAGCATCACTTTCCCCGACGACGCCAAATGTGCTGGCAAGCGTTTGCCGATGCGGCTGGTGAGCACGAGGGCGCGATCCGTGGCTGCGATCGCGTCACTGTGATGCACCGTCGTCCCCACCAGTGTTGCCACATGCACGGTTTCTTGCACCAAACTCGCCAGCCGTTCCAAATGGGGCCGGAGACGTTCGTAGAGCAGCGGCATGAGCGGGGCTTGTCCAAAATGCAGTGCATTGGCACCCGGAAAGTACCGGCGTTTTTCCCCGCGCACCGCAAAGCCGTCGGCCTCAATGGTGGTCAGAATCCGCGATGCGGTGGACGGGTTGACCTCCAGGTGGTCGGCGGCTTCGGAGACGCTCACAGATCCCTGGGATGCCATGAGCTTCAAAACTTGAAGAGCGCGGTGGATTGCGTCGATTCTTGGCACTGATTTGCTCACAACGCAAATCTAGCACGTTTCGTTGCTGTCGTCGCATAAGTCCGGGTACTGTCCAACGCAGAACGTGTTGTGGCACACCCATCGACGAACGGACCTGAACAGCTCATGCAATACCATCTCAATGGCTATACCTACGGTGATCCGAGCATTGCTCCAGCCGCACCGGAACACCGGCACCACGGCGACGACCTTCCAGGAGAAGTTGATGTACTGGTGGTTGGAACCGGACCGGCCGGTGCCGTGCTCACAGCGCAACTCGCCGAATTCCCAGAAATCTCCGTGTGCACCGTAGACCGCCGCACCGAACCGTTGGCCCGTGGCCACGCCGATGGTGTCGCCTGCCGCACCGTAGAAATGTTTGAAGCCTTCGGCCTGGCCGACACCCTGGTCCGTGAAGCCCTCTGGATCAACGAAACTACATTCTGGTCCGTCAACGAAACCGGAGCCGGCATTACCCGAACCGGCGTCGTGCAGGACGTAGCCGACGGACTCTCTGAATTCCCACACGTCATTGTCAACCAAGCCCGCATGCAAGAACTACTGTTCGATAGCGCGGCCAAATCTCCGTCACGCTTTGGCGTCGACTACGGCTGGCAATACGTCTCCCAAACCATCGACGAAACCGCAGCATACCCCGTCGAAGTCACCCTGGCAGCCACCGCAGAAGAACACGCAGGCCAGACCCGCACATTACGTGCCAAATACGTGGTCGGCTGTGACGGTGCCCGCTCCGCAGTTCGGGAATCCATCGGCCGCAAACTTCACGGCGATGTTCAAAACCACGCCTGGGGAGTGCTGGACATTCTGGCTCTCACCGACTTCCCAGATATTCGCAAAAAGGCCGTCATCAGCTCCGAGGCCGGCTCCATGATCCTGATCCCCCGCGAGGGCGGCTACCTGGTGCGCCTCTACGCAGACATGGGGGCGGTGCCGGAAAACGATCCCGAATTCCGCAGCCGCATCACCGTGGACCAGGTCATTGCCCAGGCCAACGCCATCCTTAGCCCCTACACGATTGAGGTCCGCGATGTTGCGTGGTGGTCGGTCTACGAAGTCGGCCAGCGTATCGCGGATGGTTTCGATAATCTCAACGACGACGAACGCGCGGAACACCAGCCTCGCATCTTCATTGCTGGCGACGCCTGCCATACCCACTCCGCCAAAGCCGGTCAGGGCATGAACGTGTCTATGCAAGACACCTTCAACCTGGGTTGGAAACTTGGCGCCGTGCTGCGTGGCCAGGCGCATCCAAGCCTGCTGCATACCTACTCGACCGAACGAAAAGTGACCGCACAAGAACTCATCGACTACGACACCCACTGGTCTCGCATGGTCGGCTCCCGCGATGCTGACACCCCGGTCACACCACAAGACGTCAAGGAACAATTCGTTCGCGGCGGTAAATTCACCGCCGGCTTCGCAACTCGCTACAGCCCGGAATTTTCTACCCTGACCGGCGAAGACACCCACCAGGCGCTGGCCGCCGGATTCGAAATCGGTACGCGCTTCCATTCGGCCCCGGTCATCCGCGTCGCCGACGCGAAACCCATCCAGCTGGGCCACACCCACCGTGCTGACGGGCGCTGGCGTATTTACTTATTTGCGGACCGCACGGGTATCGGAGCCGGTTCAACGGTTGGCAGCTGGTGTGAACGTATGACCACCGACGCTGACAGCGCGATCAACCGGTTCACCGCTGCCGACACCGAAACCGATGCGGTTTTTGACGTGTACGCCATCACCCAGGAACAGCATCTCGACGTGGACATCAACGACATTCCCAGCCTGTTGCAACCGGCCAAGGGCAAGTTCGGACTCAAAGACTACGAAAAGGTCTTCTCCGCTGAACAAACCAACGGAATGTTGCTTGGCAACATTCCGGGTCTGGAAGTCAGCCAGGATATTTACGACCTGCGAGGTTTGGACCGTACTCAAGGTGCTGTTGTGATTGTCCGGCCGGATCAGTACATCGCGCAAGTCTTGCCGTTGAACGAATACGCCGCCGTTAATGACTACTTTGCCAAGTACCTTCTTGAGGCCAAAGTAACCGTTTAACTGCAAACACTTCAGCAGGCCTGGGCCAAGATGGTACCTTGGTCCAGGCCTGACGCGTAGCTCTTGAGCGGTCTCGATAACCGTTCTTCCTGCCACGCTTAGTATGGTTGCGCCCGCACCACAACATGCCGATCCTTACGCACGGTAGAGGCAAGAAGACCCCTGAGCTAGACCTCGGGCTAGTGTGGTGGAAGAATCAACCGTTGGTGAGGACCTTCTAGACGTGCGACCGCAACTTTGACATCGTTCAGCTCCGCCCGCAGCCCACTCATCTGGGTAGCCATTTCTTTGAACTGTTCATTCACGTTGTTGAACTGTTCATCTACTTTCTCGAATCGGGCATCCACTTTATCGAACCGGGCATCCACTTTATCGAACCGGGCATCCATCTGTCGCAGGATCCAAGCGGAAACAGCGAAGAGCCCACCGACGACCGTTACCACTAAACTCGCGGCAGTAATGATGACTGCGATGAGCTCAACCGACATGTACATACCTCCATTGTGCCCACGATTGAAACCAGATGCCAGTAAAATCTACGACATCATGACGATTGCCGGGAGAACATTCGGATACTCTGTGGATAATCGTTATCCCAACAGGTCTAGTGCCCAAAATATCGCAGACCGCCCCAGGAGGGGACGTGCGCTTAGCTAAAAAGCACTTCAGCCGTATCGATGACGGTCTGTAACACTGGATTGAGCGCATCTCGGCGCCACACCAACCGTAAAGGCAACGCGGTGTTGGTCGGGTCATCAATGGATAAGAATGTCACATCTTCAGCGGGAACTGCGGACGCCACCGAAGATAATGTCAGTGATGCACCCATGCCCACCCCCACCAGCAGCATGACCGTCCAGGAATCCGGCACCGTTTGGTTTCTGCGCGGCACAAACCCGGCGTTTAAACACAGGTTTCGAAACCGGTTTTGGAGCGCAGAGTTATAGCCGCCGGGCAGATTTATCCACGGATCTTGGGACAGCTGCGTCATGCTCACGCTATCCTGTTTGGCTCGCGGATGGTTTTTATGCAGGGCCACAAGCACATCGTCGTCGCCGAGGTGTAGTGCATCTAATTCCGAAGGGATGAACTCCCACAGGCCAATCGAGAAATCCAAGGATTTTTCCAATACCTTATTCAAGGAATCATCAGCGAACTGCGATGACTGCACCTCAAACCGCAGACGAGGTGCCTTGAGCGCTAATTCCCGAGCCAAGGCCGCCACTTCGGCATTCGAGCTGGCTCCGGCAAACCCCAGGGAAACCTCACCGATTTGGCCCGTCAGCGTGGATTTTACCGACTCCACTGCGCGTTCTGATGCAGCAATGAGCTCACGCGCCGGCTCGAGTAAGGCCCGGCCCGCAACGGTTAATTCAACCTGCCGGGAAGTGCGGTTAAACAGCGGGGCACCGAGTGTGCGTTCGAGTTTCTGAATGAGACGGGAAAGCGGTGGCTGTCCCATCTGGAGGCGTTGCGCAGCACGACCAAAGTGCAGCTCTTCGGCCAGCACGACAAAGGCGTTGGCTTCTGCAACTTCCATAATTCTCCTGCTCGTTGGCGCTGCTGAATCAATCATAAACCGCCCCGCGGGCAGCAAAGCGAACTGTGTTCTATGACTATTTATGACGAAAAGTTCTGCTCGCCAGGTTGTCAGTTATCAGAGCTGCCTGTACTGTGTGTGCAGTAAACCATTCAGAGCGACCGAGAGATCTGGCTCGTTGACGTCGCAGCAACCCTTACCCCGTTCAACGGTGTGAGACGGTGCTACCGCCAGGATCAATGGAGTGATTCAGTGATTTCTTTGCGCAATCTTTCTACCGTTTTTGCGGGACGTGATAAAACACCCATCACCGCCGTGGACGATGTCAGTTTGGATGTGCCGCGCGGCAGTATCCAGGGGATTATCGGGTTTTCTGGTGCGGGTAAGTCCACGCTGCTCCGGAATATCAACCTCTTGGAACGCCCGACTTCCGGGCAGGTGATCATTGACGGCACCGATCTGACACAGCTCAATGACGAAGAGCTGCGACAAGCTCGTCATCAAATCGGCATGATTTTCCAGGGCTTCAACCTGGTCAATAACCTCACGGTCCAGCAGAATGCGGAGCTGTCGCTAAAGTTCGCGGGCGTGAAGAATAAATCAGAACGTTTCACTCGCGCGGCAGAAGCTCTCGAGATCGTCGATATTGCGGATAAGGCACGGTCCTATCCGGCACAGCTCTCCGGGGGACAAAAACAACGCGTCGCGATTGCTCGCGCACTGGCGACGCGTCCGCAAGTCTTGTTGTGTGATGAACCAACCTCCGCACTGGATCCGTTCACCACGGCCACCGTGCTGCAGTACCTGGCTGATATCAACAAAGACCTGGGCATTACCGTCGTCGTGGTTACCCACGAAATGGAAGTCATCAAAGCCCTCACCGACCACGTGGCGGTGATGGAATCCGGCCGCGTCGTCGAACGTTTCGCCGCAAGTCGTTTGCATGAGCCCGGGTTCAGCCCGTCCACCCCGATCGGTAAATACTTGGTCTCTGATGGCATCAAAATTGATCGTGACGCAAACGTCAGCACACCGGTGGCTACTCCCGTCGCGCCGGCAGCGCAATCCCAGCCCGAACCAGTCGCAGTGGGCGGAGGACGCATCTAATGGACCGCATTACCGAACTCCGTCCCGAACTTATTCAAGCCTTACTCGAAACTTTTGCGATGATCGGGGTCGCAATCCCCGTTGCCGTACTACTTGGCACGCCCCTGGGCATTTGGCTGTTCACCCACGCCCCGGGCTCCATTGCCCCGCAACCACGGCTACACGCACTGGTCAGCGGGTTGGTGAATATGCTGCGATCATTCCCGTTCTTGATTCTGCTCATCGCCATCATTCCATTCACCCGCTTTGTGGTGGGAACGACCGTGGGTACCGCAGCCGCGATTGTCCCGCTCACCATCAACGCGATCCCATACTTCGCGCGCCTGGTGGAACAGAACATTTCCCAGCTGGGCACCGGTGCGGTTGAAGCCTCCCGAGCCATGGGCGCCACCCAGGGACAGATCATCCGCAACGTGCTGTTAGTCGATGCGCGACCCGGCATCATCGGTTCGATCACCGTCACCACCGTGAGCTTCATTTCCTACTCGGCCATGGTCGGCCTGGTGGGCGGCGGTGGTATTGGCGACTTCGCCATCCGCTACGGCTACTACCGGTATGAAACCGCCGTCATGCTCATCGCCGTGGTGCTCATGGTGCTGCTGGTAACCGCCGTCCAATGGGGCGGCAACCGCTTCGCTCGCATCACCGATAAACGCAGCTAACCCCGCCTGCCCAGTCTTCTCTTATTCATCACATATACCTTTCGAGGATTTTCCGTGCCACTTATCCCTGCCCGCAAACTCACCACCGGGATTGCCGCGCTCGCCGCGCTAGCCCTCACCGGTTGCGGTTTATCCCAAGCAAACTCTGCTGAGGATGACCCGGAAGACCGCACCATTACCCTGATCGTCACGGAATCGGCTCCCTACCAGGAGCCCACAGAAATCGCTCGCGAACTCCTCGCCGCAGAAGGTTGGGAACTCGAGACCACCTACGTGACCGACATTGTCCAACCGAATCAGGTGCTGTCGCAGGGAGAATACGATGCGAATTACTTCCAGCATCTGGCCTACCTCCGCCAGTTCAACGCAGATAATGGCACCGAAGTCGAACCTGCTTTTTCCACGTATTACCAGCCCTCCGGGATCTTCTCGTTACAACACGATTCCTTCGAAGACCTACCCGACGGTGCAGAAATCTCGCTGGCGGTAGACACCGCCAATAACGGCCGGGGCATCAAGCTATTGGCCGATCAGGGACTCCTGGAAATTGATCAGTCGATCCCGGTCACTGAACTGTCCCAGGCTGACATCATCGAGAACCCGAAGAATTTCGAATTTATCGAGATTGACCAGCAGTCTTCTGCCCATACGCTGGCGGATGTAGACGCCGGGTTCGCCTTCGCACGGCTCGTGGCTGAAGCCGGCCATGACGTCCACGAGGTAGCTTTGGGGCTTGAAGAGGACGACGATGTTCGTCGCCCATACACCAACGTGATTGCGGTGCAGCCCGGCAACCAAGACACTCCGAAAACTCAGGCGTTACAAGAAGCCTTCCAATCACCTGAGGTGCAAGATTGGTTCGCTGATTACCTGGACGGGGCCATCGAATACAACGGTGATATCACCACGGATAATGCCCAGGACATCTGGGAAGAATTTCTCGCAGAATAATTGTCGGTAGCAGAACTGAAAGTTTGAACCATGCGTAACAACGTCAATTCCTTGGGTGCTCGTCCGATAGGCGTTGCACTCCTCTCCGTCGCAGCTCTCGCGTTGACCAGTTGCGGTCTGGCCGCTGGCGGTGAAGAAGACAAGACCATTAGCATTATCGTCACGGAATCTGCGCCCTATCAAGAGCCCACCGAGATCGTAAAAGAACTCTTGGCTGAGGATGGCTGGACACTGGACACCACGTACGTAACCGACATTATTCAGCCCAATAATGTTGTTGCCCAGGGTGAGTTCGATGCGAACTACTTCCAAAACGCTGCGTACCTGCGACAGTTCAACGAGGATAACGGCACCGACGTTGTCCCAGCATTTTCGGTCTACTATGCGCCCTCGGGGATCTTTTCGTTGAAATATGACAGTCTTGAAGATTTGCCCGACGGGGCTCAGATTTCATTGCCGGTCGACACGGCAAATAATGGGCGCGGCATCAAAATTCTGGCCGATGCCGGACTACTTGAAGTCGACGATTCGATTCCGGTCACGAATCTCTCACAGCGTGACATCACGGAGAACCCACACAATTTTGAATTCATCGAAATCGATCAGCAATCTACCGCCCAAACGCTGCCAGACGTGGATGCCGGGTTCTCATTTGTTCGGATGATCGTCGAAGCGGATTATGATCTGGACGAAGTCACGCTGGAACTTGAGCCGGAGGCGGAGGACAGCCTGCCCTATTCGATAGTTGTGGGTGTACAACCGGGGAATGAAGACACTGAAAAAACTCAGGTCCTTCAAGAAGCGTATCAATCAGAAGAGGTCGAAGAGTGGTTCGACGATTACTTGGAAGGTTCCGTCGAATTTACCGATGAGTACACGACCGACAACATCACCGAACCCTGGGAAAAATTCGTTGGCGAATAACTTCTTCCGCTGAATCTTCGACCCCATAATATTGCCAGTAATCAGTCCCAGAAATTAGGAGCTCTCGTATGTCTGACGCTCGTCGTCCGCTAATCCTGTCCGCCTTCATGATGAACACCACCAGCCATATTCTTGGTGGCGCATGGCGACGTGAAGAAGCTCAGCAGCACCGTTTCAACGAGCTGCAACACTGGGTTGAGCTGGTCAAGACCCTTGAAGACGGCGGATTCGATATCGCCTTCTTCGCGGATGTTGTCGGAGTATATGGCGACCACGAAGGCGGTTGGGCCTCGCATCTTCGCCGCGGTCTGCAAATCCCGGCGAACGATCCGCTGGTATTGCTCTCGGCGCTGGCCGCAACCACACAGCGCATCGGATTAGCCCTGACATCATCGGTGATTCAGACCCACCCGTATACGTTCGCGCGCCAGTTGAGCACCTTGGACCACCTGACCGGGGGCCGAGTCGGGTGGAATGTCGTGACCTCCGCGTTAGAAAACTCGCACCGCAACTACGGGGGTGCCGAACTCGCACAGCACGGTGACCGCTATGATCTCGCCGAAGAATACCTGGAGGTCTGCTACAAACTTTGGGAAGGATCCTGGGACGACGACGCCCTGCTCGCCGACAAAACACGCGAACATGACCGTGGCACAGGACTGCACGCTGACCCGGATAAAGTCGCCAAAATTCATCACAAGAGCACCAACTATCGGGTTGAAGGTCCACACTTATCGTCACCTTCTCCGCAACGGACACCATTACTCTTCCAGGCCGGATCGTCGCCGCGCGGCCGTGACGTGGCCGCACACCATGCCGAAGCGACCTTTTCGATGGCACCACAGCGCTCGCAAGCGGCACAGCACGCCGCCGATGTGCGTCGTCGAGCGGTCGAATTTGGTCGTCGCCCGGAAGATGTGAACTTTATTCAGGGACTGTCGTTTGTTGTCGGCTCCACCGAGGCAGAGGCCAAGGCCAAAGCTGCGGAATTGGATGAAGCGCTGGATGATCACGCGTTGATCGCTCACACTGGTGGCAGCCTGGGCGTGGATTTAGGCTACTTACCGTTGGACACCCCGATTGGGGATTTGACCACCGAGGGCGCTCGCGGCCACCTTCATGAGCTGCGCAAAATGAATCCGGATGGCACCATGACGGTGCGTGATCTCGCGCGTTTCCGGGCTCAAGCCACCCGTGTGACTGGCACACCAGAGCAGATTGTCGACGAGCTTGCGCTGTGGCAAGACGCGGGGATTGATGGCGTGAACGTTATCAACGCGACGCTGCCGGGGAGCTACGTTGAGTTCATTGACCATGTGATTCCAGAACTGCGGCATCGGGGTATGGCACGCACTCCAGAGGAACTGCAGGCCCAAAATGGCACGTCGCTGCGGGGGCGGTTCACCGGTGAAGACCGGTTGCCGGAGTCGCATCCGGCAGCGCAGTATCGTGGGGCGTTTAGTCACTATAGTGCTGCGGCCACCGAGAAGTCGCGCGACGAGGTTCTTGGCACAACGTCGGCAACTCTGGCATAGCCGCACGGTGGGCAGCAGCCAATGCCCACCGTCACCTGGTTTCCATACCGGGGCGAGGCTCGTTGCCAGCCAGCTGGTGCGACGTCGCGTTGAGCAGGTTAGGAACTTCGGTTCGAGAGGTGAGCTGGAGTTTTCGGAGAATATTTGAGACGTGGAACCGAGCCGTCGATTCGGAAACCACCAG
>Ga0209487_1004885_pt1 | contig 10150 bp, 12 predicted proteins | sample Poulit2012_FD_187524 | JGI IMG/M metagenome (GOLD analysis project Ga0209487, IMG submission 187524) | Agricultural soil microbial communities from Georgia to study Nitrogen management - Poultry litter 2012 (SPAdes) (version 2) | ecosystem: Environmental > Terrestrial > Soil > Agricultural land... | reverse complement strand
CTTGCGATGATTTGGATTGCAACTTTAGGAGGAACAGCTTTATATAGTGATTTAAATAATGGAACGAATATCGCTCAACTTGTTGATGAAGATATTACGAGTGCGTTATTTGTAACGCTAGAACAATTACCATTTACAACATTGCTATCTATTCTATCAATTATTTTAGTCGCAACATTTTTAATAACTTCAGCAGACTCAGCAACATATATTTTAGCAAGTATGACAACAAAAGGAAGTCTATTTCCACCATTAATTGTTAAAGTTGTTTGGGGTGCATTAATGGGTGCAATTGCAGGTGTGTTACTTTACGCAGGTGGACTTGAAGCATTACAAACTGCGTCACTTGTTTCAGCCTTGCCGTTTACAGTACTTTTAATCCTCTTGATGTATTCAATTGTAAAATTACTCAAGAATGAACCAATCACTGTAAGACCAGTAGATGTAAGGCAATATGAAGATGTAAAAAAAGAAGCACAAAAATTAAGTGATAATGATTAATATAGTAAAGCCACCTATACGTAGGTGGCTTTATTTTCTATATTGTGAAACATAAGTGTTGTTTTTGATTGAAAAACGCCAAGGATATTCAGCCGCTTCACCAGAATTAGCGATGCCTACACGTGGTCCTATAACAATATCCTTATCTTTTAATTTTGGTGCATCGCTTATATATAAAGGTTTTTCAAACCATTTATGTCCATAATAAGTCATTGAAATATTTAATGCTTTCGTTAATTTACCAGGTCCGTTCGTTAAATTAACATCTTGTTTTATTTTAGGGCGATTTAAACGCATTTGTTCAATCCCTTTAATCGGTTCAACAGCACGAATTAATATACCATGAGGAGTTGAAACAGGACCTGCGACAACATTGATAAGTGTATGTGTATGCATTTGATAACAATAAAGTAATCCTGGACTATCATACATAACATTAGTTCTTTTAGTCTTCCCCCGATATGAATGAGCAGCGCGATCAATAGGGCCTTGATATGCTTCAGTTTCAACAATTTTGCCAATGAGTACTTCGTTGTCTAACTCATGAACAATTAATTTCCCTAATAAATCTTTAGCTAATAAAAGTGTCTCTGTTTCAAAAAAGTGAAAATCTATTGGTTTATAATTAATTTCTAATCAACTCCTTCTAGTCTCTATAGTACCAAATGGCTAAATAGTATTAAAATTAAATATGTGATACCATTTATTTAAATAGATAAATTTAAAAGGAATGAAGTTGATAAAATGACGTTTGTAATGATGATTTTAGCAAGTATGCTCGCTGCATTTTTTGGTAGTTTAGTAGGTTTAGGCGGCGGTATGATACTTGTTCCAATATTAATAATTTTACATAATAACGTGCCTGGGTTTGAATGGGCTACTACACAGACAATTGTAGGTATAGCGTTAGTTGCAATGATATTTACTGCATTGTCTTCTTTACGTGCTTATATGAGAATAAAAACAGTTGATTATAAAACAGGAGCAATTTTATTAACTGGAACTATTCCTGGAAGTATTTTAGGAACTTGGTTAAATGGAACACTTGATACGACTAATTTTTCATTGTATTTTGGTATATTTTTATTATTAATGTTTTTACTATTATTTATTGACCGAGATAAATTAGCAAATAAGAGAGAACCAAAAGCTAATGAAAAAACAAGAGTATTTGAAGTGAAAGGTCAAACATATACTTATCATGTCAGCCTTTTAGCAGGCTTTTTTGTTTCATTTGTAATTGGTACATTATCGTCGTTATTTGGAATTGGCGGTGGAATTATAGCTGTACCAGCAATGATTATCTTATTTAATATGCCAGTTCAAATTGCAACGGCAACTTCAATGTTTATGGTGTTTTTCACAAGTGTATTTAGTACAACTGCGCACGCTATTTCTGGGAATATCTTATGGGAATATACAATCTTCTTTATTGTAGGGGCGATTTTAGGTGGAACGCTCGGTTCAAAAGTTAATCAAATATTAAAAGGAAGAACTTTAGAATGGATACTAAAGATATTAATCATAATAATGGCTGTACAGTTAATTATAGGTGACTAAGGGATGGTGATTGTGTGGAAGAGAAATTATATATATATTATACGAATGATTTGCATAGCTATTTTGAAAATTGGCCAAAAGTAGCTACTTTTTTAAAAAGAAAAAAAGCAGAACGAAAAAGATACGGTGAAACATATCGTTTAGTCGATATTGGTGACCATATGGATAGTGTGAGTTCAGTAACAGAAGGAAGTAAAGGACAAGCAAACGTTGCCTTGTTAAATGATTTAGATTATGACCATGTTACTATAGGAAATAATGAAGGTATCACGCTACCATTTAAAGATGTTTATACACTATATGATAAGGCTAATTTTAATGTTATTTGTTCGAATTTAAACTGTACTGTAGATGACGATCCAGAATGGTTAAAAAAATCTTTTGTTGAAGAAACAGAATCTGGCGTTAAAATTGGTTATGTTGGTTTAACCGCAGCATTCAACCCTTATTATCATATACTTGGTTGGCATGTTGATGGGTCAGAAGAAACGTTAAAAAGAGAACTGTCCGAACTAAAAAAAGAAGCTGATATCATTGTTTTACTTTCTCACGTAGGAATTAATGAGGATCGAGTGATTGCTCGAAAATTTCCTGAAATTGATGTAATTATCGGAGGCCATACACATCACTTATTAAGAACAGGAGAATATGTAAACGAATCTGTACTTACAGCAGGCGGAAAGTTTTGCTCATACGTTGGTCAAGTCTTATTAACTTGGGATCATGATGCGCGTAAATTAATAAAAAAAGAAGCTTATACAACTGATATAACCTATCTTCCAGATGATCCTGAAACAAACGATTTATTAAAAGAGCTAAGAAATCAATCAAATAAAGTGTTAAATAAGAAAGTAACTGAACTTAATCAACCGTTAAAAGCAGATTGGCATCACGAAACGCCACTGATGCAAAAATTAACTGATGACGTAAAAGAAGAAACAGGTGCAGATATTGTTTTACTGAACTCTGGTTTAATTTTAGAAGATTTCGATGCTGGAATTGTTACTTATAAAGATGTCCATTATAAATGCCCACACCCAATTAATTTATCTGTAGTAAATATTAAAGGAGACGAGTTAAAAGAAGTTATACGTGTTTCTTTAACGGATGAATTTATTAATTTAAAATTAGTAGGATTTGGATTTAGAGGCGACATTTTAGGAAGAATGGTATTTTCAGGTATTGAAGTTAAAACAGATTTTCATGAAACAGGTGAATATGTAACAGAAGTAAATTATAATGGAGCACCGTTAGATAGTAACCGAGTTTATTCCGTTGCAACTGCAGATGCATTTACATTTGGTAGTTTATTACCAGGTATTGCAAGAGCAGAAGAAAAAGATTTATTATTACCAGACTTTATCCGGAATATATTAGCAAGAACTTTACAAAAACATTTTAGTAAATAACTTTTAAAGTTATTTACTTTTTTGCGTAATTTAAAGAATTTTATTAAATAAGAAAGATATGTATAATATAAGTTAGTTAAGTAACCATATTAATAAATATATATAAAGGAGGTAATGAAATGATCGAACTTTTTGGAAGTGAGTATGAACTTATTGAAGATTACCGAGAAGGTTTTGACGCAGAAGCGTTAGAAGCGAGGTATTCAGAAGTACTAAAGAAATATGATTTTATCGTTGGCGACTGGGGCCACAGTCAGTTAAGATTAAAAGGCTTTTATGATGAAAATAATCGAAAAGCCGCTTATGAATCACGCATTAATATGTTAGACGATTACTTATTAGAGTATTGTAATTTCGGGTGTGCTTATTTTGTTTTAAAAAAAATAACAGAAAAGTAGAACCTCCTTTAAGAGCTTCTACTTTTAGTCATTGATTGTATTTCTTTGGTATCCCGTAAATTCCTTCTCAATAATCTGCCCAAGTTTAAAAATAGCATCTTCATTACCAACTTTTGCGATAATTTGAATGCCAATAGGTAAGTTATTTTCATCAAAACCTATTGGAACTGTTAATGAAGGTAAGCCCCACACATTTGCATAAGCAATATAAGGTAAATACTTCAAATATGATTTTGTAATCGAAAAAATTTCTTTATATAACTGTCCATGTTTTGGCGCACTTGTATGATGAACAGGGAAAACGAGCAAGCGTGAGTCTAAATGATGATCAATACTTCTATGCCCATGTTTTAAAATCTCTTCAATTTCTTTGATACGTTTATTAGATGGTTTAAACATATTAGCTCCAATAATTGCCCAAGATAAATCAGTTGAAGTATTTGTATTATTAGTTAGCCTTTCTTTTAAATATGTTCTCCAAACATTAATTTGATCCGTATTGAATGCGATTTTTTTAATATGTTCTGCTCCGCCTATAGACATAATTTCTTGCCAAAGTTGAGCAGTGTCATCAAGATAAGGTGGAATTGATTCTGTTGCATCGTGTTTGTTAATTAAAAATTCTTTTAAATCAGTAAACAATTCAGAAGTAGCTTTATCAATTGGATAGCCGTTATTGATAGGTAGGACATCGATATCCATTTTTTCATATAAACTTTTATAATTATTTTCATCAGTTATTAAATGGTAAATAAGTTTCATATCTCGAACAGATTTACCAATAGGACCAATACCTTGCATATGTTTTTGATGTTCAATTACTGTTTTTGGGAAATGTCCTGTTTCACTGACTTGATAAGCACCTGATTTAAAACCGACGACACCAGCAAAGTGACTAGGAAAGCGAATCGAACCACCGATATCAGAAGCTAATCCAACAGCACTTGCTCCTGTACTAATTAATGCACCTTCTCCGCCACTTGACCCACCGACAGTATGTTTCACATTCCATGGATTATTTGTCCGTCCGTATAGCTTATTCGTTGTTTCTTGACTGAAACAAAGCGTAGGTGTGTTTGTTTTGCCTAAAATGATTGCACCAGCGTCTTTAAGCCGTTTAACAGTAACTGCATCTTCAGTTTTAACGATATCTTTTTTATGAACAATTCCGCCAGTTGTATGCATACCTTTAACATCAAAACATTCTTTTATACTAATAGGGACGCCATAGAGTGGAAGATTTCTTTTTATCGTGTTTTTTTCAAGATCATATTGTTCAGCTTCTTTTAAAGCGTCTTCGAATCTTGTTTCAACAACAGCGTTTAAAATAGGGTTAATTTTTTTAATATGATTAATGTAAACATTTGTTATAAATACACTTGTTAATTTATTATCTCTAATTAAACTTGCAATTTCTGTCGCATCCATTTTTAAAAGAGATTCAGTCGTATAATCTGTATTCATTGTCGCCATAAAAATCCCTCCCTATAAATATAAATTCATTATACCATGGAATGTAAAAAGATGGGATTTGAAATAAGATTGTTAGCTTATTATAATAATAGAAATATGCTATAATTGTATATATTATAAATAATGTGAGGGATATAGATGTATTTTGTAGATCGAAGTAAAATTCAACAGACACTTACACATATCAATGAATTGTTAACTGAAATTAAAGGTAAACAAATTAATACGTTATTTGAAAAATTAGGATTTGAAAGAAGTGTACATGTTATTATTGAATCTATTTTAGATGTTGGGAATATGATGATTGATGGATTTATTATGAGAGACCCAGGAAGTTATCATGATATTATAGATATTATGATCGATGAAAAAGTACTTCCAGCTGAAGAAGAAATGCCATATAAAAATGTCATTAATCTTAGGGAAATGCTCGTTCAAAATTATTTAGAGATTGATCATGAACAGTTAGAAGATACTTTAAAAGAAAATATAGAAGTTCTCCAGAAGTTTAGCGCGCATATTGAAGCTTATTTGAATAATGAATTAGGAGTAGCAAACGCTTTTTCAAATGAAGATTAAGAGGTGATAGTCATGAGTAAAAAGATGACGACAAAAGACAAATTACTGCTTATCATAAAAAAAGAAGGCGAAATAACAATCAAGAGTTTAATGGAACATTTTACTATTTCAGAAATAGCAATAAGACGTCATTTGCGTGAGTTAATAACTCAAAAATTTATTGAAGAAAGATCTGTAAAACAAGAAGTCGGACGTCCTTTTATTAAATATAAATTAACGTCGACCGGACATAATACATTTCCTAACCAAGATAATAGTCTTCCACTAGAAATTCTTCAAGATGTTGAGAATATTTTAGGTCGCGAAGCGGTTAAAAACGTCTTAAATGAACGGAAAAAACGAGAGACTAATTCATATAATACAGAAGTTGCTGGAAAACCATTTAAAGAACAAATACAAACAGTTTCAGAATTACAAGATAAACAAGGTTATATGGTTGAGTATAATGAGAATAACGATGGCAGTTATGATATTATTAATTATAACTGTCCAGTATACAATATAGCTTCTACCTATACTGAAGTTTGTCATAACGAAAAAGAAGTTCTAGAAAAAACATTTCCTAATAGCACTGTTGTTTCAAAATCACGAATTGTCGACGGCAAAAAAAATTGTAGTTGGACGATTAGTAAACCTAAAACAGTGTAAATAGATTTTGTTTTAAGTAAGGGTGATTGGTAATGAAATCATATAAAGGTTATTTGATTGATTTAGATGGAACTGTATATGCAGGTGAACAAGTAATACCATCTGCGAAAAAATTTATTAAAGAATTAATTAATCGAAACTTACCTCATGTATTTATTACAAATAATTCAGCCTTAACGACTGAATTATTAGTAGAGCGATTAAATAAAATGGGTATTCCTACGACAAAAGAACACATACTTACCTCTAGTATTGCAACAGCTAAATATATTAAACAAAACTTTACTAATCCTACATGTTTTATGATTGGTGAAATTGGCTTGCAACAAGCACTAAAAGATGAAGAGATAAAAATAACTAATGAAAATGTAACGCATGTAGTTATGGGAATTGATAAGCAAATTAATTATCAAAAGTTAGCATCTGCGGCTGATTTTGTTCGAAAGGGTGCTACATTTATCTCAACAAATAAAGATCTTTCACTTCCTAGTGAAGATGGTATTAAGCCAGGTAATGGAGCACTCACATCTGTTGTTGCACTAAGCTCAGGCGTAGAGCCGTTATATATTGGTAAACCAGCAAAAAGCATGATTAAAATAGGTTTAGAAATGCTTGACTGTTCAGCTGAAGAAGTATTATTAATTGGTGATAATTATTTCACAGATATTAAAGGTGGAGAAGATGCAGGAGTAGATACAGCATTTGTTTTAACAGGTATAGGTAAAAAAACAGACATGACAGCTGCATTTAAACCAACCTATCTTGTTAATAATTTATCTGAATTAAAATTATAAATAAACTTTAAAAAAACGCTTAGAAATTATGTAGTTAATTTCTAAGTGTTTTATTTTAATCTTCTATTCCATTTATATCTCCAACTGCTGCATGGGCTAAGCGACTTGCTGCAGCTGACGCAATAGCACCGACAATATCATCTAAAAATGTATTCACGTCTCCATCTGAATGGTCGTTTAATTTTTTTAAGATACCTGGTTTTTGTTTATCAATATAACCATAGCTTGTAAATCCAATCGAGCCATAAACGTTAACAATTGATAAAGCAATAACTTCATCAATACCGTATAAGCCTTCATCCCTGCTAATAATGTCTTGCAAAGGTTCTGATAAAAGTCCTTTTTCAGCAAGAATATCAAGCTCAATTCCAGTAAGGACAGCATGTTGAACTTCACGTTTAGCTAAAACTCTATTTACATTGTGTATACATTCTTCAATCGTTAAATTATCTTGATATTCAGCTTGTAAATAAAAAACAAGTTCAGCAATATCATTTAAAACGACGCCACGAAATTCTAGCATTTCACGCGCTTTTTTCTCTAGTTGACTTTGTTTTTCTAATTTTTTCAATATAATTCACTACCTTTTTTATTACCATTAGTCTAAGCTTACCATGAGAAGCAAATTCAGAAAAGCGTTACTAATAAAAATATGATACGATAAAGGATAATTCAGAATGGAGGTATCTTATGAAACAAAGAGTGTATATTACCCGAAAGTTGCCAGATTATATAGTTGAAGCTTATAGTGAAAAATATGATATAAGAATGTGGGATAAAGCAGAAACGCCTGTTCCAAGAGAAGTATTATTAGAAGAAGTCCAATACGCTGATGCACTATTTTCAACTTTATCAGAACAAATTAATCGCGAATTATTTGAAGCAGGAAAAAAATTAAAAATAGTGAGTAATTTAGCAGTTGGTTTTGATAATATTGACTTAGATGTAGCTAGAGAATATGGGGTTCCTGTTACAAATACACCTGATGTGTTAACTGAAACAACAGCTGATTTAACCTTTGCATTATTAATGGCGACAGCACGCCGTTTAATTGAAGGATATGAACGTATTCAAAAAAATGAATGGGATAACTGGGCACCATTTATGCTAGCAGGAACAGATATTCATCATAAAACAATCGGTATCGTTGGGATGGGACGTATAGGTGAAGCAGTTGCTAAAAGAGCAAAAGGGTTTAATATGAATATAATTTATCACAATAGAAGTCGAAAAGCTGAATTTGAAACAGCAGTAGAAGCTGAGTATAAAGAATTTGATGAGTTAATTGAAGCATCAGATTTCGTTGTTTCATTGCTTCCTCTGACAGAAGAAACAAAAGGTAAATTCAATAAAGAAGTATTTCACAAAATGAAGAAAACAGCGATATTTATTAATGCCTCTCGAGGTGGGGTAGTAAATGAAACAGATTTATATGAAGCGTTAGTTGAAGGAGAGATTCAAGCAGCTGGTTTAGATGTATTTGCAAGTGAACCAATTAAAAATGATCATCCATTAGCTACGCTTAAAAATGTCGTTGCTTTACCACATATCGGTTCTGCAAGTGTTGATACAAGAGAAAAAATGATTGATTTATGTTTTAAAAACATTGATGCTGTCTTATCAGGTGAAAATCCTTTAACCGAAATATAAAAAAGAATGAGACAAATAATTTGTCTCATTCTTTTATTTATATTAAAAGACTTGTTCTATTTCTGTAATACCAGGAACCTCACTAGTTAAAGCGCGTTCGATTCCTGCTTTTAATGTAATTGCTGAACTTGGACAGTTTCCACAAGCTCCCATTAAACGTAGTAGAACAACACCATCATCATCAACATCAATTAGTTCAACGTCTCCCCCATCACGTAAAAGGAATGGGCGTAATTTACTCAATACTTCCTGAACTTGTTCTTGCATTATGGTTAGCTCCTTTCAGAAAAATATATTATATTAATTAAACAGTATGCTAAAATTAAAACGAGACTTAAACTTAATTCTAGACTCTTTAAATATAATTGTAAACTAAAACAGCTCTATTACAAGAATAATCTTACATTTTTAATTCGTAAAATTTGCTAGAGATACATACTGTTTGTATACTAGATATATAGCTAATTTTATAATTAAGGAGGGCGAATAGATGATAATAACATTGACAGATAGTGCACAAACTCAAATAAAAGAAATGATGGCAGACGAACCAGCTGAGGCTAAATTACGTTTTGGTGTAAAAGGTGGCGGATGTAGTGGGCTTTCTTACGCACTCGGATTTGAAGAAGAGGTTAACGAAGAACTAGATGTTGTTGAAGTTATCAATGATATTCCAGTAGTTATTTTTAAACAAGATATTCCGATGCTAGAAGACACTGTCATTGATTTTAAAGAAAATTTAATGGGCGGTGGGTTCAGTATTAATAACCCTCAAGCTGTTTATTCTTGTGGTTGTGGATCATCATTTAGACCAGAAGATTATAAAGGTGAAATAGAAAAGTGTTAAATAGATAAATGAAATACTTAATATAAATTTTAAGAATTGATCTCAAATACTTTTTGAGATCTTTTTTTAATCAATAAATTAGCGTTAAATAAAAAGAAGGGGTATACTTTTCAAATGAATTAATGAAATTATAAATAGACAAAAATGAAATCTGGTGGAAAAAATGAAAAAAAATGGTTCACTTATATTATTATTAACAAATTTATTTATAGCATTTTTAGGTATAGGGTTAGTTATCCCAGTTTTACCAACAATTATGAATGAGCTTGGTTTATCTGGTAAAATGGTTGG
>Ga0209487_1004884_pt1 | contig 10152 bp, 7 predicted proteins | sample Poulit2012_FD_187524 | JGI IMG/M metagenome (GOLD analysis project Ga0209487, IMG submission 187524) | Agricultural soil microbial communities from Georgia to study Nitrogen management - Poultry litter 2012 (SPAdes) (version 2) | ecosystem: Environmental > Terrestrial > Soil > Agricultural land... | reverse complement strand
GTTGAAAAAATTCAATCCATTATTCAAAGTGAACATTGTAGGCGAGAAAGAATTGCTAAACAGTATAAAAAGATATTGGAGGATGAGTAACTTTGTTAGAACCATCAATTGATTCGTTGCAAGAGAAGATTAGATCCAAATACTCATTAGTCACTTTATCAGCTAAGCGTGCACGTCAGCTTCGTGAACATCAAAGCGGCACATCAGACCATCAAAATGGAAAGACTTTTGTAAGCTTAGCACTAGAAGAAATTCAACAAGGAAAACTGACACTTCAAGAAGAAGAATAGAAAAAATTAGATCCCACGCCAAAAGCGGGGATTTTTTCTAATTTATAATAATAGTTATACGTTGATCAGAAACATGTAATTCATAAACTGCGACACAGTGAAGATTAGTTATTTGATTATTTTAATCCTAGCAAATTGAGTGCGTACACCTCGCTTCGGCAGAATACTTCGCTTTCCATGGGCCAGGAAGAATTGGGGTTCATTCTTCCCACTTCAGCCTCCTCGAGGAAACCATATGTGCGCCTGCGTCTTCTAGTAACGCTACGCAGCAGGCTTCCTCGGCGCAAGGGAGCAAAGAAGATTTTTCAAGTAGTACCCTCTCTGCGGGGTCTTCAGACTCGCGCGATTCCCATAGGACAAGGAAAGCTTCGAGGCATTACATCGCACGAAGAAAATTGTTTTGTATTTTCGAGGAGTCTTCGTATTCTGCCTACGCTATTATGGACTCTACGTTTTACAATTAGACATATTCCGGAAGATTGATTGTGACAGAGATATTCATATCCTAAAAGATAACTACTATAAGCGTTTTTTCCGCAGCGTTTGGATTACCGCTTACTTTAACAGGACGGGAAGAGAGTTTGAAACTATGTCGCGGTTTATATCTACTACTCCTATTGATGTCAATATTTTCCCAAGTGGGTGCTGAACTTTTTCTTAGGGAGTAAAACCATAGTATAATTTAGTGTATAAGATATAATAAAAGAAAAATGGTAAAGGGGTTATAGAATGTTAAAACAGAAAAATATTTTACTGGGTGTAACAGGTGGCATTGCAGCATATAAGGCTTGTGCTTTAACTAGTAAATTAACCCAATTTGGTGCTAATGTGAAAGTCGTTATGACCTCTAGTGCAACCGAGTTTGTGTCACCTTTAACTTTTCAAGCTTTATCACGAAACCCCGTTTATACAGATACTTTTGATGAAAAAGATCCTCAAAAAATAGCTCATATTGATGTTGCTGACTGGGCGGATATTGTTATTATTGCTCCTGCTACAGCACATATTCTTGGCAGACTAGTTAATGGTATAGCTGCTGATATGCTTTCAACTCTTTTACTAGCTACAACAGCTCCTGTTTATATCGCTCCTGCCATGAATGTAAATATGTACAAGCATCCTGCTGTGATACATAATATGAAGCAGTTAGAGCAATGGGGTTACCATTTTATTGAACCAGGTGCCGGATATCTTGCATGCGGATGGATCGGAAAAGGTAGAATGGAAGAACCTGAGAGTATTATTGAAGTGATTAACAATCATCAAAAAGACTCTAACCTCTTAGCTGGGAAAAGGGTATTAATATCTGCTGGTCCTACTCGTGAAGTTGTAGATCCAGTGCGTTTTTTTACAAATAGATCGTCAGGGAAAATGGGTTTTGCACTCGCGGAAGCTGCTGCAAACTATGGAGCAGATGTAACATTAGTGACAGGTCCTGTTCATCTACAAACGTCAAATAAGCGAATCCAAAGGATTGACGTCATTTCCGCTGAGGAGATGTTTCAAGCAATGCATAAAGAATTTCCACATAATGATATAGTCATAAAATCAGCAGCAGTGGCTGATTACCGGCCGAAAGTGGTTTATGATGAAAAAATGAAAAAGAAAGATAACGATCAAGTAGAAATAGAAATGGAACGGACAAAAGATATACTAGCCTCACTTGGAGAGAATAAAGCTCATCAATTTTTAGTTGGATTTGCAGCTGAAACAACGTCCCCATTAGAGTATGGCAGGAAGAAACTAACAGAAAAAAATCTAGATGCTATCGTAGTCAATAACGTATCTACACAAGGTGCAGGCTTTGAAGGGGATACGAATATAGCAACCTATGTAAACAAGCATTTAGAACAAGAAGAGATAGGTCTTTCCTCTAAAAGAGAGGTTGCTAAAAACGTATTAAAGTTAATCATGAGAGATATAAAGGGTGAGTAGTATGAGAATTGCTCAAGTAATCGTGGACGTACCAACGAGTCAAGTAAATCAAACCTTTGACTATTCAATCCCTGAAAATTTTCAAGAAATTCTATCGGTGGGCATGCGAGTCATTGTCCCATTTGGCCCTAGAAAAATAATGGGTTTCGTTGTTGGAATAAGTGATCACTCTACCTTTGATAAATTAAAAAATGTAAATGATGTACTAGATATAACGCCTGTACTGACAGAAGAGTTAATTGATTTGGGGAAATGGCTGGCTGAAGATACAGTGAGCTTTTATATTACAGCATATCAAGCTATGCTACCTCAAGTATTAAAGGCAGAGTATCAAAAAGAATTGGAGCGATTAACAGAAGCAGAGCTTACCCCTGAGTTAGAACAACTTTTTGCAGGCCGTGATTTTATTAGTTATGAGGAATTCACTGCATCCCTTATATCTTATCGACAACTTCAAAAAGCAATCCAAGCAGGAGACATTTCTGTAAAATACCTTGTTAAATCTAAGATTACAAAAAAGCGTGTAACGATGGTCAGTCCAAGGAAAGAAGCACATTTAATAGAAGAAGCTCTAGTAGATTTACCTAAAAACGCTAGGAAACAGCGTCTTGTGCTTGAGTTCTTTCTTGATAATCCTAAAGAAATCGAACAAAACGAATTACTAAAACGTTTGGACACGACCCAATCAACTATTAGAGCACTGGTTGATAAGCATCTTCTTAAGACTGATCGAGTTGCGGTTTATCGAAATCCTTATGATGATAAAGTATTTAAAAAAACATTGCCTCTTACCTTAACAGAGCAACAAGAGATGGCCATTTCCCCAATTAAGGAAAAAATCATGACAAATGAACATGACGTCTTTTTGCTGCACGGTATTACAGGCAGTGGAAAAACGGAGATATACTTACAAGCTATTCAAGACGTTATAAAAAAAGGAAAAGAGGCTATCGTATTAGTACCTGAAATTTCACTGACTCCACAAATGGTTAATCGATTTAAAGGAAGGTTCGGCTCAAATGTAGCTGTATTACATAGCGCCTTGTCAAGTGGGGAAAAATATGACGAGTGGCTTAAAGTTCAACGTAAAGAAGTAAAAGTAGTTGTCGGAGCTAGATCAGCTGTTTTTGCTCCTTTTGAAAATATTGGAATTATCATTATTGATGAAGAACATGAAAATTCTTATAAACAAGAAGATCAACCAAGGTATCATGCAAGAGACGTCGCAATTAAACGAGGTAAGTATTACAACTGCCCAGTTGTTTTAGGGAGTGCAACCCCAACATTAGAATCATTTGCTCGCGCTAAAAAAGGGGTGTATCAACTTGCTGTCTTGGATAAACGAACCAATAATATGGAAATGCCTGCTGTCGAAATTGTTGATATGCGTAAAGAATTACATGCGGGTAACAGATCAATGTTTTCGAGAGTATTAAAAGAAAAAATTGAAAATAAACTTGAGCAGAAAGAACAAATCGTTTTATTGTTGAACCGGAGAGGGTACTCTACATTTGTGATGTGTCGAGATTGCGGTCATGTTAAAGAATGTCCTCATTGCGACATTGCGTTAACATATCATAAAAATAGTCATCGATTAAAATGTCATTACTGTTCCTACGAGGAACCAATGCCAGTCGTGTGCCCTGAGTGCCAGAGCGATTTAATCCGTTATTTTGGCACGGGTACGCAACGAATTGAAGAAGCATTAACCAAATTAATTCCCGAAGCCCGCGTCATCAGAATGGATGTAGATACTACGCGAAGAAAAGGTGCACATGAGAGGTTGCTTAACAAATTTTCAAGTGGAGAGGCCGATATATTGTTAGGTACTCAAATGATAGCGAAGGGGCTTGATTTTGAAAATGTCACTCTCGTAGGAGTCTTAACCGCCGATTCAATGCTCCATTTACCAGATTTTAGATCGTCCGAGAAAACCTTTCAACTATTAACACAAGTAAGTGGACGGGCTGGCAGGCATGAACTACCTGGAGAAGTGATTGTTCAAACATATACACCAGATCATTATAGTATTGAATTAGCTAGTCAATACGATTATAATCAATTTTTTCAATCAGAAATGAACATTCGTAAAACATTTCGTTATCCACCATACGTCTTTTTAGTTCTTCTAACTGTGTCACACAAAAATCAAGTTAAAGTCATTCAAGTTACTCAAGAAATTGTACAAATGCTTCGACAAGATTTAAGTGATGATTCGACCATTCTTGGACCATCACCTTCTCCGATTGCCAGGATGAAAGATCGATATCGTTACCAATGTATTGTAAAATATAAAAAAGAACCTGGTTTAAGAACTTGCATTAGGAAGATACTTAAACAATACAGGAGTGACATGCGTAAAGACGACTTAATGATCACAGTAGATATGCAACCCTATCAATTAATGTAAAGGAAGATGAGTGTGAAGAAGAAAAAAATTATATTTATGGGAACGCCTGATTTTTCAGTGCCTATATTAAATGCTCTCGTAAATTCTGAATATGACATTGCCCTTGTGGTAACTCAACCCGATCGACCAAAAGGAAGAAAAAAGGTAATTACGCCTCCTCCTGTTAAAGTGGAAGCAGAAAAGCATAATATTCCCGTCTTTCAACCTAAAAAATTAAGTAGTGATTATCAAGCTATTCTGGATTATGATCCAGATCTCATTGTTACAGCAGCCTACGGACAACTATTACCAAAAGAAATACTTGAAGCGCCACAATATGGATGTATTAACGTCCATGCTTCTATGCTGCCAGAATTAAGGGGGGGAGCGCCAATCCATTATGCGATTTTAGAAGGCAAAAGTGAAACAGGGATAACTATTATGTATATGGTTGAAAAATTGGATGCTGGTGATATTTTGACACAGCGATCAACCCCTATTGAACATGAGGATAATGTTGGCACGTTACATGATAAGTTATCGGAAGTTGGTTCAAACCTCTTGTTAGAAACATTACCACCGCTTTTTGCTGGAAATTTAACCCCGATTAAACAAGAAGATAGCCAAGCAACGTTTGCAGCAAATATTCGAAGAGAACAAGAAAAAATAGATTGGTCTAAGTCTAATGTCGATGTTTATAATCAAATTCGTGGTCTAAATCCTTGGCCAGTGGCTTATACCACTTATGAAAGTAAAAATATGAAAATATGGAAAGCGGAACTGTACAATAATGAATATAAAGGGGAACCTGGAGAAATTATTAAAAAAATTAACGATAAAGGTTTCGTAGTCTTATGCGGGAATAATAAGGGTGTTTTAATAACAGAAATTCAACCTGCAGGCAATAAACGTTTGACAGTTAGGGAATACTTGTTAGGATCAGAGGAACGAATAAAACTAGGTGGAAAAATGGGTGAATAACGTGGCAAAATATGTTTTAAGAAATGCAATGTTAGATCTTTTACTACGAATCGAACAAGGCAGTGGTTATAGCCACTTATTGATTGACCATGAAATAAAAAAGAAACAGCTATCAGAAAAAGATAAAGGCTTATTAACAGAAGTCGTGTATGGTACAATTCAACGCAAATTAACATTAGATTATTATTTAAATAATTTTATTAAAACGAATAAAAAACAAAAACCTTGGGTACAGATGCTTCTTAGAATGTCAATCTATCAAATGGTCTTTTTAGATAAAGTGCCCGCTCATGCTGTTATTCATGAAGCCGTTGAAATTACCAAACAAAGGGGACATAAAGGGGTGGCATCATTTGTAAATGGTGTGTTAAGGAACGTTCAAAGACAAGGTGTACCAGAGACGTCTTCAATTAAAGATCCAATCAAGCGACTTTCAATTGAAACTAGTCACCCAGAATGGATGATTAAGAAGTGGATAGAAGATTATGGTCTTAAAACGACTAAAGATATGTGTCGTGAAAATATGGAGCGTAAACAAGTATCCGTCCGCATTCAACCTTTAAAGATCTCTCGGGAAGCTGCCGTCAAGCAATTAAATGTTGAAGGCTTTGACGTTGAACCATCATCAATATCGAAACAGGGTCTAATTATTAAAAAGGGAAACATCGTCAATTCTCGCTTATTCCAAGAAGGTTATCTCACCATTCAAGATCAGAGCTCAATGTTAGTTGGCGAGATGCTTGATGCTCGGCCAGGTATGTCTGTTCTTGATGCTTGTAGTGCTCCAGGGGGCAAAACTACACATCTAGCAGAAAAGATGGAAAATAAAGGTGTTGTGAAAGCTCATGATCTTCACAAGAAAAAAATTAATTTAGTCAACGAGAAGTCTTCCCAGCTTTCTTTATCAATTATTGATGCCAGCCAGGCTGATGCTAGGGTCTTAAACACTGTTTACGATCAAGAGAGTTTTGATCGAATTTTAATTGATGCCCCATGCTCAGGTTTAGGTGTCTTAAAAGGAAAGCCTGATATCAAGTTTACTAAACAAGCTGATGATATTTATCAATTGGCAAAAATTCAGTTGGATATCCTCAAAAGTGTTGCGCCATTACTAAAAATAGGTGGTTTACTCATTTATAGTACATGTACAGTTAATCACGAGGAAAATGAGTCTGTCATTCAATCATTTTTAAAGCAACACCCTAATTATGAAGTGGATAAAGCTTTTTTTGATACATTGCCAGATAACTTAAAAAACTCACTTGGGGAAACTGAGAATGGCTTGCAGTTATTTCCTCAAACACTTCAAACAGATGGTTTTTTCTTGACTCGACTGAGAAAAACGTTTTAATAGAAAGTAATATGTTAGTCTAAACACTTGGCTTAATAAAAAAATTGAAGGCAAGTGAAAAGGGGTGGAAAAATGATAGGTAAGTTTATAACTGACCGAGGGCGCGTCCGTACGCATAACGAAGATTCTGGTGGCCTTTATTATAATAAAGACGATCAATTTTTGGCCGTTATAGCCGATGGTATGGGGGGGCACCGTGCAGGAGATGTGGCAAGTCAAATGGCTACAGATTTTATTGGAGAAAAATGGAGAGAAACAACCCATTTTATTTCTCCTGAAGCAGTTGAAAAATGGCTTAGTAAAGTATTAAAAAAAGCAAATCAATCGATACTTAAAAAAGCACAAAAGAATAAAGAATGCCAAGGTATGGGTACCACGGTAGTCATTTCTGTTTGTACAGATGAATTTATCTCCATCGCTCATATTGGGGATAGTCGCTGTTATATGTTAAGTGAAGAAGGCTTTAAGCAAGTGACTGAAGACCACTCACTTGTCAATGAACTATTACGTACAGGCCAAATATCAGAATCTGACGCAGAACACCACCCCAGAAAAAATGTATTATTAAAAGCATTAGGTACTGAAGAAAATGTACAAGCAGATATCAAAAGTCTTGGCTGGGAAAAAAATAATAAATTGCTTTTATGTTCTGACGGACTAGCAAATAAGGTTTTGAACGAGGAACTTGCTGACTATGTTAAACAGGATAAAAATATCCAAGAAATAGTGCAAGATCTCGTTGAATTAGCAAATGAGCGGGGAGGAGAAGATAATGTCTCTTTAGCTATCATCCAACATAAATCTCCTGATCAAGTTGGTGATGACCCATGTTAGATGGTCGCTTGCTAAACGAGAGGTATCAAATTATTAGAACAATAGGTGGGGGAGGTATGGCTAATGTTTATTTAGCCAAAGACCTTATTCTAAATCGTGACGTTGCTATTAAAGTACTTCGCCTAGAATTTTCTAATGATGAGGAATTTATTGCAAGGTTTGATCGTGAAGCACAATCAGCGACAAGCTTATCACATCCAAATATTGTTAATATATATGACGTTGGTGAAGAGGATCATATTTTATATATGGTAATGGAATATGTTGATGGAATGACGCTTAAAGAATATGTCCAACAATACGGACCGATTGATGTTTCAGAAGCAATTAGGATTATGAAACAAATAACATCGGCGATTGCTCATGCTCACGAAAATAACATCATCCATCGTGATATAAAACCGCAAAATATTATGATAGATACATATGGAAATATAAAAGTAACTGATTTTGGAATAGCGATGGCGTTGAGTAATACAGCTTTAACGCAAACAAATTCGATTCTAGGCTCTGTTCATTATTTATCCCCTGAACAGGCTAGAGGAGGCATGGCCACTAGAAAATCAGATATATATTCGTTAGGTATTGTATTCTATGAACTATTAACCGGGAGACTCCCTTTTTCAGGTCAATCTGCTGTATCTATTGCTTTGAAACACTTACAAAGTGAAACACCATCAGTACGGCAAATTAATCCTAGTATTCCTCAAAGCGTAGAGAATGTTGTGTTAAAAGCAATGGCAAAAGATCCTTTTCATCGTTATGAAGATGTCTACGCTATGGAAGAAAGTTTAAACCATGCTCTTGATTCAGACCGCCTCAATGAAGAAAAGTATGTACCAACAGAAGAAGATGGGGATGAGACAAAAGCCATTCCTATTATTACAGATCAACAACCGGAAATTGATGAACACCAAGACACACTCGTTCATCAACCATCAGAAGACACGAAAAAGGTGGAGGAAAATAAAGTAAAACCAGCTAAAAAGCCAAAGAAATCCAAACCGAAAAAGAAGCGTAAGAAAAAGTGGGTAATAATTATTATTTTGTTGTTTTTATTACTTGCTGGCAGTGCAATTGCATTTTTCACTTTATTAACACCGAAAGAAGTCCAAGTCCCTGATTTGACCGAAATGGAATATGATGAAGCTGTAGATGCATTAGAAGAAATTAATCTCCAGGCAAAAGAAGAACAGATTTTTTCAGATGATATTGAAGAAGATTTAGTGGTGAAGACTAGTCCGAAAGCAGGAAAAACTGTGAAAGAAAATTCTACTGTGACCGTTTATGTTAGTGATGGAAAAGAAAAGGTAGCGTTTGAAGATTACGTAGGTAAAGATTTTACGCAAGTTAAACGTGTCCTTGAAGATCAGGGGTATGAAGTGATTGCCTATGAAAAATACTCTGATAAACCTGAGGGGGAAATCATTTCCCAGATACAGCCTGTTCCAGATACAGAGGTAGTACCTGATGATACAAGAGTGATCTTTGAAGTTAGTAATGGACCGGAAAAAATTAGTCTTAATAATTTAAAGGGAATGACAGAAGGTGAAGCGAAAGAGTATTTAGAAAAAGTAGGTCTTTCTATGAATAAAGAAGAAGAACATTCCGATTCTACACCAAAAGGTGAAATTATACGGCAAAGTCCTGAATCAAACACAGCGTTAGAAAAAGGGGCAACGGTCGATGTGTATATATCTATTGGGCCTGAAGAAAAACCACCTGCCTCCCACTCCGTTACGTTTACTGTACCTTATACTCTTGATCAAGAGGAGGATGAGGAGGGAGATGATTTAGAGCCTCAAACAGTGAAAATTTACATCGATGATATGAATCACTCTATATCAGAGGTTTACAAGGAAGAAGATATTAACGAGGATTCTGAGTACACCATTACATTAACAATTGAACCCGGCAAAGTTGCTGATTATAAAGTGGTGCGCGACGATGATATTATTATTGATAAATCTGTGCCTTATGAGGAAGGTGACTAAATGCAGGAAGGAAGGATTATAAAATCATTAAGTGGATTTTATACCGTTAGCAATCAAAATGGTACGTATGAATGCAAAGGCAGAGGCGTGTTTCGCAAAAGAAAAGTTACACCCTTAGTTGGAGATATCGTCCGATTTGAATTAGATGAAAACGAAGAAGGTTATATCAAAGAGATTGAATCAAGAAAGAATGAACTAATACGTCCACCAATAGCCAATGTTAATCAGGCAATCACAGTCAGTTCTGCTAAAGAGCCTGATTTTAGTACTAAATTATTGGATCGATTCCTAGTACTAATTGAATCTATTGGTATTCAACCTATAATTTTAATTTCAAAAACTGATTTAGCAAACGAGGAAGAACTCTATAAATTAGAG
>Ga0209487_1004882_pt1 | contig 10154 bp, 8 predicted proteins | sample Poulit2012_FD_187524 | JGI IMG/M metagenome (GOLD analysis project Ga0209487, IMG submission 187524) | Agricultural soil microbial communities from Georgia to study Nitrogen management - Poultry litter 2012 (SPAdes) (version 2) | ecosystem: Environmental > Terrestrial > Soil > Agricultural land... | reverse complement strand
CATTGAGACGGCGAACCGGCCGAAGCTCCGAGAAGGCAGGCTCACGACGGAGAGGTTTTCTTGGATCGGCCGTACGGCGAGCATCCCTTGTGAGCCGCGGTCCCCTGGGACGAGCGCTACGCCTGCTCGGGCGGCGGCGCGAGCGTTGCGCAGGTGGACCGGTTCGCCTTGGATCAGCACTTCGCCGGAAGTCTTCGACTGACCGAACAACGCCGCGAGCAGATCACTCTGCCCTTGGCCCTGCAGCCCTCCCAGCCCAACGATTTCCCCGCTCGCGACTCGCAGGTCGACGTCGGTGAACCCATCGCCGGAGAAATTCCTCAGTTCGAGCGCCGTCGTCTTTCCGCCCGACTCAGCGCCGACATCCAAGTCCTCCAATTGGTCCAAGTCAGGCGCTTCGTGCGCCTCCGAAGAGACTGCTCCACTCGGGTCGACCATCAGCTCGATGAGAGCGTCTTCTGGTGTTTCCTGCGTCACCACGGTCGCTACCGTCTCTCCGGAACGCAGGATTGTCGCCCGGTCACAAAGCTCATAGATCTCATCGAGGCGGTGGGAGACGAACAGGACGCACACGCCTTGATCCCGCAGGTTTCGCACGATGCGGAACAGGTGGGTCACCTGATCCCGGTGCAGCGACGCGGTGGCTTCATCAAGAACGAGGATCCGTGGCTCGCGCAGGATCGCCTTCGCGCACTCCACGAGCTGTTGCTGCCCGGGGTTGAGATCCTTGATGAGGGTCGCGGTGCTCACGCCCGGCCCGATCGCTTCCTTGACGTCATCGAATGCTTTGCGCGCTCGCTCGCGCATCCGGGCGCCCTTCAAGAAACCCCCGACCGTACTCTCGACACCGAGCAAGAGGTTCGCTTCGATACTCAGTTCCGGCACGAGCGTGAGGTGTTGGTAGACCGCGGCTACTCCCGCCTCGGCCGAGTCCTTCGGCGAGCGGATCGCCGTCGACTCGCCATCAATTTCGATGGTCCCCTGATCGGGATAGACGACGCCGGTGAGGACCTTGTTGAGCGTGCTCTTGCCGGAGCCGTTCGGCCCGAGGAGGCCGTGAACCTCCCCAGCTTCTGCTTCAAAGCTTGCGCCGTTCAGTGCGCGCACGCCGCCATAGCGCTTGTGCACATCTCTCATGACCAACAGTGCCATGCTTCGATCGCCTTCTTTCTTGAAGGTCTTGGGAGGGGAGGCGAGTGTTCCTCCCCTCCCAAGGCGCATCGAGGTCTACTTGAAGAACTCCGCGACTTCATCCTTGGTGAGCACGTGGTCGACGACGTACGCGTCGCCGAGGTCGGAAATCTCGTCCCACACCTCGTCGAAGTTGTCGTTCGTCACGACTGGCGGCTCCGGAAGCGTCAGCGTTCCGTCTTCCACGACCCCGTCGGCGAACTCGCTCCCCTGCAGTTGCGCGATGGCGACGTGCAGCGCGGTGCCCGCGGTTCCGGGCGGGTTGACAACCCCGATGGACTCGAAGCCGTCATCACGAAGTTCGTCCCACATCCGCATGAAACCGCCGCGGGCCTCACCGGACAGGACGATGTCGCTGGTCTTGTCAGCTGCTTCCAGTGCGCGCAGAATTCCCTGCGCCATGCCGTCCTGAGTCCATACCCCATCGATGTCCGGGTAGGTCGCGAGCAGGTCCGACATCGCCTGTTGCCCGGTCGCCTGGTCCCAACCGCCGTCCGCGACGGTGAGAACCTCGACGCCGGCGTCGTCAAAGACGCCTTCGGCGACCTCCCACCGAACTTCGTTCGCGGGGTTTCCTGCGATCCCGTTGATAACAACGATCTGCCCGCCATCGCCAACCTTCTCGGCAAGCCATTCCGCGGAGGGGCGCGCCCACTCTCCTTGGTCGATGACGACGTTAGTGACGCTCGGTTCGGTCACCGCCTGGTCCACGGCATAGACGAGGATCCCCTGGTCGGTCGCTTCTTGGAAGACCTGGTTGAGGGCGGTTTCAGATGAAGGGTCGACGATGATCGCGTCAACACCGTTGTTGATGAGGTTTCGAACCTGTTGGATTTGACCGTTGGTATCGGTGTCGGCGTTCTCCAAGATGAGTTTGTCGACGACGCCATCCGCCTCGTACTCGGCAAACACCTCTTCAACGTCCTCGACCATCTGGGTGCGGTATTCGCTTCCGATGAAAGCGTTACTCAAGCCAATAGTGAACGGCCCCTCCGAAGCTTCGGCCTGCCCGTCGTCGCCGTCGGGCGCATCGCTTCCGCCACCAGAGCATGCCGCGAGCACCATCGCCGCCGCCAACGACGTCACAACTCCTGCTAAGAGTCTTTTGTGCATCTCGTTCCTCCTCGAACTAAACCGGAGTTACTCTCAGTTTGAGAGAAACTTTTCTTATCGTAGCACTTTCCAGGTGCCCGGGTTCAAATCCGGCGCTAGCCCAGCTCCTCGTCGAGACTTCCCACGGCATCGATCGCCATCTCTGCCGCCCCGACGATCACCCCCTCCGCGCCCAGCGATGTCGACACAATCTGAGGCACGTGCGGAATTCGGCCTGCCAGACGGGCCTGGAGGCGGGGGATCAGAAGATCGGCGGAGCCCGCCACCCCGCCACCGAGGATGATGGTTCCAGGGTTGAGAACAACGGAGATATTCGCAACGGCGAGTGCCAACTCGTCCGCGACACTCTCCAACAGATTCACGAAGGCCGCCTCACCCGCTCGGGCACGAGAAAAGATGTCATGTGCGCTCACTGTTCCCAGCCCCGGGATCGCTGCGTGGGCGCGCGCAACAATCCCCTCCGCCCCCACCTTGCTCTCCAAGTCACCAAAGCCTTCGTAGGTTGATTGCAGCGATTCAGGGTTCGCGAGCATGTACCCGATTTCTCCCGCAGCATTCGCCTCTCCCCGGTAGAGGGAACCGTTGATGATGAGGCCGGCACCAATACCGTTTCCCAGGTTGATCGCGACGAGCGATGCAACGCCCTTCTTCGAGCCGTACCGATGCTCCGCAATCGCGAGCGTGTTGGCATCATTTTCAACGTGTACCGGGAGTTCCGTGACTTCGGAGAGTGCCTGACCAAGCGGCACGTCGTGCCAGCCGAGCGCCGGCGCCCAGGTGACCTTCCCGCTCTCCCCGACGACGCCTGGAACGCCGACCGCTGCGCCGAGCAGTTTCGAGCCGGGCTTCGCCTGCCCGACCAACGCCTGGACAGCGGCCTGCACCTCGAACAGCCGCTCTCGCGCGGTTTCTGCTGCGACGGGCTCTTCTGACCGGAGGACCACTTCCCCGCACAGGTTCACCAACGCGCCTTTGATCACGGAGGAACCGACATCGACGGCGACGACATGCCCGGCATCGGCGTCAAACCGAAGAAGTGTCGAGGGGCGCCCACCAGTGCTCGCAGCGTAGCCATCCTCCTTAAGCAGTCCGCGTTCGATGAGCTGCGTTGTGAGTCGATTAACCGTCGCAGGTGAGGCGCCCACGCGAGAACGAATCTCGTGGCGAGAAAGGATCTTTTCCCGTCGCAGCAGATTCAAAATCAGGTCTCGGTTGTGCCGCGCCATCCCCGTCGCCGATAGCGATTTCATCGTTACCGCCCCTCTCTGGTGGTGAACGCCGGACGTTCTGACTAGACTATCGCTCAAGTCAAGAGAAAGTGGGTCCAATGGAGCTCCGCGAAGCCGTCCTTCGAGCCGGCTGGGTACATTCTGGGACAGAGGCGTCGCGAAACGGTGTTCTCCTGCCCCACCAGGTCGTGACATCCTCGTCGGATTCCTTCCTCGGCATCGATGTGGGAGGCACGAAGATCCATGTTGCGCTCTGGACGTCCGCGGGCATTGCCGAGAAGCGAATCGCCACTGATCCACGCGGCGGGCGCTACGTTATTGACGACATCGGCCGAGCAGTTGGTGACCTTGCCGGAGGCGCCACTTCGACCCGATCTGTGGTGGGCGTGCCCGCTCAGCTCAATCCGGACGGGTCGTTATGCGAAGCCCCGAACCTCCCCGGCTGGAACACCTTCAGCATCGCAGACGCTCTTCATGAGGCGCTCGGCGCACCTGTGGAAGTGAGGAACGACGTCCACCTCGCGGCGTTCGGAGAGCACACGTGGACGGGCAAGCAGAATCTGGTCTTCATCGCCATCGGCACAGGAATAGGCGCCGGGGCGATCGTTGATGGACGCACGATCATCGGCAGCCGAAACGGCGCCGGTGAGATCTTCGACTTTCCGATCATCGCCGAGGGCCGTCCACAGGAACTCGAGCACATCGCCTGCGGCCCCGGTCTTGAACGCGTATATAAAGCGCTGAGCGGCCATCGCGCTTCGCCGCATGAGATCCTAGATTCCCTGGAATCGGATGCGCGCGCCGCTGCGGCGCTCAATCAGTTCACCAGACCGATCGCGATGATGGTCAAAGCCGCACACGGATTCTTCGATCCTGAGGAAGTCGTATGCGGCGGAGGACTGGGGTCTCGGCCCGAAGTGGTGCGCGGCGTGCGCGGCCAGCTCGAGCGGCTGGGCGGACGGGCCGTGCAGGTGCGCGCGAGCCACCTGGGTCCGCACGCGGCAACTATCGGAGCACTCGCGTTGTGCAGCGCCGCCGATTCAGCTCCCGTCGGCTAGTTCCCGGTGCGCTGGTAGAACCGCGCCCGGTCTTTGATGCCGGCGAACCGGAACGGCGCCTTCGTCACGCGCGGGGTCTCCACGTCCTGCAGGCTGGAGAGAGTCTTGCTGTGGAGTTCCCGGTAGGTGTCGACGTCGAGGGGCACGCGGGCCTCAATCATCGCCTCGGTGCGCTCGCGCCGACCGCTTCCGTTGTAACCGGGTTGCACGATCCCGGTGAACAGTTCACTCACCAATCCCGAGCCGTAGCTGAACATCCCGATCCGGGAACCGGCGAGGTCGTCTTCGTGGTCAAGGAGGGAGGCGAGGGAGGCGTACAGTGAGGCGGTGTAGGTGTTCCCGAGCCGGCGGTTATAGATCGACCCGGTTTTCAACCCGCCCTCGCCGAGGTCGACGCCCGTGTGACGGGTGAGGTGTTGGTGGGCCTTCATCGCCATCTTGGTGAACGGCTGGTGGTACACCATCCGCGACAGCGATTCGGCGTCCGGACCGCCGCGGCCGGCGAGGTCATCCCACGCCCCGGCAACGGCATCGAGGTAGGCCCGTACCGAGAGCCGCCCGTCCACGACGGCGGTCGTGGAATCGTTGGGGCGCCAGAAGTCGTCCACGTCGTCGGTGTAGACCCCGGAGGTGGGTTCGATTTCCACGAGCGCCGGCTCGGCGGAGACGAGCATCGCCACGGCGCCGGCCCCTTGGGTCGGTTCGCCCGGCGAGCCGAGTTCGTAGCGGGCGACGTCGGAGGAGATGATGAGCACCCGCTCAGCAGGGTTGCGGGCGACGATTCCCAGCGCGGCCTGGAGCGCGGCGGTGCCGGCGTAACAGGCCTGTTTGAATTCAGCGACCCGCACGCTGGAGGGCAGGTCGAGCAGCTCGTGCACCCACACGCCCGCCGCTTTGGATTGGTCGAGGCCGGTTTCGGTGGCGAACAGCAGCGTGCGGATCCCCTCGGTGCCGTGGCGGGCGATGATCGGCAGCGCGGCGCTCGCCCCCATCGTGACGACGTCTTCGTCCGGGGCGGGCATGCTGATCTCGTCTTGGCCGAGACCGATGTGGTACTTGTTCGGGTCGATCCCCTGGAACTCAGCCAGGGCCGTGAGCCCCAGCACGTGGTGGGTGGTGCTGAGTTCGAGGTCGTGGATTCCGATCGCTGTCATGAACGAGGTGCTTCTTTCCGTTCGAGGCGCAGGTGCGCCTGCATAAGCTCACCCGGGTTGGTTTGGGCTGCGAGCAATGACAACTCTCCACACAGTACGGCGCCAGCCATAAGCGCGGCGAGCTTGCGCGAGTTCTCACCCGCGGGGCGATCCTGCCTCAGGTTCATCCGTTCCATGGCGTAATCAACATGCGACAGGTGCTTTCCATTCCCGACGGTACCAACTATGAGGTGAGGAAGTGTGCAGGAAAAGTAAAGGCCGTCTTCACGATTCTCCGCGTACGTGATTCCTTGGGATCCCTCGACGATGTTCGCAGCGTCCTGCCCCGTGGCGAGGTAGAAAGCGAGGAGCATGTTCGCGTAGTGGGCGTTCGCCGAGCGCAGCGCCCCGGCAATCGTGGAGCCCACGAGGTTCTTCTGGATCACGAGATCGGTGATTTTCTGCGCCGAAGAGCGCAGCCATTTGCCCACGATCTCGTGCGGGATGAGGATTTCCGCAACCGTGTTGCGCCCGCGGCCGAGGATCCCGTTGACGGCGGTCGCCTTCTTGTCGGAGCAGAAGTTGCCGGAGATGGAGCCGTACCCGAGCCGGAGGTTCCAGGAGAGGATCTCGCTCATGAGGGCGTCTGAGGCGTTCGTCACCATGTTGTGCCCGGAGGCGTCGCCGGTGGTGAACGCGAATCGAACGTAGAGGAGGTTTCCGACGATCTCCGGATGCGCCTCGATGAGTTTCGCGTACTTGCTTCCCGCTTCGACGACGGCGGCGAGTTCGTCGAACCGGCGGGCGATCTCCCCCGCGGCGGCGTAGGCATCGGCGGCGTTCTCGGCGGTGAAGAGCACCGAGCGGCTCATCCGTTCGTCGACGACCGTTGCCCGGATTCCCCCTTCGACCATCCGTGATATCCGCGCCCCGCGACCGACGGAGGGCCATAGCGGGGTCTCGTACGTGGCGAGTGGAACCTCGAACTCGCCGTCCGCGGCGTTCCCCGATATCCGGATCGGGCCCACCCACCGGGTGGGGATTTCTGTGGTGGGCGGGGTGTTATTCGTCATAGGTTCCTGAAAGGGGGATGGGTTTGTCGGTGGATTGCTCGATGGATTGGTCGGGCTTACGCGCGCCGGGAGCGGTTGCTCAGCGCGGCGAGGTCGATGTTACGCACCCGGCAGAATTCAGCCAAACCGCCGCGCACGATGAGGTCGGTGCGCTGGAGGTCCACCGGAGTGGGGGCGCCGAGCAAGGCGAGGATGCCCCGCAGTTGTTCCTCCCATGCCCGCACGAGTCGGACGACCCCATCCGGACCGCCGTCGCGGACGGCCTTGAGGAAGGTTCCCGCCACGCCGACGGCGCGTGCTCCGGCAGCTAGCGCTTTGACGACGTCGTACGGGTTGCGTACCCCACCGGAGGCGAGCAGCGTGGGGGCGGTGGCCGGGGCGTCGAGCAGGCAGGCGAGGGCGGAGTGGCCGAAGCCGGTGAGGATCGAATAATCGATGAGTTCTTCCGGGGCGCGGCGCGTGTTCTCAATGCTGAGGAAGTCGGTGCCGCCCCGACCGGAGACGTCGGCGAATTGCACGCCCAGGTCGTTCAACGTGCGCAAGGTGCTCCGCGAGAGGCCGAACCCGACCTCTTTGGCGATGACCGGCACGGGCGAAGCCTCGACCACTTCCTCCACGAGGCGGGGCCAGTCGGAGAAGTTCGTTCCGCCCTCGGGCATCGCGATCTCTTGGACCGCGTTGATGTGCAGTTGCAGCGCGTCGGCCTGCAGGAGGTCGACGGCGCGGCGGGCGTCGTCCCCGGAGCGGCCGGCGCCGATGTTCGCCATGACGAACCCGTCCGGGTTCTCCTCGCGGATGACGGTGAAGCCGGCGGCGGTGCTCGGGTCGTCGAGGGCGACCGAGGTGGAGCCGGAGGCCATCGGCATGCCGGTTTCGCGGGCGGCGATGGCCAGATCCCGGTTGATCCGGGCGGTCATGTCGGTGCCGCCGGTCATGCCGTTGACGTAGAAGGGGGTCGCGAACCGCCACGGCCCGACGTTCGCGGAGAGGTCCACCTCGGCCGCGCTCACTCCGCCCAGGGCGTGGTGCACGAAGGTGAGATCGTCGAATTCGTTGCGGTGGAACCCGGCGTTCACCTGCTCCTCGGCGAGGCGCACGTGGTCGTCCTTGCGGGCGGCCCGATGGGGATCGTGTCCGGGGGCGGGCGCGTCAGTCACGTGCATCTCCTTCTCGCCGGTGCGGCGCGAGGTCGAGGGGGATAATCCGCTGTTCTTCCCATTCTTTCAGAATTTGCCTCGCGGCACCTGCCGGCGCGAACGCGATCCCGCAGTCCCCTCCCCCGGCGCCGGAGGTCTTCCCCGCCCCGCCGTGGCGCTCCGCCGCCTCGCACAGCGCAGCGAGGGCAGGCGTTTCGATGAGCACGCCCCGCGCCGCCGCGAAGCGCAGCAGCACCCGCCGGGCACCGTTGACGGCGGCGAGGAGTTCCGCGGGGGTGGTGGCGGTGAGAATACTTTCGACGGCGGCAGCCGACTCGGCGTGGAAGGTCGGGTAGGGCGCGGCCTCGCCCGTGCTCGCGGCGACGAGCGAGTCGGTGTCGGCGGGGCTCGCCGTCCAGCCGACGAGCAGCGGCAACACAGGCGCGTCGATCGGTGTGACCTCACACCCCGCCCAGACCTCGTCGGCGGCGATCGCCGCGGCGATGCCCGCCTCGCCCGCGGCGGCCGCGACCCGCTCCCGATCGGGGGAGGTGTACCGGATCCAGCCGCCGTAGGTGCTCGCGGCGACGTCTCCGCCTGAGGCGCGCGGGGAGATCTGGATGATCGCGCACACCGCGAGGCGGAACCGCTCGGTCAGGCTGAGCGGGAGGTCGTAGAGCCGGGCGAGCGCGTCGATCGTTGCCACGGCGACGGCTCCGGAGGAACCGAGCCCGAGTTTGCGCTCCTCGCTCCCGGTGAGTTCGGAGGTGATGTGCAGGTCGTAGGAGGCGGGCGGTAGGCCGCGGGTTTCGCGGAGTTCTTCGAGGACCGTCATTGCCGCGGTGAGGTAGTCGCTGCTGCCGTCGGCGAAAGCCACCGCGCTCCCGCTGCGCTGCCACTCCTGGGGAGTCGGATAGGCGGAGGAGAAGACCCGCCCACGGCCCGGCCGGGGTTCGGCGCGGACGGTGACGTAGCGGTCGACGGCGACGAGGATTGCGGGGTTCCCGGGGTCGACGACGGCGTATTCCCCGGCGATGAAGAGTTTGCCCGGGGCCCGGCCGGTGACCACCTCTACTCCCCCGCGGGGCTGGGATCTGGGAGGAGGTGCGCGCCCTGCCCGGAACCGACCGCGCGGACCTTATCGGCGCCTGCGATCTCGGCGAGTTCCGCGGCGAGGCGCTCGGCGTCGGCGGGTTGCACGAGCACGGCGACGTTCGGGCCGGCGTCGGCGGTGGAGTACGCTTCGAGGCCGCGGGTACGCAAGTGGGCGACGGCGTCGAAAATCTCCACCGATTGCGGCAGCAGGTAGCGGATCGGGGGCTCGGTGGAGGCGATCACGCCGTGCATCCGCAGGGCGTGGGCCTCGGTGAGTTCACCGATTTTCGTGAAGTCGCGCTCGGCGCAGGCGGTGAGCATCTGGGCGAGGTAGTCCTCGGTGGAGGTGATCCACGCGTCGAAGAACGGGGAGGTGCGGGCGGTCAGGCGCATCGCTTCGCGCGAGGACACGGCCTTCTGCGCGGCGTCGACGGTGACGATGACCATCGCGAGTTCGGGGGCGTCGACTCCTTCGGCGTAGGACGTCGCGTCGTCCGTGCCGGCATGCCACATCGCGACGTCGGAGATGATCGAGCGCGTGGCGGAGCCGGAGCCGCGCCGGGCGAGGCGGGAGAGGGCGCGGGGATCGAGGTCGAGCCCGTAGGCGCGGGAGGCGGCGAGGGCAAGGGCGGCGAAGCCGGAAGCGGAGGAAGCGAGGCCGGCCGCCGTGGGCGCCTCGTTGTGAGAGACGACGTTCGCGTGCTCGCTCGACCCGGCGAGGTCGCGCACGAGGTCGAGGAAGCGTTCCACGCGGCCGGTGGCGACCTCCCCGGCCGCTGCCCCATTGAGTTGGAAGGAGTCGCGCTCGCCGCCGAGGGTGACGGTCGTCGTCGTCGGGTAGGCGTCTAACGTGAGGGAGAGCGAGGGCGCGACGGGAAGGATGAGGTCTTCATCGCGTTTGCCCCAATATTTGATGAGGGCAATGTTGGGGTAGGCACGGGCGGTGACCACAGGGTGTCCTTTGTGACGTTGATGTTTACCGGGAACTGCTGACGTTCATCGTCCACACGCTCGGGGCGCCGGCCTCGCGGAGTTCGGCGGCGAGGAGGCGGGCGTCGGCGCGGGAGGGGGCGAGGGCGAGGACGCAGCCCCCGAGTCCGCCGCCGGTGAGTTTCGCACCGAGGGC
>Ga0209487_1004881_pt1 | contig 10160 bp, 12 predicted proteins | sample Poulit2012_FD_187524 | JGI IMG/M metagenome (GOLD analysis project Ga0209487, IMG submission 187524) | Agricultural soil microbial communities from Georgia to study Nitrogen management - Poultry litter 2012 (SPAdes) (version 2) | ecosystem: Environmental > Terrestrial > Soil > Agricultural land... | reverse complement strand
GGCTTCTTCGCGTGCTTTGCGTTCTGCCTCTTCTTTGGCCTTACGCTCGGCTTCTTCGCGTGCTTTGCGTTCTGCCTCTTCTTTGGCTTTACGCTCGGCTTCTTCGCGTGCTTTGCGCTCGGCCTCTTCCTTGGCTTTACGTTCGGCTTCTTCGCGTGCTTTGCGCTCGGCCTCTTCCTTGGCCTTACGTTCGGCTTCCTCGCGCGCTTTGCGCTCGGCCTCTTCTTTGGCCTTACGCTTGGCTTCCTCGCGTGCTTTGCGTTCGGCCTCTTCCTTGGCCTTACGTTCGGCTTCCTCGCGTTCTTTGCGCTCGGCCTCTTCCTTGGCTTTACGTTCGGCTTCCTCGCGTGCTTTGCGTTCCGCCTCTTCACGCTCTTGGCGTTCTTTCTCGGCCTTGGCAAGGGCGATATCCGGGTCTTCTACTGGGGGTAAATCTGCCTCAGTCGGCTGCTGCTCCTGACTGGGGTCGGGTTCTTGCACGGCCTCTGTCTCAGTTGGCTCGGGCTCAGCGGGGGTAGGCTCATCAGGCTCAGCTGCAGGCTCTGGCTCGGCCTCAGGCGTCGGCTCGGGTGTTGGGGCCGGCTCTTGGGGTTCGGGTTGATCCTGAGGCTCAGATTCTGGTTCGTCTAGGGGCTCTGGCTCTTGGGGGGTAGGGTTTTCTACCTCGTCCTCTATAAGCTCTGTGGCATCATCAGTAGGGTCCTCTTCTATTTGTAGATCGCCCTCTGCCCAAAGCTCGATTTGCACCGGCGCTGGTGAACGCGGGGCATGCAATAACCCTGCCAATAACAACAAGAACAACGCGATATGCAGGCTGATGGCGTAAATAAAGCCACGGCGCTGATCTTTTTTCTCATCGGCGTTGTAGTCATACTTGCTCATGGCTCGTCGCTACTGTCCTGGTTGACCAAAAAGCCCAAACGGGTAAAACCACTACGACGTAATTGGTCCATGATTTTCATTACCTCTTCGTAGGGGACCTGCCCATCAGCAGCGATGACCACAGGGTTTTGTTCGGTCGCGATAGCTTGTATGTCGGCAACGAGGGCCTCGGGGGTGGTAGGTTGAAAATCAGTATTTGCTTCGCGTAGACGCACCGCTAATAACCCCTCTTCATCGAGCTGCACCTCGATGGGGGTGGCAGGTACCTCAGAGGCCTCGCCTACCGTGGGCAAGTCGATAATCCCGGGGGTGATCATGGGTGCTGTAACCATGAAAATCACCAACAATACGAGCATCACGTCGATATAAGGAACGACATTCATCTCGTTTTTTTGCCGACGGTTACGACGGCGGGAACGGGCTCTGGACATTACTGTACCTGTCTTTGCAGAATATTAAGAAACTCATCCATAAAACCATCAAAGCGTGTGGCCAACCTATCAATATCAGTGGTGTAGCGGTTATAGGCCATGACCGCGGGAATCGCAGCAAAAAGACCGATGGCAGTGGCAATCAGGGCCTCGGCAATACCCGGGGCAACCGAGGCCAAGGTGGCCGATTGGGCATCAGAAAGGCCGATAAAAGCATGCATGATGCCCCAAACCGTACCAAGCAGGCCAATATAAGGGCTGACTGAGCCCACAGTGGCTAAGTAGTTAAGGTGCGTTTCAAGACGGTCGAGCTCACGTTGGTAGGTGGCTAGCATCGCGCGCCGTGGGCCATCGAGTAAGGCATCGCCGCGCAGATTGTTGCGCCGTGCCTTAACGAACTCTGTCATCCCAGACTCAAAAATACGCGCTAAGGCACCGTGCTCTTCGCGACGTGCTGAAATGCTTTGCGTCAGCACGTTGAGGTCACCACCGGCCCAAAAATCATCTTCAAAACGTTGTGTCTGTGCCTGGGCCCGTTTGAGCGCAGAACGCTTGGCAAAAATGTAGGCCCACGAGGTGATAGAGAGCACAATTAACAGCAGCATAACCAGTTGTACGGGTAGACTGGCCTGCCAAATTAGAGTTAAGAGCGATAATTCGCTAGACGCTTGCATATCAGATATGTACCTTTTCTAAGATAGCTCGAATAGTAGGGTGCAACCGCATTGGGCGCATGGTTTCTTTGTGTACGCACACCACAACTGTTTGACTATGACATAAAGTCTCGTCGCTGAGAACAGCCTGCTGAGCAAAAACCAACGATGCCCCACCTAAATGGATCAGTTGGCTATGTATGTGGAGCAAATCATCATGTTTGGCAGATCGATGATATTCGACTTCGGTTTTCTTGACCACAAATAGCTGCTGATAGGTATTCGCAAGCTCGATTTGTGAGACCCCGAGCGCACGCAGCCACTCGGTGCGCGCACGCTCGAAGTATTTAAGATAATTGGCATAGTACACAATGCCCCCCGCATCGGTATCCTCGTAATATACGCGAATTGGGAGGCTGTGGGCAGTTTTTGAGATGTCTGTTGGCATATCTTGTCAGTGTTTGCACGCCTATTTTAGAGGCCTTGGAGTAATTCGACTGCCTGTTGCGCACATAGTGCCAGTGAGCTGTCGGTATTTTGGCTATTGTAGCGGGTTTGTATTTCGATCTTGTCATTTTCTAGACCGCGGGCCCCAATGGTAATGCGGATGGGAACGCCAATGAGCTCCCAGTCAGCAAACATCACCCCTGGGCGAATATCACGATCATCTAAAATAACATCAACCCCTTGCTCTTTTAGGCTTTGATAGACTGAGCGCGCGGCCTCTGCTACTGCCTCGTTTTTTTGTGCCCCCAAGGCGCAAATAACCATTTCAAAGGGAGCAATCGCAGCGGGCCAGATCATGCCTTTATCATCGTGGTTTTGCTCGATGGCTGCCGCCGCAATGCGACTAATGCCAATGCCATAGCAACCCATTTGCATGAGCGCGGGCTGCCCGTTTTTGTCGAGGTAGGTCGCACGCATTTTTTCTGCATAGATATCACCAAGAAAAAACACATGTCCCACCTCAATGCCACGTTGAATAGCCAGCTGCCCCCCACCAGGCGCAGGGTCGCCGGCCACCACATTGCGTAGGTCGTGGCTGCTTGCCTCGGGCAAATCGCGGCCCCAATTGACCCCGGTATAGTGGTAGCCCGCATCGTTGGCGCCACAAACAAAGTCGCTCATATTGTGTACAGTGTGATCCACCAAAATCTTGACCTCATCACTTAGGCCAACAGGGCCCAAATAGCCCGGGTCGCTGTTAAAGTGCTGCCGAATTTCATCCTCGGTAGCAGCACGATAGCCATGCTCAAACCCCTTTATTTTAGCAACCTTGAGCTCGTTGATATCATGATCACCGCGTACTAAGAGGAGCCAGATTTGCGCAGACTTAAGTGGTTTGCCATTTTCATCTACATCTGTTGCAAATACAACAGCCTTGACTGTTTGAGTGAGGTCAAGGCCTAATTGTTCCGCAACCAGCTCGCATTTGGTCGCATCGGGGGTGGCCACCTTTTCTAGGGGTTGTGTGGGGTCTTGTCGCTGGGCGATCAGACAAGGGGCCTCGGCTAACTCGATGTTGGCGGCATAATCACCCTCGGGGTGGTAGACGATCAGGTCTTCGCCGGTATCAGCAATAACCTGAAACTCATGACTTAACGAGCCGCCAATGGCGCCAGTATCGGCCGCAACAGCCCGAAACCGCAAACCCATGCGCTCAAAGATACGCACATAGGCATCAAACATTTTTTGATAGCTTAGTTCTGCACCCTCGGTGTCTTTGTCGAAAGAGTAGGCGTCTTTCATCAAGAACTCGCGCCCACGCATGAGGCCAAAGCGGGGCCGACGTTCATCGCGAAACTTACTTTGAATATGATAAAAATTAACAGGTAACTGACGCCAGCTTTGAATTTCATTGCGCGCAATATCGGTAACTACTTCTTCGGAGGTTGGCTGTAAAATGAAATCCCGCTGATGTCTATCTTTGATGCGCAGCAACTCAGGGCCAAACTCTTGCCAGCGCCCGGTCTCTTGCCACAACTCGGCGGGCTGCACAAAAGGCATTAGTAATTCAACGGCGCCCGCACGGTCCATCTCTTCGCGCACGATTTGTTCGATTTTACGTATTACCCGCAGCCCGAGGGGCATATAGGTGTAGATACCCCCCGCCAGACGACGGATGAGCCCCGCGCGTGTCATGAGCTGATGGCTGATAATTTCTGCCTCGGCAGGTGCTTCTTTTTGGGTATGAATGTGATAATTGCTTGCATACATGGTGGTTAACTCTGCATATCCGTATAATTAGGGTAATCGTATTGAACTTTAATATATTTTTAACAGGAGGTGGCCAATGCTTGATAGTGAAGGCTACCGTCCAAATGTGGGAATCATCCTTGCTAACCGCAAGAATGAGGTTTTTTGGGGCAAGCGCATCAAAGAACACGCTTGGCAGTTCCCTCAAGGGGGGATACAACGTGGTGAAAGCCCCCAACAGGCAATGTATCGAGAGCTATTCGAAGAGGTAGGGCTGCAACCCGAGCATGTACGCATTTTAGGACGGACAAAAGATTGGTTACGTTATGATGTGCCCGAGCACTTTGTGCGGCGCGAGGCTCGTGGTCGATATCGCGGGCAAAAACAAATTTGGTTTTTGTTACGCATGATTGGTTTTGATAGCGATGTTAGCCTAAGAGCCACGCCAACACCAGAGTTTGACGCTTGGCGCTGGAGCCATTATTGGGTGCCACTTGATGGGGTCATTCATTTTAAGCGCGAGGTGTATTTCCAAGCATTAAATGAATTATCTGTCCATCTATTTAAGCATCGCTCCGAGACACGCTTTTTGCGTCAAAGGCAACATTTGACAGCGCGGCAACGGGCGGGCAAGCGACGCACGCGCCCAAGCAGAAACCTTAGCCACCCGCTCGAGAGCTAGTCAGTAGGCCTGGCCAACTGGCTGCCAGTAGGGCAGCCAGCGCCACGCTAATCGGTGTTTAGTCTTTGTCTTTTGGGGCACCTAGGCGTTGTATTAGACTTGAGGTGTCCCACCGATGCCCACCCATTTGTTGTACTTCGGCATAAAACTGATCAACTAGGGCGGTCACAGGTAAAAGCGCCCCGTTATTATTGGCCTCGTCTAATACTAGGCCGAGATCTTTGCGCATCCAGTCAACAGCAAAACCAAAATCAAATGAGCGCTCGACCATGGTATGGCCGCGGTTGCTTAACTGCCAGCTGCCCGCTGCGCCGCCGCTAATAACCTTTAAAACCTTGTCCATATTTAGGTTGGCGCGCTCGCCAAAGGCCAAAGCCTCAGACAACCCTTGTAGCAACCCAGCAATACATATTTGGTTGACCATTTTGCTTAATTGACCGGCACCACTTGGGCCCATCAACTCGATGGTTTTGCCGTAGGCCGAAAGTATCGGCAGCGCCCGCTCATACGCTTGGGCATCGCCACCGCACATAATGCTTAGCACCCCGTTTTGGGCCCCTGCCTGCCCCCCCGATACAGGCGCATCAAGAAAAAACGCCCCTTTATCGGTTGCGGCTTGGGCCATTTCTTTGGCTACCGTGGCCGAGGCGGTGGTGTGGTCGATGACTAGTGCGCCCTTTTTTAGGTTTTCAAAGGCCCCTTGGGCGCCTGTAAGGACTGCCCGAATATCATCATCGTTGCCTACGCAAAGTACAATAGCATCGGCGTCTTTGGCTGCCTCGACAGGTGTGCTGACACGATTGCCAGAGTGCTCTTTAACCCAGTTTTGGCTTTTTTCAGGGCTGCGGTTGTAGACTGTAACGTTAAAACCCTTTTGCACTAAGTGCCCCGCCATGGGGTAGCCCATTACCCCTAAACCCAAAAAAGACACCTTTTTGATTGGTGCCTGACTGCTAGTAGGTGACTTTGAGTCGTGCTGCTGTGGCATGATGTACCCTCCTGAATGCGAGCAATTATTTAGTAAAAACCTATATCGCGGTGGCGTGCGCCAGTTTGGTGAGGTTGTGTTGTTGGCGCAGAAGCGTAGAGGTTGACCTTTGTGCGGTCAGCGTAACTCATTTAAGTGTGATTCACCGCAGCAGAAAAATCAATTGCGTCTTTTTATCTTTGTTCACCCATCTACTTAAAATAGTACTTAAGGCTCATTCCCTATAGGTAATTACGTCTTAACGGGTTATGATGCCAAGATAAATTCGTTTCATTATGTGCGATCACCATTATATTTTTGCCTATGTTGCAAGATCTTGACCTACTGGCCGACAGGATTAGCCGCCTCGTGGCCTACATCGATGAGTTACAAAGCGAGAAGTCCGGCTTTCTGGCACGCATCAAGCAGCTAGAAACCGAGCAAGAGGCGCTGCGCGAGCGCCTTGAAAAGCAGCGTGCCCAATTAGACTCAACTGCTGAGCAGGCCGCAGCCCAACAATCCGAAATGGCAACCGTTCGGCATACGGCCCAACAAAATGAGCAGTCCCTACGCGCTGAACTCAACCAAAGCAATCAGCAGTTAGCTTTGCTTCAATCACAGCTTAGCCAAAGCCAAAAGAATGTGGTCAATTTGCGCGCTGTGACTGAAAATACACGCAATCAAATTACCCATATTTTGGCCCGCCTGCCAGGTGGGACACCACAGGAGTAATTCATGGAACGCATCGAGATTTCTATCCTAGGTCGCGACTATCTATTGGCTTGCCGCCCATCCGAAAAAGAGCGTTTGTCTGCTGCGGCGCAGCTCATTCAATCGCGTACCGAGTCAATCCAAGACTCAGGCAAAATTACTGGTAACGAGCGTATAGCCGTCATGGCCGCGATACAAACAGCGGTCGAGCTATTAGCGATGAAGGCGCCTGACGGCCCGTTAAGCAATGTACAGCTAGGCGATTACAAGAAAAAAATCAACGAGCTCAATCGGATTATCGATCAGGCCAAATTGCCGGCACAACGCTAGTTTTGGTTGTTTTTATACAGCGGGCTCGATCTTCTAGCGCGAATGGGCTAAGCTAGAGACAAGTCCCTACGGTGTGCGTGACATGGCTATAGATTCCTAGAACCAATGCATTCTATATAGGAGGCCCAAATCAACTAACAGGCGCGATTGCTGCCTAGCAGTGAACCCAATGTTAGTTTGCGGGCTACCACATCTTGTGACCCTAGGGTTTCCAGGATGACGGCCTAGACGGCACCTGTGGGGCGACTTTTCTAAACCGCGCGTCAAGCGCGGTTTTTTATTGCCTGCTCGCTTTGGCCGTGATGCATGTGTGCCCCGATTTGGCCGCGCCTATCGTTCACAATCGGTATAACAAAACAGCCCAAACAATTGATAGACTTAGTTTAGAATTTGGGATTGCTTATTCTGGCTTTGTTTGTGCAACGGTCAAGTACACAAATACACACATGCACAAATATTTAAATATACAAATGTGCAAATGCTCAAATGTACAAGTATTCAAACGTATAAGTGCTTAAATGCACAAACGCACAAGTATACAAACGTATAAGTACTCAAATGCTCATATGCTCAAATACCAGTATTGGAGACTGCCCATGCATCAGCAAAACAATTTATCGCCTCTAGCAAGACAGCTAGTTAGCTATTTACTGCCTCTGTTTTTTGTGGCTTTGCTATTCGCGCCTTTGGGTCAAGCACAGGCAAGCTCAAGCAGCCAAGATCCTAACGCGCACTCCACCACCAATGCTCCGGTGGTCAATTTACAGGCTGAGGCACGGGTTGAGGTGCCCCAAGACACAGTGCAGTTTGTTTTGTTTGTACAAAAAGAGGGTGATGATCAACAGACCATCACCCAAGAGGTTAATCAGGTGCTTAATCAAGCCCTAGAGCAGGCGCAGCAATTAGCTAAGGATCATGAAATACAGATCACTACAGGCTCTTTTAGTGTCAGCCCCCGTTATGGTGATAACGGTAAAATTGCCAGTTGGCAGGCGCGTGCCGAGCTTAATCTAGAGTCAAAGGAGATCGATCAGACTGCTGAGCTAGCTGGGCAGTTAAGCGATTTGCTCAGCATTGCACGGGTGAATTTCAGTCTTTCCCAGGCCGAGCGGGCCCGACAAGAAGAGGCTTTAACCAAAGATGCCATCAAGGCATTTGAGCAGCGCGCACAGCTGATGTCTGAGTCACTAAGCTACGATTACTACCGACTCAAAGAATTGTTTATTGATAGCTCAGCGGTGGTTTTTCGCCCACAAGCGCAAATGGCCCAAGAATCTATGATGGTTGCGTCCTCGGCCCCTCAGCCAAAGGTTGCAGTGGCAGCGGGGCTAGAAGAAGTTAGCGTTCAGGTGCGTGGGGCTATTTTTCTGCTCGATAAAAAAGATACATGCCAATAAAAAACATGGGGATAGATAGTAGTTGCCCCATAGTGAAATATGTTGCAAAAAACCCGAGGAAGGCATCCGGTTCTCGGGTAAACTCTGCCATAAAGCGAAAAAACGCGTAACCTATTAAAAACAACCCACTAGTTTGTCCTAAAGGTCTCTTTTTGCTACTAAACCACCATAATATGACAAAAAGCAACACCCCTTCTAGCAACATTTGGTAAACTTGCGACGGATGGCGTAATAGGCCGTCGTGAGCGTGAGGGAATATCATCGCCCAGGGTAGTGTGCTCTCACGGCCCCAAAGTTCGCCATTTATAAAGTTGCCAAGACGACCTGCGGCTAAACCCAAAGGAACCATTGGCGCAATAAAATCGGAGACGGCCAAAAAAGAAATCTTGTTTTTCCGCGCAAATAACCAAAAAACTAGTAGCACCCCAAGCAACCCGCCATGAAAAGACATGCCGCCTTCCCAAAGGTAGGCAATTTCTAACCAGTGTGCGGGGGCAAGGTAGTAATCTGGGCGGTAAAACAAGACATAACCAAGGCGCCCACCAATGACAACGCCAAGCATGCTGTAAAAAAGTAGATCCTCAAGCCTTTTTTTATCTATAACGCTGTTAGGTTGCTGGGCACGATATCGGCCCAAAAGCCAAATGAGCAAAAAACCAATTAAGTACATAAGCCCATACCAGTGAATGGCAAATGGGCCGATACTGAGGGCGACAGGGTCAAATTGTGGGTGTTCTAGCATGAGCCGATGCGCTCCTTTCTCATTGCGCCAATAATATGTTGTGCCAAGTGTAATAACATTGCCACAGGTCTACAGATTGGTAAAGCACTATAAGAACATCAGCTTTATACAGGAGTGAGACATGAGGGAGTCTGTACTATTGGGTGGTGGTAGTTTTTGGGGTCTAGATGCTGCGTTATCAGCTTTAGCCGGTGTCTTAGAGGTATGCCCAGGTTATGCAGGTGGTAGCGTATCTAATCCGACCAAGCAGTTAGTAGATAGCGGTGTGTCGGGCCATGTCGAGGTGGTCAGGGTGGTTTACAACCCCGATGTGATTTGTTTTAGGTTGCTACTCAAAGCATTTTTCGTCCTGCATGATCCAACTATCGCTAATAGTGGCGAACTTGGCCTGCCAGGGCTGCAGCATGCATCGGTCATTTTTTGCTATACGACCCAGCAACGTGAGATGGCCTTAGAAAAGATCGATCAAATTTCAAAACAATACAAATCAAAAGGGGCTGTACAAACTCAAGTACGGCCCGCACCCAAGTTTTGGGATGCCGAGCCAGAAAATACTGGTTACTATTTATTTAATGCTGATCGAGACCCTTACTGTAGTACTGTGCTGAGGCCGATTCTGCGTAAGTTTGCGCGCCAATTTTGGCCTCATTTGTGCTTGCCCGAAAGCATAAGAGATAGAAACCCCTTTGAATAAAACTGTTGCGTGGCAGCACTGTAAGACCTAAGCCATTGTTTGGGCAGTGTTTATGGCACCCGGGCAGTAATTTAGCCGCAGCATTTAGGTCAGCGACCTGCAACAGAGCTTGCAAAAGTTTTTTAGGCAGGTTAAGATTAAATGCTTTGGTTCTTACGGGGTGCACTGTTAGCTGCCTAGTAGATGGCAGATAGCAGCACAGTTGGTAGGGGCAGATGCAAGATGCGCCACTAATTTTAGTGGTGGTGGTCAAAGCGCCACAGTTTTGCAGTTGTTTATTTGCCTCAATCGTTAAATGCTTGACAGCCTCGTAAAAACAGCTCATAATTATATTCTTTGCTTTTCACGGCATCGATTGTTTAGCAGCTTTGCTAGCAATCATTAGTTAGCAGTTTGGCTGCTGATTAATTAGGTGCTTGGGTGGCGGTCTGGCCAGCAGGCTGGCGTGTCATCACTAGCAAAGGCGCAATCAGTT
>Ga0209487_1004880_pt1 | contig 10161 bp, 8 predicted proteins | sample Poulit2012_FD_187524 | JGI IMG/M metagenome (GOLD analysis project Ga0209487, IMG submission 187524) | Agricultural soil microbial communities from Georgia to study Nitrogen management - Poultry litter 2012 (SPAdes) (version 2) | ecosystem: Environmental > Terrestrial > Soil > Agricultural land... | reverse complement strand
CGCCCGAAACCCTCGCTACGCGCTGACGATGTTCACCCAGCGGGGCCCCCTGCTGACGAACCTCGGCTACTTCGGCCACATGTGGGAGCTCTACGCTCTCTGGACCTGGCTGCCTACATTTCTGCTTGCCAGTCCCGCCGCAGGCGCACTGCCCGGGTCTGTGGGGCTGGTCGTGTTCGCCACGATGGGCATCGTCGGGGCGGCCGGTTGCCTGCTGGGAGGATTCGCGGCCGATCGGCTCGGCCGTTCGCCAGCCGCCGTTGCCGCGCTGACCGTCAGCGGAACCTGCTGCCTGCTATCACCCGTGGCCTTCGGCGCGGGACCGGCTGTCCTTGTCGTGTTCTGCGCGGTGTGGGGCGCGTCGGTCATCGCCGATTCAGGGGTCTTTTCCACCTCGTTGAGCGAGACCGCCGACTCCCGGTTCGTCGGGACCGCGCTGACCGCGCAGACCGCCCTCGGATTCGCCCTGACCGTGCTCAGCATCCAGCTTGTCCCGTTGCTTGCCGACGCCATCGGATGGCAGTACGCCTTCCTGCTGCTCGTTCCAGGCCCTGTTCTCGGTGCGTGCGCCATGCAGATGCTCGGCGCTCACACCACCCACCGAACGTCGACAGCCCGCAAGGAGGAGCCGTGATGACCACAACGCCGACATGGCCGCTCGGAAAGCCGATCATTGGAGCCACGGCCGAGATGACCCGCGAGGTATCCGAGAACGACATCGATCTGTTCACGATGATCAGCGGGGATCGCGACAAGCCGATCGCCACGCTGAAGTGCAGTGTCACCCGCGACGACGGCATCGTCGCCCTGGAGGGCACCGCGGTGTGCCGGACCATGCCCATGCCCATGTGGGGTTCATAGCAGAGGTCAATGGGAGGTGGGTCGGTAGATGAGTTCCTGGATGTGACCGCCGAGCGTCCGGCTCTCGATCACCGGGCGGTGCTGGTGCACTGAACGGGCACTGGACAAGGCGAACTGCTGCTGAACCAGGCATGCACACCTGGTTCAGCAGCAGTTCGCCCCGTTCACGTGGCGTTCGGCGGCAGGAGCAACGTCGCGTTCGGGCGCGACGGCGGGAGGTCAGTTCCAGCGGAAGAACTTCGCGGCCAGGCCTCCGGCCACGACGGCCCAGACCACAGGCACGACGATCTGCAGCATGCTCGGCCAGTTGCCGGCGAATGCCTCCTGCAAGCCCTGCACCCCGGCACCGACGGGCGTGTACTCGCCGATCGTGGCGAGCACGTCCGGCATGGCCGGACCAGGGGTCCACACCCCGGCGACGACCAGCAATGGGAAGAACACGAGCATCGAGATCCCGGCGGCCACCCGCGCGGACGGTGCCAGGGCGGCGATGAGCATCCCGACCGCAGCCACACCCACGAGCGCGAGCACGACGGCCAGCACCGCGGCGACGATGTTGCTCGGCGCGGAGATGTCGAACAGCACCATTCCTATGGTGACCGCGAGGGCAACGGCGACCACGAGGGCCAGGCCCTGCACCAGGATCTGCGCGACGAGCAGCCGGGTCGCACCGAGCGGGGTCGTGGCGAACCGGCGCAGCACGCCCTTCTCCCGGTAACTAGCCACGTACTGCGGCAGCGTCGTGATCCCGACAGTGGCGATCGCCATGCCGAGCACCACGGGCAGGTAGATGTCGACGACGCGCAACCCACCGAGCTCGGGCAGCGGGGTGGTGAAGTCCGGCATTGCCAAGCCCAGGATCGCCAGCAGCATCCCGGGAAAGACGATGGCGAAGAACAGGTTGCCGGCGTCGCGGACGAACAGCTTCCCTTCGGTCCACGTCACAGCGGTCATTGCGGTCATGGCAGACATGTCAGGCCTCCTGGAGGACGCTCGCGGCGCCCGAGTCGGTGAGTGCGATGAAGGCGTCCTCCAGGTTGCCCTGGCCGGTACGCAGTGAGCTCGGCACGACACCGTGCCGGTCGAGAGTGGTGGCGACGCCGAGCAGCAGCCCGTCCCCACCGTCCACGATGATCTGTGTCCCCTGGGTTTCCACGCGCCCGAGTTGTTGAAGTTCGGCCACGGCCTGCTGGGACAACGGGGCAGGCGTGTGGAAGACGATCTGCTGACCGCTCTGGATCTGCCCGACGAGACCCGTGGGCGTGTCCACAGCCACCACGCGCCCGGAGTCGATGACCGCCAGCCGGTCACACAGCCGCTCGGCCTCGTCCATGAAGTGGCTGACCAGGATGATGGTGACACCGCTGTCGCGCACCTGCTCGATGAGCGACCACGTCTCCCGTCGGGCCTGCGGGTCCAGTCCCGTGGTGAGCTCATCCAGAATGGCGACCTTCGGGTTGCCGATCAATGCCAGCGCGATGGACAGCCGCTGTTTCTGACCGCCGGAGAGTTTGCCGTAAGCGGTGTCACGCGCCTTCTCCAGGCCCATCCGTTCGATGAGCTCGTCGGGGTCGGCCGGGTTGTCGTACAACGTTGCGTACAGCGTCAAGGCCTCGGTGACCTTCAGCTTCTCCGGCAACTCACCGGACTGCAGCTGCACCCCGAGCGTTCGCGTCACGGCGGCCCGGTCGACGGCCGCGTCGTACCCCATCACCCGGGCACGGCCGTGCTCGGCGTGGCGTAGTCCCGCGAGGATCTCCACGGTGGTGGTCTTGCCGGCACCGTTGGGGCCGAGGATCCCGAAGATCTCTCCGTCCTCGACGGTGAAGGAGACGTCGTCGACCGCGACGGTGTTCCCGTAGGTCTTGCGCAGGTTCTCGATCTCGATAATTGGCATGACTGTCCCTCCTCCCGGCCCGCCGCGGCGCGACCGGGGTCAGTGGTTGGGCTGTTCGGATGTCGTGGACGGGCGGGGATTACACGCCGACCCTCCTGATGAGCAGGTAGTTGATGAAGGCAGTGACCAGCGTGACCGCGGCGGCGACGACCACCCCAAGGCCGGTCGGCAGGGCCGGCACTTCCCAGGCTTCCATGACGCCGGAGACCCACCCGGTATTGAATGTGCCGTCGACCAGCACTCCTGGAAGCACCGTGAGCGGGAGCAAGATGGTGCCGGTCACGCCCCCGGTGTGCCAGTACGTCACGCCGATCAACCAGCCGGTCAACACATGTGCGGTCACCGCGATGGTGTACTCCAACAGCACCAGCTCGACCTGATCGGGCCGCTCGGCGACATGGTTCATGTTGAAGCCGTGCTCGAGGCCAATAGCGTCGAAGATCGGCCCCTCGACCAGAAGTCCGCCGGCCATGAGCGCGGCCATCACCAGCCCGACGACAAGCGCGAAGGCCGAGGCGCCGATCGCGAAGTCCCGGCGGGTCACACCGAGGGACAACTCGGTCAGCATGAACGCCGTCGGGATCATGATCCCGATCGCCAGCGGGAAGTACCGGACGGCGTGGCTGGCCTGTTCCCAGACGCTGCCATCCTGCTCCGCGTGAGTCCCAGTAACGATCAGGATCAGGCCAATGCCGGTGAAGAGCACCACGACGATCGCGATGAAGCTCACCAACGTCCAGCGCGAGGTGACGAGCAGATCGGTGGCCACCCGCAGCGGTCGAGTGCGTATCGGCTGCCGCATCATGTCCTCCCGGCCGCGTTCGTCAGGTATACGAACAGGTCCTGCAGACCGACCGGGCCGAGCTCGAGACCCGCGACGCGAGCCGCCTGCCGCTCCTCGTCGGACAAGCGCCCGTCGATGGTGGCCGCCGTCGTCCCACCGAGGTGCTGGCGAGACAGCACGACGTGCCCGTCGATGAGCCGCTCCACCTCGTCCCGGGGACCGGTCACCGTGACCCCCCGCGCTCCGAGCTCGTCGGCGGAACCCTGAAGCACCAGGCGACCGTCGTCGATGATGGTGACCTGCTCGAACAAGCGCGCGACTTCCTCGATCAGGTGGGTGGACACGATGATCGTGCGCGGGTTCTCGGCGTAGTCACGAAGTAACTCGTCGTAGAAGACATACCGCGACGGGGCGTCGAGTCCGAGGTAGGCCTCGTCGAGGATCGTCACCGGCGCTCGGCTTGCCAGCCCGACGACGATTCCCAGAGCCGACTTTCCACCCCGGGACAGGCCACCGACGGACTTGCGCCGAGGCAGGTCGAACAACTCGAGCAGATGCTCGGCGTACTCGACGTCCCAGTACGGCCGCCACCGGGCATTGAGCCGGAGCACGGTCTTGACATCAGTCGAATCCATAGCCACCCCGCTCTCGCCGATCATGCACACGTGCTCGGTCCGTGCCGGGTTCTCGAAGGGTGGAAGTCCACCCACAGTCACGGTGCCGCTGTTGCTGGGACGGAAGCCCGCGACTGCCGAGAGCAGGCTGGTCTTACCCGAGCCGTTCCGGCCGAGCAAGCCGTGAATGACGCCGCCTTCGAAGTGCACGGACAGATCACGGATCGCCTCGTCGTCGGGGTTGCGGCCGTAGCGGATGCTCACATCGGTGAACTCGATGTCATGAGCCCCGCTGCCGTGAACCTCTAGGTCGTCGGCCACGACCCCTCCTCTCGTTCCAGTTGTGCCGCGATATCGGCGATCGGGATCCCGATTCGCCGCGCCTCGGCGATCATGGGGGCGACGACGTCGTCGAAGAACTTCTCACGGCGGCGCGCGAGCAGCACCTCGTGGGCGTCGGGACTGACGAACATTCCAAGACCTCGGCGTTTGTAGAGGATTCCGTCGTCGACCAGCTGTTGTAGGCCTTTGGCCGCCGTCGCCGGGTTGATCCGGTAGAAGGTGGCGTACTGGTTGGTCGACATCACCTGGGCATCAGGCGCCAGCGCCCCGCTGAGGATCTCGTCCTCCAACTGGTGGGCGATCTGCAGGTAGATCGGGCTGGCGTCATCGAACACGAGTCACACCACAACTCGGTTCGCTGGTTCATTAGTCATGTAATGAACCATAGAAGTAGCGAACCCATGCGTCAAGTGGAGATCGAGGGCCGATGCAACAGGCTGTGCGTGCCTATGCACGCCATGGCGTGCATTGGCACGCACAGCCTTGGAAAGGGCCCCTCAGCCCAGCGCCTCACCCAGTTCCAGCCACCGCTCCTCGGCAGCTTCTCGGGCCGTGGACAGCTCCCGCCGTTGGTGCTCCAGCTCGACCATGCGGTCGGCGTCGGTCGCGTGCTCGGCCATCTGGGTGTGCAGTGCCTGCTCCTGCCGGGTCAGCTTGTCCAGCTCCCGCTCCAGCCGAGCCATCTCCTTGCGCATCGAGCGCTCCTGGCCGGCCGAATGACCGCTCGCGCTTCCCGATTGTGACCGGGTCGCGGCGCTCGTGTCGGTGTCCGCGACGGTGTCGGCGACGCCACCGGCGTCCGATGTGGCCGATCGTCGTAGGCGCAGGTACTCCTCGACTCCGCCGGGCAGGTGCCGTAGCCGGCCGTCACCGAGCAGCGCCCACACGGTGTCGGTGACCCGCTCGAGGAACCAGCGGTCGTGACTGACGACGACGACTGTGCCCGGCCAGGTATCGAGCAGGTCCTCCACGACGTTGAGCGTCTCCACGTCCAGGTCGTTGGTGGGCTCGTCCAGCAAGAGCACGTTCGGCTCATCCAGCAGCAGCCGCATCAGCTGGAGTCGTCGGCGCTCACCGCCGGAGATGTCCCGCACCGGTGTCCATTGCCGCGCGGAGGCGAACCCGAACCGGTCGAGCAGCTGCCCGGCCGTCATCGTGCGACCGGCGGCGACGACGGTCTCCGCGCGCACCTGCTCGACCGCTTCCAGCACCCGCAGTCCCGGGTCGAGGTCGACCACCTCCTGGCTGAGTTGCCGGGTCACGACGGTCTTGCCGGTGCGCACCCGGCCCGCATCCGGTTGCAGCGAGCCGGTGAGGATCCGCAGCAGCGACGTCTTGCCGGCCCCGTTCGCGCCCAACAGTCCCACCCGGTCACCTGGGCCCAGTCGCCACGTCACGTCGTCGAGCAGGGTGCGGGAGCCCAACTGGAGGCTCACGCCCTCGAGGTCGAGCACCTGCTTGCCCAGCCGGGTCGTCGCGAGCTTCGTCAGCTCATAAGGGTCGCGTGGCGGCGGCTCGTTCGCGATCAGGGCGTTGGCCGCCTCGACCCGGAACCGCGGTTTCGACGTTCGAGCCGGCGGGCCGCGTCGTAACCAGGCCAGCTCCTTGCGGGCCAGGTTGGCCCGCCGCGCCTCGTCTGCCGCCGCACGCCGCTCACGCTCGGCCTTGGCCAGGACGTAGGCGGAGTAGCCGCCGTCGTAGGCGTGTACCGAACCGGCCACCACCTCCCACATCAGCTCGCACGCGGTGTCCAGCAGCCATCTGTCGTGGCTCACGACGACGAGCGCTCGGCGGGTGCTGGCCAGGTGGTGGGCCAACCAGTCCACGGCCTCGACGTCGAGGTGGTTGGTGGGCTCGTCGAGCAGCAGAAGGTCGACATCGTCGATGAGCAGTCGGGCGAGCGCGACCCGTCGTCGTTCACCACCGGAGAGCTCCCCGACGGAGGCGCTCAGGGGCACCCCTGAGCCCTCGGCCAGCAGCGCGTCCAGCACGGACCGGATGCTGGGATCAGCAGCCCACTCGTGCTCCGCACGGTCACCGAGTACGGCGGTGTGCACCGTCTGCCCGTGGTCGAGATCGTCACCTTGGCCCAGCAACCCGACGCGCAGCCCGCCGGTATGGGTGACTCGTCCCGACTCCGGCGGCTCGAGCCGTGCCAGCACCCGAAGCAGCGTCGACTTTCCCCCGCCGTTGCGACCGACGACGCCGATCCGCTGTCCGGCACTGATTCCCAGCGACACCTGTTCGAGGATGTGCCGCGTGCCATAGGCGACAGAGACGTTCTCGAGGTTCACCAGATTCTGCGCCATGTCTGTCTCGAGTGTCTCATGGTGTTATCCCCAGGGCGTTGATAACCTGCCGGAACGACGAGGTCGTGACGAGGTGCGCGTGCGCAAGACATTCCTCTCTTGGCCGGTGGTGCGCCAGTTCACCACCGATGACCCGTTAGGTCGGGGCGCGGCCGCGACGTCACCACGCACCGAGTCGATCACAGCCCGAACCGAGACCGCCGACCGCGTGGTGCAGAGCATCTGCCCGTACTGTGCGGTCGGCTGCGGCCAGAAGGTCTACGTCAAGGACGAGCAGGTCGTGCAGATCGAGGGCGACCCGGACTCGCCGATCTCCCGGGGGCGGCTGTGCCCGAAGGGTTCGGCCAGCGAGCAGTTGGTCAACAATCCGGGTCGCCAGACCGCCGTGCTTTACCGTCGCCCGTACGGCACCGAGTGGGAGTCGCTGGACCTCGAGACCGCCACCGACATGGTCGCCGACCGCGTCGTCGCCTCTCGCGCGAGCACCTGGGAGGAGACCGCCGACGACGGGCAGCCGTTGCGTCGCACCCTGGGTATCGCCGGGCTCGGTGGCGCCACCCTGGACAATGAGGAGAACTACCTCATCAAGAAGCTGTTCACCGCCATGGGCGCGATCCAGATCGAGAACCAGGCCCGTATTTGACACAGCTCCACCGTTCCCAGTTTGGGGACCTCCTTCGGGCGCGGTGGCGCCACGACGTTCCAGCAGGATCTGGCCAACGCGGACTGCATCGTCATCCAGGGTTCCAATATGGCCGAGTGCCACCCCGTCGGTTTCCAGTGGGTGATGGAGGCGAAGCGGTGCGGGGCGAAGGTGATCCACATCGATCCGCGTTTCACCCGGACCTCGGCGGTTGTCGACATGCACGTGCCGCTACGCGCTGGCAGCGACATCGTGCTCCTCGGTGCGATCATCAACCACATCCTGGAGAACGAGAAGTACTTCCGCGACTACGTTGTCGCCTACACCAACGCCGCGACGCTGGTCAGTGAGGATTTCCAGAGCGTCGACGATCTCGACGGGGTGTTCTCCGGCTACGACCCAGAGACCGGGGTCTACGATCCGACCTCCTGGGCCTACGAAGGCATGCCCATGCACGCTGCCGCCGGCAATGCACGTCGACCTCCGCCCGAGGACGGCGAGTCCTCGAGGGAAGAGGGCCCGGTCCAGTCGCAGGAGGGACGTACCGCCGGACAGGAGTTCGGCGGGCACGGCGCCAAGATCGACGCCAACGACCTTCCCCGGGACGAGACGCTGCAGCATCCGCGATCGGTCTTCCAGATCCTCAAGCGACACTACGCTGACTACACCCCGGAACTCGTCGAGCAGGTGTGCGGGATCAGCCGCAAGGAGTTCGACCAGATCTGCGAGGACGTGACCGCGAACAGCGGCCGCGAGCGCACGACGAGCTGGGTCTACTCGGTGGGCTGGACGCAGCACTCCGTCGGCGTCCAGTACATTCGCGCTGCATCCATCATCCAGCTTCTCCTCGGCAACATCGGCCGGCCGGGCGGAGGCATCATGGCACTGCGTGGGCATGCCAGCATTCAGGGCTCAACCGACATCCCGACCCTGTTCGACCTGTTGCCCGGATACCTGCCGATGCCGCGGACTGGGCACCACGACAGCTTCACCGAGTACATCGAGGGCATGACCAGCCCGTCCGAGAAGGGATACTGGACCAAGGCGCAGGCGTACACGGTGAGCCTGCTCAAGGCGTACTGGGGTGATGCCGCCACCGCCGAGAACGACTATGCGTTCCATTACCTGCCCAAACTCAGCGGTGATCATGGCACGTACAAGACGGTCATGGGCATGATGGACGGCAGTGTGGAGGGCTACCTGCTCTTCGGGCAGAACCCTGCGGTGGGCTCGGCGCACGGCAAGATGCAGCGACTGGCGATGGCGCGGCTGAACTGGTTGGTCGTGCGGGACTTCACCATGATCGAGTCGGCGACCTTCTGGAAGGACGGACCGGAGATCGCGACCGGGGAGCTCAAGACCGGGGACATCGGCACCGAGGTGTTCTTCTTTCCCGGCGCGACCCACGTCGAGAAGGACGGTACGTTCACCCAGACCGAGCGGATGCTCCAATGGCACCACAAGGCGCTCGAGCCACCGGGAGACGCCCGCAGCGAGTTGCACTTCTTCTACCACCTCGGCCGCAAGATCCGTGACCGGCTTGCCGATTCCACGCTGGAGCGTGACCGCCCATTGCTGGATCTGGCCTGGGACTACCCGACCGATGACCACGGCGAGCCCTCCGCAGAGGCGGTGCTGGCCGAGATCAACGGATGGCACCTGACCGGCGAGAAGGCCGGCCAGCCGTTGAACAGCTTCACCGAGATGGCCGACGACGGCTCGACCAGCGGGGGTTGCTGGATCTACACCGGCGTTTACGCCGATGGCGTCAACCAGTCCGCGCGCCGCAAACCCGGTCACGAGCAGTCCTGGGTCGCGCCGGAGTGGGGATGGGCGTGGCCGGATAACCGCCGCATCCTGTACAACCGGGCGTCTGCGGACCCGGAAGGTCGCCCCTGGAGCGAGCGCAAGGCATACGTGTGGTGGGACGACAAGGTGCAACGGTGGACCGGTCACGACATTCCGGACTTCCCGGCCGACAGGGCGCCGTCGTACCGCCCAGAGGCAGGCTCTGGTGGCGTCGATGGGCTCACCGGTGACGACCCGTTCATCATGCAGGCCGATGGCAAAGGGTGGCTCTACGTACCGACCGGACTCGTCGACGGCCCGCTCCCTGCGCACTATGAACCGCACGAGTCCCCGCTGCGCAATCCGTTGTACTCGCAGCAGGCCAATCCGACGAGGCAAGTCTTTCCCCGTCGCGACAACCCGTCGAACCCGTCCGGCGCGGACCCGGGGACTGCTGTTTTCCCGTACGTGTTCACCACATACCGGCTGACCGAGCACCACACGGCCGGGGGGATGAGCCGGTGGTCGTCCTATCTCTCCGAGTTGCAGCCGGAGTTCTTCTGCGAGGTCTCCCCCGCGCTGGCCCACGAACGCGGGTTGGAGAACAACGGATGGGCCACGATCGTCACGGCACGCACAGCGGTGGAGGCGCGCGTGCTGGTGACCGATCGGGTCAAGGCGTTGAAACTCGACGGGCACACGGTTCATCAGATCGGCCTGCCCTATCACTGGGGGGTCGGCGACGATGCTCTGGTCTCCGGCGATTCCGCCAATGACCTCCTCGGAATCGTGCTCGACCCGAACGTGCACATCCAAGAGTCCAAGGCGGGCTCGTGCGATATCCGCCCCGGCCGGCGCCCCACCGGCCCGGCGCTGCTCGACTTCGTCGAGGGCTACCGTCGCCGAGCAGGCATCACACTGGA
>Ga0209487_1004878_pt1 | contig 10161 bp, 9 predicted proteins | sample Poulit2012_FD_187524 | JGI IMG/M metagenome (GOLD analysis project Ga0209487, IMG submission 187524) | Agricultural soil microbial communities from Georgia to study Nitrogen management - Poultry litter 2012 (SPAdes) (version 2) | ecosystem: Environmental > Terrestrial > Soil > Agricultural land... | reverse complement strand
TATCTATCTCATTATTTACCTCTTCACCACTGGCTACTTTTATAATATAGTGAATGAAATCACGCAACACTTCCTCTGGTTCTTGGTCTAAGATAGATCCTGCATTAAAATCAATCCAATGCCCTTTTGTCTTGTATAATGCAGTATTGGTTGATATCTTCATCGTCGGAACGAAAGAACCAAATGGTGTTCCTCGTCCAGTCGTAAACAGAACCAATTGACATCCCGATGCAGCTAATGCTGATGAAGCTACGAGGTCATTACCTGGGGCACTGAGCAAGTTAAGTCCCTTTTCCGTTAATCGTTCTCCGTATTTCAGTACGCCTTTGACCATAGATGTTCCAGCTTTTTGGGTGCAACCGAGGGATTTATCTTCCAATGTTGTAATTCCTCCATCTTTATTTCCAGGGGATGGATTTTCATAAACGGGTTGTTGATTATCAATGAAGTACTGCTTGAATTCATTTATGAGATCAACAATTTTGTTAAACGTCGCTTTATCTTTCGCACGTTCCATTAAGATCGTTTCTGCCCCAAACATTTCTGGAACTTCAGTTAAAACGGTTGTTCCTCCTTGAGCAACGAGATAATCTGATAATCTACCTAGTAATGGATTGGCGGTAATTCCTGATAATCCATCTGATCCACCACATTTTAAACCAATTTTCAATTCCGATAATGGTAAAGTTGTACGGTGATCGTCTTTAGCATCTTCATATATTTCTTTTAAAAGCTTAACTCCTTCTTCAATTTCATTGTTTACTTCCTGTGAAACTAAAAACTTCACACGGCCTCCATCAAATTCACCAAGACGCTCTTTAAATTCATATAAGTTATTATTTTCACAGCCTAGTCCTAATACAAGTACACCTCCAGTATTTGGATGGAGCACGGCATTACGTAATATTTTCCTCGTGTTTTCATGATCGTCTCCTAATTGGGAACAACCATAGTTGTGCTTTAACACGAGTACATTTTCAAAAGGCTGAATATCACCAATTTCTTTTGTAAATCATTTAATAATTGTTTCGGCAACTCCATTCACACAGCCAACAGTTGGAACAATCCATAGTTCATTACGAATTCCGACTGCTCCGTTTTTCCTTCGGTAACCTTCAAATGTTAGTTCTTCCTTCTCATACGGGTTTTCAACGAGTTTTTGATCAAACTCATAATTCAATACACCATCAAGATTTGTTTTTATATTATGTGTATGGACATGTTCACCGACATGAATCGGTTGTGTTGCATGACCAATCGGTGACCCATATTTAATAATATCTTCATTTTGTTCAATTGGTTTGACTGCAATCTTATGACCACGTTTTATTTCACCTTTTACCTGGATCCCCTTTCCATCAATCGTAATGGTATGACCATCTGGGAGATCTTGTAAGGCAATGATGACATTATCACTTTCATTAATTCGGATAAATTCCATCGTGTTCCCCTCCTCTAGAATTTGTTTGAAGCTTACTCAATGATCTTGATTGCTTCTTTAATCCCTTTTGTTTTGATCTCGTACAAGTAATCGGCAACCAAATCTCTTAACCCAGGTACATCATTTAAATTTTGTCCCCAATATGTTTGATTGTCGAGTATGGTGGTTACCATTTTCACGATACTTTCTTTTGATCCATCATAAGTACTCCACTGCAATTTAAAGAACTCAAGTATGTGTTGATCATCTGATAGTTGAATGGTATCTTCTCCACGCCTACCTTCATAAAACAAAACCAAGGCAGCCAGTGAAAAGACTAATCGTTTTGGTAACTCGTGTTTCTGATTCACGTAATCCAATAAAGAAGGCAGATTCCTTGTTTGATATTTTGATATCGAATTCAAAGATATATCCATTAAATAATGTTTAACAAATGGGTTCAAAAATCGTTCAATTACATTATTAGCAAATTCTTTTGATTCATCTGCTGGCAGGTCTAAGATCGGTATAATCTCTTGCTCAATCAAGTCTTTAACAAATCGACCTGTCACCTCATGTTCAATTGCTTCTCGAACCGTATCTAATCCATATAAATAGGAAACGGGTGTCATAGCGGTATGTGCACCATTTAGAATGCGAACTTTCATGGTCCGATAAGGTGTCAAATCCTCAACAAATAAAACATTTAAGTCTGTCTGATCAACTGGAAATTCATCTTTAATCCACTCCGGTCCTTCAATCACCCATAAATGATACTGTTCTCCAACAACGACAAGTTCATCACGATAACCCAATTCTTTCGTAATTTCTTCAATCGTATCTTTTGGATAACCAGGTACGATCCGATCTACTAAACTACTACAAAATGTATTTCCATCATTAATCCAGTTTATAAAGTCTACCCCTAAATCCCATTGTTCAGCATAACGCAAAACTATTTCTTTCAACTTTTGCCCATTTTGTTCAATTAATTCACACGGAATTAAAATGAACCCCTTGTTAGGATCACCTTGAAATGTTTGATAACGCTGATACAAAAAGGCTGTCAATTTCCCCGGAAATGTCTTCTGTGGTCTATCTGTCAATTGATCAGTTTCATCATACGCAATACCAGCTTCTGTCGTATTTGAGAAAATAAACCGAAGTTCCGGATTTTCTGCTACCTTGAGATATTCATCATAGTCAGTCATGAGATCCAAGCCCCTACTAATCGACTGAATAACTGAATGCTCCTTAACAGCTTCACCATTCTTAATTCCTTGCAAATACAGCGTATATAAACCATCTTGTTCATTTAATTGATCAACAAGACCATGTTCAATTGGTTGTACAACAACTACACTTCCATTAAAATCGGTCTTTTGATTTAAATGATCAATTTTCCAGTCCACAAATGCTCTCATAAAATTTCCTTCACCAAATTGCAAAACTTTCTCTGGATAAACCTGTTTATTTTTGACATTTTTATTCAACTGCTGCATCCTATTTCCCTCCCATAAAAGTAGGTTATCAATCGATTTTAACGAACTATTTTCCCAGAACCATTTTCAATAAACGCCTGAACTTCGTTTTGATTAAACACACTACAATCTCCATGCACTGTATGTTTTAAAGCAGATGTTGCGGTCGCAAATGTAACAGTCTCCTCTGGTTCCATATGGTCTAAGATTCCGTGTAAAATACCTGACATAAAAGCATCCCCTCCACCAACACGATCAACGATTTGATCAATATGGTAGGTTTTAGATTGATATAATCTACCATTTGTGTAAAAGTTCCCTTGTAATGTGTTTGCCGATGCCGAAAGCACGTCTCTGAATGTTGAACACATATACTTGATGTTTGGATACATCTGCTGGATTTTCTCATAATAGTAAGTAAGTTGTTGCTCTTTCTCTAATAACTCATTAGGTTGCTCAATACTGAGCAAATATACCGCATCTAATTCACCACATGAGCAAGTATCAACATACGGTAATAATGTCTTTATCGTGTTGGCCGCTTCTTGTTGGCTCCATAATTTAGATCGATAGTTAAAATCGAAACTCGTCATGACTCCATATTCTTTAGCCTTCTTCAGTGCAAATCGTGTAATTTCCTTTAAAGCCGGAGATAATGCAGGTGTCACACCAGAAACATGGAAAAGATCTGCATGCTGAAAAATTGTATCAAAATCTAATTCTTCTTTCGTTAGTTCGGTCATACTTGAGTACTTTCTGTCATATGTTACTTGACTACTTCTTGCGCCTACACCCGTTTCTAAGTAATATGTGCCTAAACGTTCGCCACCTTTAAGTAGATAAGGCGTATGAATATCGGCTGATTTTAAATGACTTGTTACCGCTGTTCCTAATGGATTGTCTGGAACTTTACTAACAAAATAGACTTCATGTTCAAAATTCGCCAATGAGCTCCCTACATTAGCTTCAGCACCACCATAATGACAATGTAACTGATTCGCTTGTGAGATTCTTTCGCCACTATTGCTGGATAAGCGAAGTAGGATTTCACCAAAAGTAATTACTTTACTCATCGTTTAACCCCCTCTAGCTTGTTGAACTTTTTCTACAAATTTTCTTGCTTGTTCTGTTACTTTTTCAAATTCCCCTATTTTTGCAAACTTGACCAAATTGCCACCGACGCCCACTGCTACACAACCATTTTTAATCCATTGTTCAACATTATCTAAATCTACTCCACCCGTTGGCATGATATTAACTTGTGGTAATGGAGCTTTCACTGATTTAATCCATTCAGGCCCAAATGTGTTTCCGGGAAATAATTTAATGATATCTACCCCAGCTTTAAGCGCCTGTTTCATTTCAGTAATTGTCATGCAACCTGGCATATATGGGATTTGATATAAATTACATATTCCAGCAGTTTCCTGATCAAAAGTCGGACTCACAATAAATTCCGCTCCTGCTAAAATAGCAATCCTTGCCGTGATCGCATCAAGCACAGTTCCAGCACCTACGATTACATCCGGATCATGAGCAAATTCAGTTGCTAAATCTCGAATGGCCTCCTCAGCACCTTGAACTGTAAACGTAATTTCAAGTCCCTGGATTCCCCCTGCAACACATGCCTTTGAGGTTTCCATCGCTTCTTCTTTTGAATCTGCGCGAATGACAGCTACAACACCACAATCTAGCAGTTTTGTTAACGTTTTTATTTTTCTCATATGACACCTCCTAGGGTCATTAGTTTTCCTATACGGAAAATAGTTTTATTATATGGAAACTTTCACTTTTATTATATATAATAATAACTATGATTACAAGATCAATCTGTTCATTTATATGACAAATCAAAGAACTTATTTAGTCAGTCTGCAAGTGAAGACAGATTTGCTCATTTTGCTATACAATGAATGAAAGTAAAGAAAGGACGTTTAATATGACGAAGAAACAACCATATGGGACAGTTTTAATGAAAGCCGATCAAATTTTAGACTATTTATCGAAAAGCAATCAGCCACAACGTTTATATAAAATTGTTGAACAAACTGATTTAACCAATTCCACTGCCTCCAAAATCTTAAACACACTTGAGTTAATTGGGTATGTAAAACGCGATCCCGAAAACCAAGAATTTAGTCTAGGGCCTGCCATTACACGCTATGCGAACCGAAGTATTGAACAAATGGATATAAAAAAAGTTGCCTATCCCCATTTAGAGAAACTGCGAGATCATACGACAGAAACAGTCCATTTTGGAGTAATGGATCGGGACAAGATTATTTATATTGAAAAACTCGAAAGTCAGAATCCTGTAAGCTTGTATTCACAAGTTGGCAAAACCGTTCCTCTTTATTGTTCAGCGATGGGTAAATCTATTTTAGCTGACCAAACGGACGAAGAAATCAACCGTTATTTAAATGAAAACAAGTTACAAAGAAAAACTGAACATACCATTACCTCGAAATCAGCTTTTAAAGAAGAGTTAAAAAGGGTCCGTAATCTTGGTTATGCCTTTGACGATGCCGAACATGAATTAGATATATTCTGTGTAGGTACGAGCATTACATCAAACGGACATAACTTTGGCGCGCTTAGTGTAAGTGTTCCAAAATACCGAATGACCACACAACTTCTAGCAATGGTGATTGATGAAGTGAGTATGTGTAAGGAGAATATATTAGCCGACTTACATGGATACTAATCATATTCTTTAATGTGGCTTGGACACCAGGTTCTGACTCTGATGTCCAAGCCTCAATCTATTAAATGTGAATTTTTTTAAAAAACTAAAACTGTTTATGTGATTCACCAGTCTAATATATAGATAGAGAATGAATTCGAGGTGGGATAATGGATCAAACAACAATGCTAAAGGCTGCTAAAAAAGGTGATAGTGAAGCATTTATTCAACTCTTCGCAACACAAAAAGAACAAGTTTATCGCATCGCTTTTGCTTATTTTAAAAATGAACAAGATGCTTTAGAAGCTGTTCAGGAAGTTACCTTTCGAGCATATAAAAACATAAAAAAGTTAAAAGAACCTAAGTACTTTTCTACATGGCTCACAAGAATCATGATCAATTATTGTATTGATGAGTTAAAACGAAAGAAACGATTCCTGATCAATGATTCAAAAGCTCAGACCGGAAGCATTCTAGAGGAAAAGGACAAAACCATTGGGGTTGAAACAGCTATAAAAACTTTAGAACCGAAATTTCAGGAGATTATCATTTTAAAGTATTTTCAAGATATGACCATCGAACAAATCGCTGATCATTTAGGGCGGCCAACTGGAACAATTAAAACATGGTTATCTAAGGCATTACAAGAGTTAAGAAAGCAAATTACAAAGGAGGATGGTTTCCATGTATAAGAAGGAAGAAGATCAACTTGCTACATTCAAAGAAAAATATCGTGATATTCCTGTACCAGCCCATATTGATCACTATATAAGGGCTGGAATAGATCAGGCGAGTAAGAAAAAGAAACGGAATTTCCGGGCTGTTCTTTCGTCTGTATCGATTGCCGCAGTTATCTTCTTATTCGTTCTTTCCGTTCGAGTATCTCCTGTATTTGCATCATATGCTGGCCAAATACCCGGTTTAGACCGGATTGTTGAATTAATTCGTGGAGATAAAGGTCTTGAATCTGCTGTAAAAAACGACTTCGTCCAAATGATTGGAAAGTCAGCTACACATGGAGGCATTACATTTACAGTGGATGAAATTATTGCTGACGAGGCTAAAATGATTATCTTTTATAGTTTAGAAGCTGATCAAGACTATCATTACTTAATGCTTGGCGATTTAGAAATTACGGATGAAAACGGGAAAGACATTGCTGCAGTTATCAGTTATGGAAGTCCTTCTGACGCAAACGAACAGAAGAGAACTGTAAGTGACAAAATAGAGATTGATTTTGGACACGATGAAGATTTACCTGAACAGATAAATATAAGTGCCAATATTGATGTAGGGAATTCTCCCTCAATGATTGAAAATAAAACATGGGATGTTCGTTTTACGATTGATCATGAGAAGTTCGCCAATCATAAAGAAGTATTTCCAATCAACGAGACAGTTAGTGTGGAAGGGCAAAAAATTACATTTAAAGAAATCATCGTATATCCAACGAAAATCGCTATTCATGTAAAATATGATGAACAAAATAGCAAAGAATTATTTGCCTTTGATGATCTGGCAATCGTTAATGAAAACGGCGAAGAATGGGCCTCAATTAACGGTGTATCAGGCCAGGAATATATTGAGAACGAGGAATTCATCTTTTTGCAAAGCAATTTCTTTGAACAACCAGAAGAGTTATATCTTCAATTCACAAGCATCAGAGCATTAGATAAAGATCAGCTTGAGGTGATTGTGGATATAGAGCAAGAACGTCTATTAAAAAGCCCTGACGCTCAAATAGAACTACTTGAGGTTTCCAAAAGAGGGAGTAGAGTTGATTTAAAATTCGTCATTAAACGGTCAGAAAAATATCAAGATGACGTATTTTATCAAACTTTCGCTCATCAATATTATGATGAAGATGGAAATGAGTATGAGACACTTGATGGCTTCGGATTTCATACGAGTGATGATGATTCTGAATATATATCCTACCTTACTGTTAGAAAACCAGAAGTCGGCAACAACGTCATTTTAAAAATTTCTGATTATCAAACGAGAATTGAAAAGGATGTTAAAATTAAAGTAAAATAAATATAAAGTAGTTATTCGAATCATCTTAATTCCGAATAACTACTTTTTCACTTATTCTAGTGAATTTCATCATACGGATGTAAAGCCGATCCGATCCGATATGTAGTTGCGTTGAACCATTCTTAACTACATACAGTACCGAATCGGCTGGTTTTGGTTATATAAATCTCACTTATTCATATGATATTTTCAAGTCTCCAGGTTTAATCCACCCTTTTTTCCTAAACCATGCTGCGACTAGCAAGCTGATTACGACTGGAGCAATAAAATGTAACAATAAAATACTCCATAATATACTCATAGAGAAGCCCATAGCTTCGAATGTCATCAACTGTCCTACAAATCCACTTGTACCCATTCCCGCCCCTGCTGGGTTATTTTCTAACTTCAGCCAAACTGTCGCAATTGGTGCCAGTAAAATTCCCGCGAGTGTTGGTGGAATAATAATGAGTGGGTTTTTAATAATATTTGCAACATGGAGCATTGACGTTCCAATTCCGACGGCTAAGAAGCCACCAATCCCATTGTCTTTATAACTTATAGCTGCAAAGCCCATCATTTGGGCTGCACAACCAATTGCCGCTGCTCCAGCCGCGAGTCCATCAAGCCCTAACATGATGGCAATAGCTGCACTCGAAATGGGGGCCGTTAATGCCCAACCCATTAATACAGAAACTAAAATTCCCATTATCAAAGGTTGTTGCATTGTGGACCAATTAATAATTTCACCAAACCAAGTCATAAATGAATGAATGGGCGGTCCTATAAATGTACCGACTAAAAATCCCGTGATGATCGTTACTAGTGGCGTAACAATGATATCAACACGTGTTTCCTTATAAACGATTTTACCAATTTCACATGCTAATAGCGCGGTTACATAACTTCCAGCTGGACCACCTAATTCCGCCCCAAATGCACCAGCAAATAGGGCTGAGAATAAAACCATTGGTGGCGCCTTTAGTCCATAAGCGATCGCAACACCAATTGCACCCCCCATGATTTTAGAATCCATGGCAAAGCCACCCATATCACGTAATCCTTCAGCGACTTTAGGAAAATAATCAATCATAACCTGTTGTTCTCCAGTAGTTTTAATAATAAGTCCAATAATCAATGAAGAGAACAAACCTAACGCCATGAAACTTAATGCCGTAATAAAATACTCCCTGGGGGAAAATGAGACCCCTTTTTTCTGTAAAAACTTCATTTTTTCACTCCCTATTGTGAATCCATTCACATACAAAAATTCGCGAATATTCACTATTTTAAATTTATATCTCGTAAACAAAATATATGTAATCACTATTATTACGTGACTTTCTTCACAATTGCAAGTGTTTTTGTAAAAAACTTTTTAGAAATTGTTTCGTATTTCTAATGAGAACGATATTATCCCTATTGTGACAGTGTTTATGTTGTCTTTCATTGATTTAACTTCTAAATTCAGATAGACTTTATATGAATCAATTTCGTAATCTTATTTTTTTCTATGATGATTGAAGTGATTGTGATGATGAAAACGATTTAATGAAATGGGGTTATTAAAATGGATCAAACAATACATAAGAAAGAAACAAATCTTGAAACAATCATTCGCGAACGCCGTGCGATTAAAGAGGGTTTTTATAATGATAAACTGGTTGAAGAAGAAACCGTAAAGAAACTATTAGATAGTGCCATTTGGGCACCAACTCACGGAATGAGACAGCCATGGCGTTTCATTTTTGTTGGGGCAGATCAGAAAGCAACGTTTGCTAAAAAGGTTTCAATGACATATCCAGAACATATGCAAGCAAATCGTGAGGAATACTTAAATAAACCAAATGCAATTCTGGTCGTCATTATGGAAGAGCCTGAAGCACAAAAACAATGGGATGAGAACTTTGGAGCTACTGCTGCAATGATCCAAAACTTCTGGTTACTCGCTTGGGAGCAACAACTTGGCGCCGTTTGGAAAACAAACCCACATATATATGATCCAAAAGTAAAGGATATTTTAAATGTGGGTGACAATGAAAAAATTGTTGGTTTTGTCCATTTAGGCTATTTTGATGAGCTACCTGATCGAAAAGAGCGAATTCCAGTCGTTGAAAAATTCGAAACTTATTAATATAATTGTTCATGAGCCGATATATCAGCCATCCGTACAATATATCGGCTTTTGCCTATTTTTTTAATAACACTTGACAGATGATGAAAACTCCTCTAATATGTTAACAACATCAAAAATAAATGAGCGTTGATGAAGAGTAGTAGTCTATTGTGAAACCCTTTAGAGAGCTGGTGGTTGGTGTGAACCAGTGTGAATAATAGATGAATGGACTTCTGAGCTTCCAAACCGAACGATGATTAACAAGTAGGCTTTGGCGAATGATCCTATCGTTACACTGGATAAATATGAAATTATGTTATTTCATATTGCTAGAGTGAGCTGTTTGTTAAGCTAATGAAGGTGGTACCACGGAATCCCCGTCCTTTTTGTTGGATGTTGAGGGATTTTTTTGTACTTCATTTTAAATTAAAGCAGTCTAACGAAG
>Ga0209487_1004877_pt1 | contig 10162 bp, 10 predicted proteins | sample Poulit2012_FD_187524 | JGI IMG/M metagenome (GOLD analysis project Ga0209487, IMG submission 187524) | Agricultural soil microbial communities from Georgia to study Nitrogen management - Poultry litter 2012 (SPAdes) (version 2) | ecosystem: Environmental > Terrestrial > Soil > Agricultural land... | reverse complement strand
GAAATATAATAGCTTAGATACCTTACAAACGGTATTAAGAGCTTTACGTCCTGCGGTTATAGCAATGATTGCTACGGCAGGTGTAACGTTAATTATCGCTGCTTTTTGGGGAGAGAGAGCAATTGGTTTTTCTAATATAAATAGGGTTGCAGTGGTTTTATTTGGGCTTGCAATGTTTTTTCTTCTAAAATATAATACGAACCCCATTTTAGTCATGGTTTTAGCAGGAGTCGCGAATGTTTTATGGGCTGTTTTAAGTGGAACTGTACAATTATAAGTCTATTAAATGGTGATATAATGAACATTTGCTATACTTAATGTAAGAAATAATGAGGAGGAAAATAGAATGAAAGCTACTTTTCATGGTCATGCAGTGGTGTCGTTAGAGACAGAAGATGGAACTAAGCTTCTTTTTGATCCTTTTATTAATGGAAATGAGGCTTGTAATTTAAATGTTGATACAGTAGAAGCAGATTATATATTCGTCACACATGCTCATAGCGATCATTTAGGGGATACAGTAGAAATTGCTAAGCGGACGAAAGCAAAAGTAATTACAACGGTTGAAATTGCTAGTTATTTAAGTTCATTTGATTTAGAAACTCATGGAATGCAACCAGGAGGCTCTCATACCTTTGATTTTGGAGAGGTGAAACTTACACCAGCCATACATGGATCTTCTATAGAAATTGATGGAAAACCCCATACTTTAGGAGTAGCTTCTGGTATCTTGGTCACTGCAGATGCAAAAACGGTATATCATGTAGGAGATACTGCTTTATATTCAGATATGAAGCTGATTGGAGATTTAGTAGATATTGATTTAGCATTTATTCCAATTGGTGATAATTATACAATGGGACCTGAAGATGCCTCGCTAGCTGCAAAATGGTTGCAAGCTAAAAGAGTTGTTCCAATCCACTATAATGTCTTACCATTGACTGAACAAGATCCAGAGAACTACATTAAAATGTTAGACAAAGATGTTGGTTTTGTTCCAGAAATTGGAGAATCTTTTGCTGTTTAAAATCTAATAATAAAGAGCATAAAAAGAAGTTAGGAACTCATTTCTAACTTCTTTTTATGCATATTTTTGCTTAAGGAATGGTTTTGTGTACTTGCTTATAAGACGGGGGTGCCTTAGAATAAACCATGTCTTTAAAAAGAAAAGGGAGGAAGAAAATCTGGATGATTAAAAAATTTTTTTCTTACTACAAACCGTATAAGAAATTATTTATGATTGATTTCATCTGTGCTGTGATTGCTGCAATATTAGAACTCATTTTTCCGATTGCAGTAAATGAAGTGATCGATCAAATATTACCACATGGTTCTTTAAAAACAATCCTAATGTTTTCAGTCATTTTATTTGCACTATATATTTTATCTATGACATTAAATTATATTGTAGTTACATTAGGCCATCGTTTAGGTATTAATATCGAAACAGATATGCGCCGTGAACTCTATGAACATTATCAAAAACAATCTTATGCTTATTTTGATAACACAAAAACAGGAGAGTTGATGAGCCGCATCACAACAGAACTTTTTGAAGTAAGTGAATTGGCCCATCACGGCCCAGAGGATATATTTATTACTGTAATGACATTAGTTGGAGCATTTATATTAATGTATAATACTCATACACAATTAGCGATTATTACGATTTTATTAATTCCATTACTAGCCGTTTTATTGTCAATCTTTAATAAAAGAATGGTTCAAGTCAATCAACGCATTTATTCTACTTTGAGTTCTTTCAATTCAGGAATTCAAAATGCCTTAAGTGGGATTCGCGTAGTCAAAGCTTTTGCAAATGAAGATTATGAAAAAGAAAATTTTGAAAAACTAATTCAAGGTTATCGTGATACAAAAATTGATTTTTATCAAACGATGGGACTCAGTTCTTCTTTTAACTACATATTAATGCGATTGATTAATTTATTTGCTTTTCTAGCCGGTTCATTTTTTACTATCCGAGGCGAACTTTCTATGGGAGATTTTGTAGGATTTATTCTACTTTCAAATGTATTTGTTCGTCCAATTGAAAAAATCAATACAATGTTAGAACAATATCCAAAAGGGTATGCAGGCTTTAAGAGATTCCAAGAAGAGCTGATGATTCAGCCTGATATAAAAGATTCCCAAAACGCTATTGAAGCTCCTGACTTTAAAGGATATATTGAATATAGAGATGTTTCTTTTGCATATGAAGAAGGAAAAGAAGTTCTAGATAAGATTAATTTATCGATTAAACCTGGAGAAACGGTTGCTTTTGTAGGACCAAGTGGTGTTGGTAAAACGACAATGGTGAATTTATTGCCTCGTTTTTATGAAGTCACTGAAGGTTCTATCTTAATAGATGGAATAGATATTCGAGATGTTACAATGGAATCTCTTCGTAAGCAAATTGGTGTGGTTCAACAAGATGTTTTCTTATTTGGAGGAACGGTTCGTGACAATGTCTTATATGGAAAGTTGGATGCAACCAATGAAGAAATAGAAGCTGCAATTGATGCTTCGCAGTTAAGAGAAGTTGTTTCAGATTTACCACAAGGGCTCGATACGCAAATTGGAGAAAGAGGCGTGCGCTTATCAGGGGGACAAAAACAGCGTTTATCCATCGCACGTATATTTTTAAAAAATCCATCAATTTTAATTTTGGATGAAGCAACCAGTGCTTTAGATACAGAGACTGAATATTATATTCAACAAGGATTAAATAATTTATCCAAAGGTCGTACGACTTTAATTATTGCTCATCGTCTGGCAACTATTAAAGATGCAGATCGCATTCTTGTTGTTGGGGAAGAAGGCATCATTGAAGATGGAAATCATGAAGAATTATTAGCATTAAATGGTCATTATGCAGAATTATATCATGCACAATTTGGTGAATAAGTTTAAAAAATATTGGAACACAATAATCGTGTTTCAATATTTTTTTAATTATTTATAATCCTTTTTAAAAATAATTTTGAAAGTGTCTCATTTGAAGCGGTCTTTTAGATGTGTTAATTTGACTATGTAATGGAAAATTAGTAAAAAATTATTTAAAAATGGAAAGAGGACATAAAGTGATTAAATATGAAGATGTTACTAAAGTCTATAATAATGACGTAGTAGCTGTAAAAAATGCAAATATTACGATTGAAGATGGTGAATTTGTATGTTTTATAGGAACATCAGGAAGTGGAAAAACGACGGCTTTACGTTTAGTTAATCGTATGCATGAACCAACGGAGGGAAATATTTTTATTGATGGAGAAAACATCAAAGATTATAGCCCTGTGGATCTACGAAGGAAAATTGGTTATGCGATTCAACAAACTGGGCTATTTCCCCATATGACGGTATATGATAATGTAGTCACCGTTCCTCGTTTACTAGAGTGGGATGAAGAAAAATGTCGAAACACTGCAGAAAGATTAATGAAAAGAGTAGATTTACCCATCGAATTGCTGGATCGCTATCCAAGCGAATTATCTGGGGGGCAACAACAAAGGATTGGAGTGATTCGTGCGCTAGCGGCTAACCCAAACGTTGTATTGATGGATGAGCCTTTTGGTGCATTAGATCCCATTACTCGTGATGCTTTACATGATTTAGTTATTGAACTTCAAGAAGAATATAATAACACCTTTATTTTTGTTACACACGATATGGATGAAGCACTAAAATTAGCTGATCGAATTGCTATCTGGCATGATGGGGAGATTGTTCAATATGATACTCCTGAAAACATTTTAACTTATCCTAAAAATGACTATGTACGCAGCTTTATTGGTGAAGATCGTTTATTTAATGCAAAAACCAATAATATTAAAGTAAAAGAAATAATGAATGATCAGCCTCTAACAATCTCACCAGGTAAAACGGTCTCTGATGCCCTTACAATAATGCATGAAAAAAGAGTAGATACATTGTTTGTAGTGGATGATTATAATAAATTATTGGGTAGAGTAACTATTGAATTCATTGCAAATGTAGAGGATCAATCTAAAAATATAATGGATATCATTGATCGAGAAATTCGTCCCTTACGAGCAGACGACTTGATTCAAAATAAACTGCGAGAAGTCTTAAGAAGAGGTCGATCAAATATACCAGTAGTTGATAAATCAGACCTTTTGGTAGGAATTATTACAAAAACAACTCTAGTAAATTTAACTTATAATCTTATTTGGGATCAAGATATTGTCCAAGAAGAGATACTAGAGGAAGGATTGAGTGAGTAATCATGATAGAATTTTTCGCTGAAAACGGCCAAACGCTCCTTGTTGCAATTGGTGAGCATATTTTTTTATCGCTTATTTCTTTAGCTTTGGGTATTTTAGTGGCGGTTCCTTTAGGAATCTTATTGTCACAATTTCCTAAAGTTGCGAATGTTATTATTGGAATAGCTAGTGTTTTACAAACAATACCAACATTAGCTTTATTGGCTTTAATGGTGCCCATATTAGGAGTAGGTAAAATACCTTCTATTGTGGCTTTGTTTATTTATTCATTGCTTCCGATTTTAAGAAACACTTATTTAGGTATGACAGAGATCGATCCTACCTTAACAGATGCAGCCAAAGGGATGGGAATGTCAACTAGTCAAGTGATTAGAAAAATTCAATTGCCACTAGCTGTACCTGTAATTATGGCAGGGATTCGTCTATCCGCAGTGTATGTTGTAGCTTGGACGACCATTGCTGCTTACATTGGTGGTGGAGGTCTTGGAGAGTTTATTTTTAATGGGTTACAAACCTATCAACAAGACTTAATTCTTGGTGGGACGATTCCAGTGATTATAATTGCAATTGTTATGGACTTAGTAGCTGGATATTTAGAAGAAAAACTTAGTCCTAATACATCATCAGAGGTGGAAAATGAGTATGCGTAAATGGAAGAAAAAATTAATGATGATAACTTCTACCTTGTTTATATTAACGGGTTGTTCTTTACCAGGACTTGGTGGATCCGTTACTGGCGAAGGAATCTCTATAACGGGTGGAACGTCAACAGAGATGGATATGATGGGTTATCTTATTGAAGGAATGGTAGAGCATTACATTGGTGTAGATGCAAATGTTATTACCAATCTTTCTTCTGGGATGAATCATCAAGCCTTTTTAACTGGCGATGCAAATGTCTCAGGCGTTCGTTATACAGGGACTAGTTTGACTGGAGAATTAGGAAAAGAAGCCGTTACAGATCCAGAAAAGGCAGAACAAATTGTCATTGATAGTTTTAAAGAAGAATATAATCAAAATTGGTATCCTAGTTATGGTTTCTCCAACACCTATGCCTTTATGGTTCGAGCCGAAACGGCAGAAGAGTATGGATTGGAGAAAGTAAGTCAATTAGAAGAATTTAAAGATGAATTTTCAGTGGGCGTAGATACTAGCTGGATGACACGTGAAGGGGATGGCTATGATGCTTTTGTGGAGACATATGGCTTTGAATTTAATGACATCTTCCCAATGAGTCTTGGATTATTATATACGGCCCTTTCAGGAGAAGAAATTGATGTTGGCTTAGGTTATTCTACTGACGGTCAAATTCCAGCAGAAGATTTAGTTTTGCTTGAAGATGACCTGAATTTGTTCCCACCTTATGATGCGAGTCCACTTGCTACAGCTGAAATTGTAGAAGAGTATCCAGAATTAGAAGATATTTTCTACAAGTTAGAAGGAAAAATTGATGAAGAACAGATGCAAGAGCTTAATTACTTAAGCGAAAATTATTTACTGGAACCTAGGACTGTTGCATTTAATTGGTTAGAAGAAAATAATTATTTTGAAGATACTGAGCCATATTTAGAACCGGTAGAAGGGAAGGAACTTAACGAATGACTGATATTACACAACTCCCTTTATGGGAACAGTTAATCTATTATTATCAGATGAATGGTGCATATGTCTTTGATCAATTCTTAAGACATTTTTTGATGGCAATATATGGTGTGCTTTTCGCTGCTATCTTTGCAATTCCTTTTGGTTTTTATCTTGCAAGAAACGCAAAAATAGCAGACTGGATATTAGCAATTGCTAATGTTATCCAAACAGTACCCTCCCTTGCGATGCTTTCTATTTTAATGTTAGCAGTTGGTTTGGGACCTAATTTGGTTGTTATTACTGTATTTATTTATTCTGTTCTCCCCATTTTAAGAAATACGTATACGGGTGTACAGAATGTAGATGAGAATATTTTAGATGTTGGTAAAGGGATGGGGATGACGAAATGGCAACTAATCTATAAAGTTGAATTGCCTTTGTCTCTATCCGTTATTATGGGAGGCGTTCGTAATGCTTTTATTATGGGAGTAGGAGTAGCAACGTTAGGAACCTTTGTTGGTGCATCTGGTTTAGGAGATATTTTACAGTTAGGTGTAAATGCTTCTGATGGGGCAAGTGTAATCCTTGCAGGAGTGATTCCTATTTCTATTATGGCCATTGTTGGAGATCTATTTTTAACTTGGGTAGAAAAAAGATTAGATCCAACTTCAAGATAATGATTAAAAATGATTTAAATAAATATAGCGGACTTCTCTTAATCATAGGGAGTCCGATTTTTTTATATTGAAAAGATCAGTATAAATGATAAAAACAGATAGAATTTATTTTTTATTGGATTAATGATAAAATAAAAGGGATTGATTTATTTTTACAGATAGACGGAGGACTAGAATGATTCATTTCGATAATGATTATACAGAAGGAGCGCATGAAAAAATACTTTCACGATTATTAGAAACTAATAATATTCAAATGCCAGGATACGGTTTAGATGATTATAGTGAAAAAGCAAGAAACCTCATAAAAAAAGCAACGAAGAAGGAAGATATTGATGTTCACTTTTTAGTCGGAGGAACACAGACTAACTTAACGGTAATTGCTGCTTCATTACGTCCATATGAAGGAGTAGTGACAGCTGACTCCGGACATATCCATACACTCGAAACAGGAGCTATAGAAGCAATTGGTCATAAGCTCTTATTGCTTCCAAATAGAGATGGAAAAATCACTGCGGCTCAAGTTCAAAAATTATGTGACGATTATTTGAGTAATAAAGCAAATATGCACAAAGTACAGCCAGGAATGGTTTATCTGTCTAATCCAACAGAAACAGGGACCTTATATTCTAAAGCAGAATTAATTGCTTTTCATAAAGTGTGTAAGGACTACGATATGAGGTTATTTATAGATGGAGCTCGCTTAGGCTATGGTTTAGTCGCAGAAACGAATGATTTAACCTTAGAAGATTTAGCTCAATTAACAGACGTTTTCTATTTTGGTGGGACAAAATTAGGCGCTTTATTTGGTGAAGCTGTTATTATTTCTAATCCCGAAATAAAAAAAGGGTTTCTTGCATTGACAAAACAAAAAGGTGGATTACTTGCTAAGGGGCGTACTTTAGGTGTTCAGTTTGAAGTTTTATTCGAAAACCAGTTTTATTTAGAACTCTCTCACCATGCAGTTAAGCAAGCGATGAAACTAAAAAACACTTTTGAAGCATTGAATCTCTCATTAAAATATGAAGCCTATACAAATCAACTTTTTCCAATTATTCCTAATAAAATACTAGATAAATTACAAGAAAAATATGTTTTTTTGAAAATGGAACAAGAAGATAAAGATCACACACTTGTGCGAATTTGTACTTCTTGGGCGACAACAGACGAAAACGTTAAAGCTTTAACTGATGATTTATACCAATTAATGAGAGAATGATGAATATTATAGATATAACAAACACAAATCTATCTACAGAAGAAGTGGCCAAACAATTACTAGGTTTAAAATTGATTTCTGAAACACCAAAAGGAATCACATCGGGTTGGATTGTCGAAACCGAAGCTTATCTAGGATCGATTGATAGAGCAGCTCATACCTATAAATATCGTAAAACACCTCGAGTAAAAGCAATGTATGATCAAGCAGGAACGATTTATTTATATAGTATGAGAGGACACATTTTATTAAATATTGTGACAAAAGAAGTAGGGAATCCAGAGGCTGTATTAATTAGGGGAATCCAACCAGATAGAGGATTTGAATTAATGAAAAAACGTCGTGGACAAAAAGGATATAACTTAACAAACGGTCCAGGGAAACTCTCTCAAGCTATGGGTATTACAATGGCTGAATATGGTCGTTCAATTACCAAACCTCCTTTGTATATAGATTTTTCTATTCAAAGGAAACCGAAAACGATCCTTACAACTCCAAGAATCGGTATTCCGAACAAAAAAGAATGGACCAAAGCCCCTTTACGGTTTATTGTTGAAGGAAACCCTTATGTTTCTGGAAGAAATAAGACAATTGATAAAACAACTTATGGTTGGGAACTCTAATTTCAAACCTAAGCGACTTTAACTTAGATTGTTTTTTACAAAGAATTGAAATTATTTTAAAAAAATATGTTATGATAGAAATTATTATTTGGAAGGAGAAAGACATATGGATTATTTACCCTTAATTGGTATTGTAATTATTGTTATTGGATTTATCTTGAAAATAGATACCATTGCAGTCGTTATTATTGCCGGTTTAATTACTGGCTTAGTGAGTGGTTTATCACTAACTGAGGTTTTAGCCTTACTAGGTCAAGGCTTTACTGAAAATAGGTTAGTTACTTTATTTGTACTAACACTAACAATGATTGGCTTATCTGAAAGATATGGTTTGAAGGAACAGGCTGTTTATTTAATTAATAAAATTAAAGGATTAACAGTAGGTCGATTTTTATCTTTATATCTATTAATACGAGAAGCTGCCGGATTGTTTTCTTTAAGACTTGGAGGACATCCACAATTTGTTCGTCCTCTTATTGAACCTATGGCCCAAGCTTCTGCTGTTGCAAATTTTGACGATACAGATGAAGAAACAAAAGAACGCATAAAAGCTCAAGCTTCTGTTATGGAAAACATGGGTAATTTTTATGCTCAAAATACATTCGTAGGTTCTTCTGGAACTCTCCTTATTGCAGGAACCCTCAAATCATTAGGGTATGATGCTCCAGCAGCAAAAATTGCCGTTGCATCATTAGTTATCGCGGTCATTTCGTTACTGATGGGTATTGTTTATAACATATGGTTTGATCGTCAATTAAATAAAAAATATAAGAAAGCAGGTGACGATCAATAATGGAAACATTTTTTAATTATTTATTAGAATTTTTCTTTATTGTTGCTGGAGTTCAATTTTCTTATGCAGGATATAGAGCATTGAAAGATAAGACAAACCAAAAAAATATGGGGACTGCAATTTTTTGGATTATTCTCGGCATACTCTTTATTTTTGGAAAATGGTTACCCTCTGTATTATCAGGTCTATTGGTTGTAGGATTAGGGGTTATTACTCTATTCAAGCAATTTGGTAACAGTGAAGAATATATAGAAGATGTCAAAAAAGCAGAAAAATCTGCACAAAAATATAGGAATACGGTATTCACACCAGTTATTGTTATGGCATTATCTGCGATTGTGATTTCTTTTTTAATTCCAGAATCAAGCACAACAGTAATTGGTATAGGTGCTTTACTATCCTTATTGGTTGCATTGATTATTTTCAGACCATCTACAGAAGAAGTTTTGGATGAAACAAATCGGATGGTTCAACAAGTTGGTACTACAAGTATATTACCGCAACTATTGGCTGCTTTAGGTTTAATTTTTGTAGAAGCCGGTGTTGGTGACATCGTTGCAGAGTTAATTAGTGGTGTTGTCCCACAAGGCAATGTTTTTCTTGGTGTGACCGCTTATGTTATTGGAATGATGCTATTTACGATGATTATGGGTAATGCCTTTGCAGCCTTTACAGTTATTACTGCAGGGATTGGTGTGCCATTTGTTTTAGCACAAGGCGGAAATCCAGTAATCGTTGGAGCTTTGGCAATGACTGCAGGTTATTGTGGTACGTTACTAACCCCTATGGCTGGAAATTTCAACGTTTTACCTGTAGCATTATTAGAGATGGAAGATGAATATGGAGTAATTAAAGCCCAAATCCCTATAGCTCTAATAATGGCTGTTATCCATATATTATTGATGTACTTTTGGGCATTTTAGGAGGAATTAGTGTATGAAAATTTTAGTCACAGGATTTGATCCCTTTGGTGATGATGTCATTAATCCAGCAATTGAAGCCGTGAAAAGATTACCGGATACAAT
>Ga0209487_1004876_pt1 | contig 10164 bp, 7 predicted proteins | sample Poulit2012_FD_187524 | JGI IMG/M metagenome (GOLD analysis project Ga0209487, IMG submission 187524) | Agricultural soil microbial communities from Georgia to study Nitrogen management - Poultry litter 2012 (SPAdes) (version 2) | ecosystem: Environmental > Terrestrial > Soil > Agricultural land... | reverse complement strand
GGATCAGTATATTAATATTGAGGTTGAACAGGATGCGAAATGATGCTATAGGAGGCTATTTTGGTTTGGAAATTCGTAATGGGAGAGAGTATCACCCGGAAGCTCTTCGTTTAAATACAGGCAGACACGCGCTTGAATATGTTTTGAAAGGCAAGGGGTATAAAAAAATCTATCTACCCCATTATACATGTGATGTTTTGTTTGAACCAGTACGGCGGCTCGGTGTTGAAATTGAATTTTATTCAATTGATGAAGATTTCACACCTATTTTTGATTTTTCAGTAATGGGTAATCGCGATGTTTTTCTATACACGAATTACTTTGGAATATGCTCGAAACAGACTGAGCAAGTTGTATCAAACACAAAAAATTTAATTATTGATAACGCTCAATCTTTTTTTTCGACCCCGTATGAGGGTGTTGATACCTTCTATTCAGCTAGAAAGTTTTTCGGTGTTCCCGATGGTGCATATCTCTATACTGATAAAAAGATGGATCAGAGTTTAAAATTCGAGGATTCAAATGAAAGGTTTGAGCATTTAATAAAAAGAATAGAGAAAGGAGCTGAAGCAGGTTATAAAGCTTTTAAAAAGAATGATAGCTCTTTCAAAAATGCTTCAATTAAAAAGATGTCGAAGATCAGCCGCAGTCTTTTGGAAGGAATAGATTATGAGTTTGTTAAAGAAAGGAGGCGCAAAAATTTTATTTATCTTCAACAACATTTGAACCGACATAATGAATTGGAGACAGAATTAGGAGTTGATGAAGTGCCCTTGGCGTATCCTTTTTTAACAGACAAAACCGGGTTGCGTGAATTATTGATAGAAAACAAAGTTTTTGTGCCAGTCTATTGGCCTCATATTTCTCAACAAACTCCCATCCATTCGATAGAAAACAGATATTCCCAATATATTATACCACTGCCAATTGATCAGAGATATGATATTGAAGATATGAGTTCAGTAACGGATTTAGTGCTAAACTTTTTAAAGGATTGAATGATTTAAAAATGCAGTTTTTAGAAAAACCGATAAGATTAGACAAGCAAATATGGGACAAAGGGGTTGTACCTCTTGTATCGATTTCATGTATTACCTACAACCATGAAAACTTTATCAGTGATGCGATTGAAGGATTTTTAATGCAAGAAACTACTTTTCCTGTGGAAATTAACATTCATGAAGATGCATCTACCGATAATACCGCAAAAATCATACGGGAATATGAAAAAAAATATCCAAATGTCCTATTTAATGTAATTTACCAAACAGAGAATCAATATTCTAAAAAAGATGGTTCAATTCGTCGAATACAGCATGGCCGAGCAAGAGGGAAATACTATGCCATATGCGAGGGGGACGATTATTGGATAGATCCGTTAAAGTTGCAGAAGCAGGTGAATTTTTTGGAGGAGAATCCGGACTATATACTCTCATTTACAGGCTGTAATTTTCTATTTGAAGAAAAGAAGAAAATAGCAGAACCAGTAAAGAAAAATATTCCTTCCTTAGCCTCATTAAGCAAAGAGAAGTTATTCTTTGCAATAATTAATGATAAATTAAGAATTCAAACTGCCTCTGTGGTTTTAAGGAAGAATTATCTACAGGAGTTAAAAAATGACAAGAAATTCAAAATGGGTGATAAACCAGTGTGGTTAACCTTTTCCCAGTTTGGTAAATTTCACTATTTAGATGAACCTTCAGTGGTATATAGAGTTTCAAGAGGTACTGCTACAAGACCTGAATCAAGACGCAAAAAGGTTGAATTTAAAGTGTCGGGATTTCTAATGCGCTTTTATTATATCAAGAAGTTTAATTATAAAATTCCAAATACTCTCTTGAAAGATTTTGAAAAATACATCATTGATCATGTGAAATTAGGTGGTGCGTACAACTCGAATTTAACTAGATATTTGTCAAGTAATACAATTGATAAGATAAAGAGATTGGAGCAAAGAGCACCACTGATAAATAAAATAGATTATTATTTTTTAAATCCAAGGGTTTTGGCATTTGATTTAAAGGAAAAAATAGTAATTAAATATTCAAATATAATCAAATAATTTATAACATAAATATATGTTAAATTTCATTATATGTATTTTTATAAAATATATATAATGTATGTGAAATATTTAGATCACGTTCGTTGTTATATGGTTAACAAAGATTCAAATCCACTTGTATCGGTTGTTCTCTCTGTTTTTAATGATGAGGCTTATGTTCGGGAGTCTATAGAGAGCATCATCGAACAAACCTATTCTAATTTAGAAATTATCATTATAAATGATGGTAGTAATGAGAGTACTGTTAAGATTCTGGAAGAATATCAGGAAAAAGATAATCGGATTAAGTTGATTCACCAAAGCAATAAAGGCCTTGCCTTATCTTTAAACAGAGGAATGGAATTAGCTAGTGGGTTTTATATCGCCAGAATGGATAGCGATGATATTAGTTTAAAGGGTAGAATTGCTACACAAGTTAAAGCCCTGTTGAAAAATAAAGATGTAGTAGCACTTGGATCTAATGCAGATGTAATTGATAGAGATGGTGTATACATTTATAAAATTGAAAAACCATTGACTTGGGATGAAATAAAAAAAACGCTGCCATATAGGTCTCCATTTATTCATCCTTCAGTTATATTTAAAAGGGAAGAAGCTTTAAAAGTGGGAGGATATCCAAATGTTCCAGTGGGTCAGGACTTGTTGTTTTTTTCCAAACTTTCAAAAATTGGAAAGTTTATGAATATAGATGAATCACTTATTAAGTATAGGATTAACCCTATGGCGGTAAGTAGAAAAAGCTCGGAAATTAAAAAAATCTTTAAATTAATTATTGAAGAGTATATCGATAAAGGAACTTTAAATGATGATTTAGTTGAAGAACTTAAGAGGAAAAAAACAAACCAAGGACAACGGAGTAAGCATTATGAGTATCATCTACTTTTAGCAAAAAAATATTTATGGAATAATTTTCAAAAACAGAAATCAAGAGAGAATAGTAGAGCAGCTTTTCATAATGCAAAAGGTAAAGAATATTTTATGCCTGTTATACTCTATATGTCTTCATATTTCGGCGATAAAAATATACTTAAAGTATATAAACATTTAAAAAAATCAAATAATTAAATTGTATGTCAGATATTAGTGCGCATATAAATAATGCAAGGTACAGTGGAACATACAATGCATTATTACACCTTTCTAATATATTTATTATTTCATTTTTATTTGCATGGCTATTGATTGACTCTATAAATGGTTTTTTAATGCGTACTGCGGGAATATTTTTTGGCGGTTTTTCTTTAGGTGAAGTTTTTCGAATTGTTTTCTTGGCTGCTCTATTATTAAATTTTAAGGTTAGTAAAAGAAAAGGTGAAATTTTCTTTATTCTGATGCCTTTTGTTTTCCTGACCCTCGCATTTGTTCAGTATTTATTGTTTTCTACTAATTTAATTGTGACTATAAACATTGCCATTAAAGTAAGTATGCCCATTTTAATTTATCTGTATATAAAAATAAATTATGAAATAATAAGGTCTTATATAAGACAAATATTATATTTTAATGCCTTAGTATTACTGGGGAATTTATTTATTTCACTATTTGGATTTGGATATTTTAGTTATGCTTATCAAGGCGGTGTTCGAGTGGGAGGTAAAGGGTTTTTCTTTGCGGGAAATCAGGTAGGCATTGTATTATTAGCCTTATATGCGATACTAATATTTATGCACAAACAAGAATTGAAAAAAATTCTGATCATCACATTTACATTTCTTGTCGCAGCCCTTATTACTTTAACAAAAACAGGTATATTTGGAATTATTTTAATATTTGTTGTCAGTATCTTTTCATTTCATAAACGTAAAAGAGTACCTGTGATGGGTCTTTTTATAACATCATCTATATTGTTAATTACTATATTTCATGAATATATTAACATTTCAATTAGCCGCTGGCAGTACTTTATAAGTACAAATGGATTTTGGGTTTATATGACAGGGGGAGACAAAAGGTGGAGGGAAGCGGGAGAATATTTAATAGATTTTGAAAATTCTCCTTTATTATTTTTTATTGGATCAGGGTGGACTGGCTTAGCTGAACAAGACCTTTTTGATTTAATAGGAGCATTTGGGATTTTTGGGGTAACTGTTTACATAATATGGATCTATTTTGCAGCATATGCATATAAAAATAATAACTTGATGGCAGAGAAATTATATATAATCTTTATTTTCTTCATTTTTTTGTTTACTGCAACATTTGCAGGCCATGTAGTGCATTCAGCAATGCTGGCACCATTTGTCGGAATGTTGGCAAATGCGCATTTATTAAAAGTAAAAGATAAACATAAACTTTTCGTAAGCCAGTAATGAATATATTACTTATTAGTAATGGGTACCCTTCAAAAGAAATCCCATTCGCTTCAATTTTCGTGAAAAATCATTATGAAAAATTGAAGGAGTTACCAGATTTGAATGTTGATAGACATATAATCAAGAGAAAAAACACGTCATTAGTAGGCAGTATTGCTAAATACCTTTGGTGTTTTATTAGCTTTGCAGCAAAAATTCCACAACAATATGATATTGTTCATGTACACTTTTTATCACCTATCTATCTCCTTGCCTGCATTTATAAGTTAAGAAATCCCCGCTGCAGGATAATTGTTACTTTTCATGGTACTGACATTAATGAGTTATCGCATCCCTTCTGGATACAGTTCTATAGATTTCTGTTCAGATATAATGATATTGCTATTTCGGTAAGTGAGGATTTAAAAAGGAAAGCAGAATCATTGCTGTCCATTCAGGTGGATCATGTAATTTGTGCGGGTTATAATGATGATATTTTTGTGGACCAACAGATACCTTATGAGGAGCGGAACATCGATTTTCTTTACGTGGGCTCCTTTTTACCTGTAAAGAGGTTGGATACTATTATTGAAGCTATTAAAAAAGTAGATCAGACAAATATAAGATTTGTTTTTATTGGAACAGGAATGTTTGGAGATGAATTAAGTAAACTATCATCTCGATATGACGTGTCAGTATTAGAGAGTATGCCTCAAAGGGATCTGAATAGGTATTATAACTCTGCTAGGTTCTTTATTCTTGCATCGCGAAATGAAGGGTTTAATATCTCTTTATTAGAAGCCAATCATTGTGGTGTGCCTGTAATTGTTCGAAATATACCCGCATTAAAAAATCAGGTAACTGAAGGAAAAAACGGTTTTCTCTTTAACAATGAACAGGAACTGGCTGAACTGATTACTACTTGTTATCAACTTTCATCGAAAGAGTGGGGATATTTAAGTGAGCAGGGTAAAAAGCGTTCTGAGTCCTATTCATTAACAGCCGTGATTGAAACAATGTATTCTATTTATGTGCAGAGATAGTAAGAAAGCATAAATAATTTATTTTGAGGAATGTATGTTAGAATATTTAGATAAAATAATTTTAATTACTCTTTTAGCTCTGGATGAACTTAATTCAATAAGTTTATTAGAATGTATTTATTTTAATTGATACAGATACCTCTCATAGTAGGGAACTTTTTGTGTGAAAATGAATGGAAAGGAATTGAATTTCTGTCATATTGTAAGGCCAGTTAGGTACTATAAATCTTGCAACACATAAAAGGACGATGAGAAAACCATTATCTGATATTCTCACAGGAACACCATATTCCGCAGACACAAATGAGTTGTTTTTGTCTAAAAATTATTTGCACACTCTTACAGAAGGTTCGCTTCTTGCCATTTACGACAGCAAGTACGGAGATATATCAACAGCCAAAAAGGTGAACAGGCTGGAATTTGTGAGGGTAAAACAATACGATTCTTCAAACGGTAAACTCAATGTGGATCGTGCTCAAATGGGATCTTTGGCAATAAATTTTGATGACCATGTGGTTTGGAATGTCGTTCTTCTGCCAAATATATCATCAGATGAGACCGATGTAACAGAGTACGGAGCCAGGGCGGAAGCCGGTTTTGATTCGACAGACGCTTTTCAAAGAATGGCAGATGATCTTGGCATAGTAAGTATACCGTATAGCGACATTCCGTTTGAAATAGATGCTATTGCTACAACGAGACCAACTGTTTTTCGGGCAAAGAATGGCATGGCCAGTTTAAAATTGAGAGAACCAGAAAGGAGAAACAGTCCCGGCATTCTTCTGGCTCACGATCAGTCGGGTATAGACAGAGGGATACATATCGATGGAAATGCTACGGCCAGAAGTTGCGTTCGAATACCAGCAGATGACTGTTTTGTATATGTGACTTGCGAAAATGTAACCTCAGATAGTAATGCATTGGTCTATACCTCAGGTGTCGAAATAACCGGGGATCGGTGCCGGTTTGATGTTCGTGGATATCACTTTAAAAATACCGGACATTCCAATGAATCTTCGCCACGGGTTGTAACAATCCAGGCAGAAGCGGATGATTATGATGGGAGTATCCATGCAGAGAATATAGAGTGTGTATTGTGTACGGGTAGTAATACGGGAAAAGGCAGGTTGTCTCAACTGTATGCCAAAGCGGCTGAAGATAATGGTATATATCAGCTTGGCGGAAATTTGACTGTGAATGAGGTGGTGTATCATGGCAATGAAGAGGGGGTTGTCGTAGGCGGCCGATTGTTTATCAATAATTATCAATGTATAGGAGCCGGCTCATCTCCGGTTAACCTGGCTGGCGGTGAGCATCTCGAAATTAACAATCTTGAAATCAGCATGGATGGTGAGAAGGTTTTACAGTCTTCTATGAGAATTCGTTCAGGCAGAAATTTCGGTGATGTCTATATTAAACAGGTGAAAGGAAGAATGCGGGGAAATACACTGATCGGTTTTCCTTCTGGAACCATTCGTTCACTTACCATTGATCGCTTTGACATGGAGTATGAGTATGATCGTTCGGTATCCGGTCCGATTACCCAGTTTTGCAATCTGACTGCTGTGGAGCAATTCAGCCTGAAGGATTTTCATGTGAGAATTATAGATATGGATGATGCACTGACATCATCCAATTTTTTTGAAGTCCGTTTGCCTTCGGTATCAGAGCAATCCTATCTGATCAATCCGAGGTTCTGGACCTTGAAATCAAATGGGGAGGGTTCTCCTGCTCCGGTTCGCATACTGCGGTTTGCCCAGAGGCAGATTGAATATACAGGCTTGAATATACAGACAAATATTGGCCCGTATGGCCGGGAGCAGGGGTACCTGGGAGAGAGTGTCCCCGGACGAAATGTTGCGGCGGCTCCGCCACAGGGTGGGGATTTTGCAATTGGCACGGTGATCGAGAGTTCGGAGGCTGTGGCAAGGGGTGTGCTGCGGGATGGTTCCGGGGTTTCTGATTTGCGGAGAGATGGCGGGTTGCTGGATGTGTTGCGAGGCCTTTTTGGCGGGAGAGACCGCTCCGATGCTGAGGATGGTGGGCGATCCGGAGCCGATGGCTCAGGTGAAAGCACCGGTGAAGTTGTAGGCTGGGAGTATACCGAAGATGGCTGGAGAGAGATTCGGGAGTGATGGGGGAGTTGGAGACGTAACAAGTGAGTTGCTTTAAAATTACAATAGAATTTAGAGCGATCTGTACTACTCAAAACTATTGCCTACACTAATCCGGATTCATCATCAATATTCCCTACAGGGGGGGCAACATCCGCCGGAATGTCAGCACTCCGGCTGTGCTTTTTTGCCGGATTTAGGGGGGCATCAAAGTCCGGAATATCAACCTTTCGAGGGTTGTAGGAAAAAGACGGAATTATGATTATGTGTGCTAGACAGTCACAAAATTGAAATTATTTAGATACTTAACATTTTTAGCAGGAATATCAACTATTCTATTTGATTCCTCGTCAAAATACCTGATATGAAAGCAATCAAAAATCTTAAGGAATTTCTTATCTGTACTAGTATTCATGTAAAGAGTTGGAATACTTAACTGTTTAAAGTCAACTTCATTAAAGGCTAAGATTGCTTGATAGGTTGAGTGTTTATCACTGTTAATAAATTTGCCATTTGCTACGAAGCCTTTGTCAATAAGTTTACCGTCTCTATTAAAATGTTCGTACGTACTACCAAATAAAACTTGATCAAAATCATCAAGGTCGGTTCCAGTATTAGAACCTTGAATGGCTAGTACTACAGGTATATCAATATTTTTAAGTTGCTCTCTTTTCTCATTAAGAGTATGTTCAATTCGACTCTTTGAATTTTCAAAATAGCTCACAACAGGATAGAAAATGATTTCATTTGTTCTATCGCGTTTATAGAAAAGAGTAAGCTTTATCACACCTTCTTTAAATTCATGATTTATTTTAATCTGTAGCTGTGGTAGATTGTCAGTAATTTTAGAGAATTTATTATTAATAAATCTTTTGAATACTTTTTTAGAATCATTTAAACCGATTTCGGGTAACTTTTGAATACCTACAACCCAATTATCAGGGGTATGATCTCTAATAATTTTTATAAGCGGGTTATTTTTTTTATAAGCACTTCCGACTGATGAATTAAATATCGGTGAAGTCGCTTCTATTGCGATTTTACCGATTTGGGTATCAATAAGAAAATCAGGCCTTTTCCCATTATTCAATTCTACTTCATATTGAATATTAAATCCGACTTCTTGTAACAATCTTCCTAAAATAATTTCAAAAAAAGCTGAATGGTAACGGTTAGATAAGTCATGGTACAGAGATTCTGAAATTTCAATTGGCATTTTTGAAAGGTTAAGATTTAGAAACTCCCTCATGGCTTTAGCACGTGGCAATGTGGATCTATTTAACCAATCTAATGGGTGTTCTCCATTATTTGCCCATGTGTTGTCTGATCTAGGAGGCTCTTTGAGCCATATTTTTGTCATAATAATACAAGTAAAAAAAGTGAACCATCAGATTATTAATGAACTTACTTCTTTACTATAATTAACACAACGTTAGCATCAATCCAAAGAAAAAGGAGGGCTATTCCCGCTTATATTTTCCCCGTGTAGCGAAGGCGGTGCTTGCTCATAAACAAAAGTGAGTTAAGGCGCGGAAAAATAGCTGATGCGGAGTTCTGGCTGACTATCATTGGGCAGTTATATCAGGAGAAGTCGTTCTACCTGATCGGGGCGAAGCCGGAGACGATTGAGGGTACGGTTCTGGATCGACAACAATATGGTATGGGATTTTGGTGAGGAGGGGTTTGAAAAGAATCTTATCGGATATCGAACGAACGAAGCCGGATGTGGTTTTTGTGGCAAAGGGGAGTCCGAAACAGGAGTTTCTGATGAACCTCTTTTTTTGGTTCATCATGATTGGATGACCCAAAAAAAAAAAACTATGCTGAACTCCGAATGGCTTTTAATGGCAAGACTTCCAAGGGTAAATCACTTATAATAAGTGGGGAATACTAATGGCCCTGCCTAGGGAATACTAATGACCCCGGGGTGGGGAATACTCGTGACCCTTGACATAAGAGAGGCTCCGTGTCTATATGGTAATACTGCAGCAAGCACCAAAATCCTTTATAATGGTGTTGTAAATCGGGGCTTAGCTTCTTATCGAATCTAACATTTGCGTGTATACGCTGCTACATTACAATCGCATATAAATGCTTATATAGGCTTTTCTGCACCTCAGAGTTATTAGTGGAGAGTTGTAATTTTAAGAAAATCAAAATGTGGCTCCCGCAACGATTTTATCGCATTCGGCGACAACATACTCTGGGATAGTGTCGAATTTAGCGGGGTCAAGCTGGCAGATGAATTCGTTTTCAATGTGATATGTTTGCTTAATGAATTTTTCGATGACAGCATCATTTTCAACATGATCAATAAGTCGACATACTTGAAGCTTTTCGTATCCATTTGTGCATGCTGCATAAACGTTCTTTATCTCAGTGACATTGCAAATACGGTCTAAACTGGCGTATTGTGATTGGCTGAAACGATATGGCCCTGAAGTACTTGAGATCACTGAACCAGCTCTCCAATTATCTGAACAGTATTTGAAGCGAGATATTCTTACTCCAAAATTTCGTGATGATGCCTTGCATATAGCACTGGCTTCCCTTGCCAATGTGGATGTTTTGGTTAGCTGGAATTTTCGCCATATTGTACATTATGATAAGATTCGACTGTTTAACGCCGTTAACATTGAAAATAGCCTGAA
>Ga0209487_1004873_pt1 | contig 10168 bp, 10 predicted proteins | sample Poulit2012_FD_187524 | JGI IMG/M metagenome (GOLD analysis project Ga0209487, IMG submission 187524) | Agricultural soil microbial communities from Georgia to study Nitrogen management - Poultry litter 2012 (SPAdes) (version 2) | ecosystem: Environmental > Terrestrial > Soil > Agricultural land... | reverse complement strand
TAAGCAGTGAAAACCCTATTTATATGATGAGTGATTCAGGTGCTCGGGGTAACCCATCTAACTATACACAATTAGCAGGAATGCGTGGTTTGATGGCAAACCCTGCTGGTAGAATTATGGAATTACCAATTAAATCAAGCTTCCGTGAAGGGTTAACGGTTTTAGAATACTTTATTTCCACGCACGGTGCACGTAAAGGGTTAGCTGATACAGCACTGAAGACAGCAGACTCTGGTTACCTTACAAGACGTCTAGTTGATGTTGCGCAAGATGTGATTGTTCGCGAAGCAGATTGTGGAACAGATCGTGGTCTAACAGTCAGAGCTCTCATGCACGGTCCAGAAATGATTGAGCCATTAATTGATCGCTTAATCGGCCGTACATTATTTGAAACAATTAAGCATCCAGAAACAGATGAAGTGATTGTGTCAGAAGGAGAAGTCGTTTCCGAAGATCAAGCGAAGCAGATTGTTGATGCGGGGATTGAAGAGGCGAAGATCCGCTCGGTATTTATGTGTAATACAAAGCACGGTGTTTGTCAGGAATGTTATGGCCGTAACTTAGCCACAGGAGACGATGTTGAAGTCGGTGAAGCAGTAGGAATTATTGCAGCACAATCCATCGGTGAACCTGGAACACAGCTAACGATGCGTACATTCCATACAGGTGGTGTTGCTGGTGATGACATTACCCAAGGTTTACCACGTATCCAAGAACTCTTTGAGGCGCGTAATCCAAAAGGTCAAGCTGTCATTAGTAAGATCGACGGGACGGTACACGAATTAAAAGAAGTACGGGATCGCCAAGTGATTGTCATTAAAGGCGATGACGAAGAACTCGAGCATCCAATCCCTTACAATGCAAGACAGAGATTCTCTGTAGGAGACGAAGTAACTGCTGGTGAAGAACTAACAGAAGGTTCTATCGATCCAAAAGAACTTCTAGTTGTAAAAGGTGTTGAAGCAGTTCAGAATTACTTGCTTCGTGAAGTACAGCGCGTTTACCGCTTGCAAGGTGTTGAAATTGGTGATAAGCACGTTGAAGTCATGGTTCGTCAAATGTTACGCAAGATTCGTGTAACTGATTCAGGTGATACAGATGTACTTCCTGGTTCATTGTTAGAATTACATCAATTTAAAGAAGCAAATGAGGAAGCACTAAAACAAGATTCACAACCAGCGGTGGGTGAACCAGTATTACTCGGTATTACAAAAGCGTCCTTAGAGACAGATTCATTCTTATCTGCAGCATCTTTCCAAGAAACAACACGCGTTCTTACAGATGCAGCAATTAAAGGAAAACATGATGAGCTCCTAGGATTGAAGGAAAATGTAATCATCGGTAAACTCGTTCCAGCTGGAACAGGAATGAAAAAGTATCGAACAGTAACAGCTTCTCTTGATGAATCAGCTTTAAAGGTGAAAGAATCAAAAGAAATAGAAACCATTCAATAGAGTGAATTTCACAATTACCAAAATCAGACGATTCAGTACTGTATGTAGTTAAGAATGGTTCAACGAAACTACATATAGTACCGGATTGGCTATAAATCCGTATTATGAAATTCACTAAATAGATAAAAGTCTATGAAACGCTGTTTTCTAAAGTAGATCCAAAGGCTGAAAAGTTCGATCAGCATGGACTCTAGGTTCCTCATGTATGTCGTTATACATGAGGAACCTAAAGTCAAATGAATAAGTTCGATGAGCTATCTTTATCCTACATTTGAACAAGCTATTCATGAAGGCATCTAAAATTGTTTATTAAATTTAGAATATGAAAATTGATTTATTGTTGACATTAAAAATAGATAATGATAATATATTCTAGGTGCTTCCAAAATGGTGTTTATAAAGTTAGAGGATACTTGATCGTTTCAGATGCCAAAAGGCAATGAGCCATATATTTTCTAAAATTGCAGTAAAAGTCTATGTTTTGATGGAGAATCCATGAAAACTTTGTTTTTTACTCATAAATGAACCGCCCGGATGTGTGGCGTTAGGAAGTAGCTATTTAACAAGTGTATGATGATTGATTATTTTAAAAATGCTTGTAGTAGACATGATGAACTATGAGTAAATAATGTAATCTAACATATGAATCTTGATCATTAGAAAGGAGGATATTAAATGCCAACAATTAACCAACTTGTCCGTAAAGGTCGTATTAACAAACCTAAGAAGACAGACTCTCCTGCACTTAATAGAGGGTATAATAGTTTCAAAAAGTCATTTACAACATCTAATGCTCCACAAAAACGTGGTGTATGTATTCGTGTAGGAACACTCACACCTAGGAAACCGAACTCAGCCCTTCGGAAATATGCGCGTGTTCGCTTATCAAACAATATGGAAGTAACTGCATATATTCCAGGAATTGGTCACAACTTACAAGAACACAGTGTGGTACTCATTCGTGGAGGTCGTGTAAAAGACTTACCAGGTGTACGTTATCATATTGTTCGTGGTGCGCTTGACACAGCTGGAGTAGAAGGTCGTAAACAAAGCCGTTCTAAATACGGTGCTAAAAAAGAAAAATAATGGATAAGAGCAACATAAGAAACGAAAGGAGGATGACTTATGCCACGAAAAGGACCAGTACCAAAAAGAGATGTACTACCAGATCCGCTTTATAGTTCAAAGCTAGTGACACGTCTTATAAATCAAATTATGATTGATGGTAAAAGAGGTAAAGCACAAAAGATTCTTTATAAGGCATTTGAGTTAGTTGCAGAAAGAAGTGGTCAAGAGGCAATGGACGTTTTTGAACAGGCAATGAAAAATGTGATGCCAGTTCTTGAAGTTCGAGCACGACGTGTAGGTGGTTCAAACTATCAAGTACCAGTTGAGGTTCGCCCAGAACGTCGTCAAGCATTAGGACTACGTTTCCTTGTAAATTATGCGCGTTTACGCGGAGAAAAAACAATGGAAGAACGTCTTGCAAATGAAATTTTAGACGCATCAAATAACACAGGTGCATCAGTTCGAAGACGAGAAGACTTACACAAAATGGCTGAAGCAAATAAAGCATTTGCTCATTACCGTTGGTAAGAATTTAATTTGGAAAATAACCCATTATATAAATTGGGCAAAGATTTAAATCCAATTTAATAATAATAGAAGGGAGAAGAATACATGGCTAGAGAGTTCTCCTTGGATAAGACACGCAATATCGGTATTATGGCACACATTGATGCTGGTAAAACAACAACTACCGAGCGTATTCTTTTCTATACAGGACGTATTCATAAGATTGGTGAAACACATGAAGGTGCTTCACAAATGGACTGGATGGAGCAGGAACAAGAGCGCGGAATAACAATTACTTCTGCTGCTACAACTGCTCAGTGGGATAACCACCGTATTAATATCATTGATACACCAGGGCACGTTGATTTTACTGTTGAAGTTGAACGTTCTTTGAGAGTTCTTGATGGAGCTGTAACAGTACTTGATGCACAGTCAGGTGTTGAACCACAAACTGAGACAGTCTGGCGTCAAGCAACAACATATGGTGTACCAAGAATTGTACTTATCAATAAAATGGACAAAACAGGTGCTGACTTCTTATATGCAACAAGTACCCTGAAAGATCGCTTAGGTGCAAATGCTGTACCTGTTCAGCTTCCAATTGGAGCTGAAGATCAGTTTGAGGGAATTATTGACCTCATCAATATGGAGGCACATTTTTATGTTGATGATTTGGGTACAGTTGATGAAGCGCGTGAAATTCCAGCAGAGTATCTAGAAAAAGCTGAGGAACTACGTGAACAGCTTGTAGAAGCTGTTGCTGAATTAGATGAAGATTTAATGATGAAGTTTCTTGAAGGTGAAGAAATTACGACTGATGAATTGAAAAAAGGAATTCGTCAAGCAACATTAAACGTTGATCTATATCCAGTGTTCTGTGGATCAGCATTTAAAAATAGAGGTATTCAGTTACTACTTGATGGTGTAATTGACTATCTACCAGCACCAACAGACATTCCTCCGATTCAAGGTATTGTACCTGGAACTGAAGAGGAAGTAGAGCGTATTGCAGATGATAATGCGCCATTTTCAGCTCTTGCATTTAAAGTAATGACAGATCCATTCGTTGGTAAACTAACATTTTTCCGCGTGTATTCTGGAAAACTAAATGCAGGATCATATGTAAGAAATACAATTAAAGAGAAGCGTGAAAGAATTGGGCGTATTCTCGAAATGCATGCCAACTCACGTGAAGAGATCCCGACAATTTATACGGGAGAAATTGCAGCAGCAATTGGTTTGAAAGATACTGGAACAGGTGATACACTATGTGATGAAAAACATCTTGTTATCCTAGAATCTATGGATTTCCCAGAACCAGTTATCTCTGTTGCGATTGAGCCGAAAACGAAAGCTGACCAAGACAAGATGGGAACTGCTCTCGGTAAATTGACTGAAGAAGATCCAACATTTACGACTGAAACAAACACTGAAACAGGTCAAACGATCATTAGTGGAATGGGTGAATTACACCTAGACATTATTGTTGACCGCTTAAAACGTGAATTTAAAGTCGAAGCAAATGTAGGAGCTCCACAAGTTGCTTATCGTGAAACATTCCGTGGCTCAGCTGAAGTTGAGGGTAAATTCATTCGTCAGTCTGGTGGACGTGGACAATATGGTCACGTTTATGTGAAATATGAACCACTTGATGCAGGTTTAGGATTTGAATTTGAAAACAAAATCGTTGGTGGTGCAGTACCACGTGAATATATTCCATCTGTTGAAGCCGGAATTAAGGAATCAATGGAAAATGGTGTATTAGCTGGTTATCCACTTATCGACGTAAAAGCAACATTATATGATGGAACTTATCATGATGTTGACTCAAGTGAAATGGCTTTTAAAATTGCAGGTTCACTCTCATTAAGAGAAGCTAAAAGCAAATGTAACCCAGTTCTTCTTGAACCATTAATGAAGGTTGAAATTGAAATTCCAGAAGAATACTTGGGTGACGTGATGGGTGATGTTACATCTAGACGTGGTCGTGTAGATGGCATGGAAGCTAGAGGAAATGCGCAACTTGTTAAAGCGTACGTTCCGCTTGCAGAAATGTTCGGATATGCAACAGCATTACGTTCAAACACCCAAGGTCGTGGAACATATACAATGTTCTTTGACCACTATGAAGAAGTACCAAAAGGTATTGCTGAAGAAATTATTAAGAAAAACGCTGGTGAATAATGGTTTTTCTTAAGTAATGAACAATGAATTATTTATAAAGGCTAAGGAATAACTGACCATTGTTATTCTTTGGTCATAATAAAAAAACATCAATGGTCATAAACCTTAAGGAGGAACTAAATAATGGCTAAAGAAAAATTTGACCGCTCAAAAGATCACGTTAACGTTGGAACTTTAGGACACGTTGACCATGGTAAAACAACACTTACTGCTGCAATTACTACAGTAATGCATAAAGTACAAGGAACTGAAGGTGCTATGGCATACGATCAAATCGATGGTGCACCAGAAGAAAAAGAACGTGGAATTACAATTGCAACTTCACACGTTGAATATGAAACAGAAACTCGTCACTATGCGCACGTTGACTGTCCAGGTCACGCTGACTATGTAAAAAACATGATTACTGGTGCTGCGCAAATGGATGGAGCTATCCTAGTAGTATCTGCTGCTGATGGCCCAATGCCACAAACTCGTGAACATATTCTACTTTCACGTAACGTTGGAGTACCTGCATTCGTAGTATTCCTAAACAAAGTTGATATGGTTGACGATGAAGAATTAATTGAATTAGTAGAAATGGAAGTTCGCGATCTATTATCAGAATACGACTTCCCTGGTGATGACGTACCAGTTATCCAAGGTTCTGCTCTAAAAGCACTTGAAGGTGTTGAAGAATATGAACAAAAAATTGTTGAATTAATGAATGCAGTTGATGAGTACATTCCAACTCCAACTCGTGACACAGATAAGCCATTCATGATGCCAGTTGAGGACGTATTTACAATCACTGGTCGTGGTACAGTTGCAACTGGTCGTGTAGAGCGTGGAGAAATCAAAGTCGGTGAAGAAGTAGAAATCATCGGACTAAACGATGCTGCAATGAAAACAACTGTAACAGGTGTTGAAATGTTCCGTAAGCTTCTTGATTATGCTGAAGCAGGAGACAACATCGGTGCTCTATTACGTGGTGTTACACGTGAAGAAATTAGCCGTGGTCAAGTACTAGCTAAACCAGGTTCAATTACACCACATACAAAGTTTAAATCAGAAATTTATGTATTGTCTAAAGATGAAGGTGGACGTCATACACCATTCTTTGGTAACTATCGCCCACAGTTCTACTTCCGTACTACTGACGTAACTGGTGTTATTGAACTACCAGAAGGTACAGATATGGTTATGCCAGGTGACAACATCGAGCTAAACGTAGAACTCATTTCACCAATTGCAATTGAAGACGGAACTCGTTTCTCAATTCGTGAAGGTGGACGTACAGTTGGATCAGGTGTCGTAACACAAATCCTTTCATAATTTAATATATAACAATAAAAACAGGTAGCATGACGATGCTACCTGTTTTATTGTTCATAATTGATAAATGTCATATTGGCTAAAATTAGACAACTTCATTTTGGTAGAATCAAAGAAGGTCCTTGTATTTTTAAAAAGTTGTTTGGCTAAACTATATTAAAGGATTTATTGCCTGTTTTTTGCTGAAATTACTTGCAATCTATAAGCAAAGTTTGTATAATGTGTAACTGTGCAATCATATTTTTAAATAAAATAGTTGCATTGACCAAAGAATTTCTATATAATATGAATGTTGGTCACAAAAGGCGATGAAGTGAAAGGTTATTGGCACACCCGGCCCCTTTGCCATGGCGGGTTGCTAAAAAATTTTCACCGAGTATGTCTATAATAATATGGGCGAGAAGGAGGGAAAATAATGGCAAAAGAAAAAATAAGAATTCGTTTAAAAGCGTATGATCATCGTATTCTAGATCAGTCGGCTGAGAAAATCGTGGGGACTGCAAAACGTTCAGGTGCTAGTGTTTCAGGACCAATTCCTTTACCAACTGATAAAGTTGTTTACACAGTACTTCGTGCAGTTCACAAGTATAAAGATGCACGTGAGCAGTTTGAAATGCGCACACATAAGCGTTTAATCGATATTATTGATCCTACACCACAAACCGTTGATGCATTAATGAGACTCGACTTACCATCTGGTGTAGACATTGAAATTAAATTATAAAATGAAAGTTTCACAATAGGAGGTGTAACGGATGACGAAAGGAATCTTAGGTCGTAAAATCGGCATGACTCAGCTGTTTTCTGAAAGAGGGGAAGTAATTCCAGTAACAGTTGTTCAAGCTGAGCCAAACGTAGTATTGCAAAAGAAAACATTAGAAAATGATGGATATGAAGCAATTCAACTCGGTTTTTCAGACGAAAAGGAATCACGTACAAATAAAGCGAAAAAAGGTCATGCTGATAAAGCAAACACAGCCCCTAAGCGCTACGTTCGTGAATTCCGTAATGCTAAAATTGACGAATATGAAGTTGGTCAAGAAATTAGCGTTGAAGTATTTGAAGCTGGAGATAAGATTGATGTAACTGGAAAGTCTAAAGGAAAAGGATTCCAAGGTAATATTAGACGACACAACCAAGCACGTGGACCAATGGCACACGGCTCACGTTTTCATAGAGGTCCAGGTTCAATTGGGAATGCAACTGATCCAGGTCATGTATTTAAAGGAACGAAACTACCAGGACAAATGGGTGCTGAACAAGTAACAATTCAAAACCTTGAAGTAGTAAAAGTTGATGCTGAGCGTAACTTATTACTCGTTAAAGGAAATGTTCCAGGTGCGAAAAAAGGTTTTGTAAAAATTACAAGTGCAGCTAAAGGTAATTAATTATATAGATGAAGGGAGGAAATGTCATGCCTAAAGTAGCGTTATTTAAACAAGATGGTTCACAATCCGGTGGCATAGAGTTAAATGAACAAGTATTTGGGATTGAACCAAATAAACATGTATTGCAAGAAGCATATCATATGCAACGCGCTTCCTTGAGACAAGGTACACATGCGGTGAAGAATCGCTCTGAAGTACGTGGAGGCGGTCGTAAACCATGGAAACAAAAAGGTACAGGTAATGCACGACAAGGTTCTACCCGTGCACCACAATGGGTTGGTGGAGGAGTTGTATTTGGCCCAACACCACGCAGTTATAGCTATAAATTGCCTAAGAAGGTCCGTCGTTTAGCACTTAAATCAGCGTTATCTTCAAAAGTAAAAGAAGATAATCTAGTTGTTTTAGAAAGTTTATCATTTGATCAACCTAAAACAAAAGAAGTTGTTAAGATGTTAAATGCTCTTGAAATAGACAAGAAAACATTAATTGTTACAGCTGAGAAAGAAGAGAATGTTATCAAATCAGCCAATAATCTTCAGAAAGTAAAAACAATTTCTATTAATGAGATTAATGTACTGGACTTGCTTATGCATGACAAGCTTATCTTAACGAAAGATGCAGCTGAAAAAGCGGGGGAGGTGCTTGCATAATGAAAGATCTACGTGATATTATAAAGCGCCCTGTAATTACAGAGCACTCCGCAGATTTAATGGCTGATAAAAAATATACATTTGAAGTTAGCCCAAGAGCGAATAAAACTGAAATAAAAGCAGCAGTTGAATCAATCTTTGATGTAAAAGTAACAAAAGTTAACACGATGAACCTTAAAGGGAAGTTAAAACGTCAAGGAAGATATGCTGGTTATAGATCAGATCGTAAAAAAGCAATTGTTCAATTATCTGAGGATAGTAAAGAACTAGAATTCTTCGAAAGCTAAACAAAGAAACAGTTAAAGGAGGTAAAATGTAATGGCAATTAAGAAGTATAAGCCGACAACAGGCGGAACACGTAATATGTCAGTATCGGACTTTGCAGAGATTACAACTGATACACCTGAAAAATCTCTACTTAGCCCATTAAACAAACGTGCTGGTCGCAATAACAAGGGTAGAATTACTGTTCGCCATCAAGGTGGAGGACATAAACGTAAATACCGTATTATTGATTTTAAACGAAATAAAGATGGCATACCAGGGCGCGTTGCTACGATTGAATATGATCCAAATCGCTCAGCTAATATTGCTCTTATTCATTATGCAGATGGAGAAAAACGCTATATCTTAGCTCCAAACGGACTTAAGGTTGGTCAAGAGATTTTGTCTGGAGAAAATGTAGATATCAAACTTGGAAATGCGTTACCACTGAAAAACATTCCAGTAGGTACGATCATTCATAATGTTGAGCTGAAACCAGGACGTGGTGGACAATTAGCAAGATCAGCAGGTGCTGAAGCACAAATTCTTGGTCGAGAAGAAAAGTATACATTAGTTCGTTTAGCATCTGGTGAGGTTCGTTTAATCCTTGCAACATGCCGTGCAACAATTGGTCAGGTAGGTAATATTGAACATGAATTGATTGTAGTTGGTAAAGCAGGTCGTTCACGCTGGCTAGGAAAACGTCCAAGCGTACGAGGACTCGCTATGAACCCTGTTGATCACCCACACGGTGGTGGAGAAGGCCGTGCACCAATTGGACTTAAATCACCAGTATCACCATGGGGTAAACCAACACTTGGTTATAAGACTCGTAAGAAGAGTAAGCCGTCAAGTCAATATATAGTACGTGAACGTAGACGTAAAAAATAACGTAAATTGTTGACCGGATTTAATTCCTGTCACTTTAGTTACGAGAGGAGGTTTATCTATGGGTCGTAGTTTAAAAAAGGGACCTTTTGCAGATGATCATCTACTAGCAAAAGTGGATAAACAAAATGAAAATGATGAAAAACGTGTCATTAAAACATGGTCACGTCGCTCAACAATTTTTCCTTCATTTGTTGGTCATACGATTGCTGTATATGATGGACGCAAACATGTACCAGTTTACATTACGGAAGACATGGTAGGACATAAGTTGGGAGAATTTGCACCAACACGGACATTTAGAGGTCATGGTACAGGAGATAAAAAAACATCATAATGTAATGAGAGGAGGCACTAAGCATGCAAGCTAAAGCTGTTGCAAAATCTATTCGAATCGCTCCTCGTAAAGTAGGTTTAGTAGTAGATTTAATTCGAGGGAAAGATGTCGCTG
>Ga0209487_1004871_pt1 | contig 10172 bp, 11 predicted proteins | sample Poulit2012_FD_187524 | JGI IMG/M metagenome (GOLD analysis project Ga0209487, IMG submission 187524) | Agricultural soil microbial communities from Georgia to study Nitrogen management - Poultry litter 2012 (SPAdes) (version 2) | ecosystem: Environmental > Terrestrial > Soil > Agricultural land... | reverse complement strand
AAGGATGATCATAATATGGGTTTAGCACTGGAAATCGCACGTATTGTTTTGCCGCTTGTAATAGTTGGTGGGATTGCAGTATTTGTAATTTTAAGAATGAAACATAAATATGAAACCGGTACCTTGGGTAAGAAAGAAACAAAAGGGGCACAAAATTTATTGGATAGTTTAATACCGTTTGGGCTGTTGATTGGTATTGCTGTGTCTATAATTTTAAGCATGTATTCACCAATTTCCTTACTGTCTGCAATCACATGGGGACCAGGGTTAGGATTTTTATTTGGATATTTTGCCTATGAAATTTATAGCAAAAAAGAAGAAAGTCATTCATAATAACTTAATTCCAGAAACGGGCGTGCTTGCTTAATAGATCGTTGTGGCCTTATCTAACAAACGGGGCAGATTATAGCAAAAACCTAACAATTAGGAGAATTTATAAAGGTTTATAATTAAGCCAAAGGAGTAGGTTATGGAAACTAATGTTTTTGAACAGTTAGCCAAAAAATATGATACCGAGAAGCAAATTGAATGAGGTAAAGTTATCGTTAGGGAAGTAAAATTACAACTGCAGGATAGTAAATCCAAAACACTAATAGACTATGGGTGTGGAACTGGTCTAATCGGTTTAGAACTATCAGAACAGGTGGATTCCATTTTGTTAGTGGATTCCTCAAAAGAAATGTTGGAAGTTGTGAAAACTAAAATTTCTAAGAGGGGAATTACGAACTCAAGAGTACTCCTTTCAGACTTTACTAAGAGTAACCCCGAACTAAAAAACTAAATGCGGATATAGTTTTGATGTCGTTAGTACTTCTTCATATTCCAGATACCAAAAGAATTTTATGGGAATTATTCAGTATTTTAAATGATGGCGGTAAGCTAATTATTGTAGACTTTGATAAGAATGATAAAGTAAATCATCCGATGGTTCATAATGGTTTTTTACACGATAATTTAAAAAGAGTTTTATCCGAAATTGGATTCAAATCGATTAAGATTAAAACATTTTATCAAGGAAGTCATATTTTTATGAAACAAGATGCCTCGATGTTCATAGCCAGTAGCACAAAGTAATTAATCCAACAATGGGCTCGTGTTTAACAAGCAACCTACAAACAGGCACAATTCTTAATTTAGAGTTGCGCCTGTTTTTTTAAAAGAAATTCCAATATATATGGCGCGTTAAAACATGTTGTTGAAGGATGCGCGTTGAATACAATTAAAAAACGGCAAAGTCAGTACTGTACAAGTAACTAAAATGATAAACAGTTACATACAACCAATACAATCTTATATCTTACGGTTGGTAATGTATCGACAAGAACTTGGGAATCCCAAAATGATGAGATAATCACTTTAGAAAGCAAAATAGTTGAAGTTGACTATATTAATCAATATACCATTTCTCATAATCGATATGAAAAATGGAATAATGGTCAATTAATACAGTCAGAGCTAGAAAGGTTCCCACTTCGTTGGTATGGGGTTGAAGAGTTTAAAACAATTCTCAAACAGGTTGGTTTTGCAGATATTATAATCTCAGCGGATTACAAATACAGAGAATATCCTACAGATTCAACCCAGACAATCACATTTGAAGCAATCGCTAACAAATATAAATAATTGTATGATCGGGTCAGTTGAGCAGACAATTCAATTTTGTTTAGAAATATAATTAAACGAAGAGGGTGTATGATTATCAGAAAATGGGCAGTTGTTCTAATGGTTTTATCTTTGACATTTATAGTAGTTGGCTGTTTAGAAGAAGACAGAGAAAATGAACATACTGTTTTAATAAAGTTGTATGATGAACTTTACTATATTCCTGAAACTGTTGATGAATCAACATACACACTTCAAAAAACACTAGGAAAGATAACAAGTACAGTACCGATAGAAAAATCCCCTAAGGAAAACTTTACGACTAATGACAAGACACTAAAAAATGAAGATGTTTACACAATAAAAGAGGAAGAAAACGTATATGTCATTCCTTATAAAACAGAAAGACACGGTAACCGTTATTATGTTTTAAATAAATTGGACGATGATTAATATAGGATATGACTGTCATTGTGAATAATTTCCGTCATAGGGCCAAATAACTCAGCAACGTAACAAAATGGCCATAAAACTTTTATTCTAATAATTTTTAACAGAGGACAATTTATGAAGCGGTTAGTGATAATGACTGTTGGTAAAACACATAGCGGAAAACTGCATTTGCTAAAGCCTTAGAACTGGCGCTAAATGCTAAATATTAAAATGAATTAAGGGTAACAGGAACACCCTTGTATTGTGTTATGATAAAAGTAATTAGGTTGCGGTGAATACCTTAAGAGTTAATGTAGAAAGTGTAGGTGATATTTGATGCAAGATAATATTCATATTCAAACAATCTTAGGAAAGTTGACGCAATTAAAAGAAAGATTTCAATCACACCGTCCGCTCTCTAGTGAATTGGTTCGTAGTCTAAGAAATGACTTTCTGGTGAAAAGCACCTACCATTCTAATGCTATTGAAGGTAATACGTTAACAGTGTATGAAACAAAAGCGATTTTAGAAGATGGCATAACGATAGCAGGAAAATCAATGCGAGAACATTTAGAAGCCATTAATCATAAACAAGCAATTATTTTAACAGAAGAGATTGTAAAAAATAAGGAGACTTTATCAGAAAGATCGATTAAAGAGCTTCATGCAATCATTTTATATGGTATTGATCAATCGAATGCAGGTTTATATAGAAAACATAATGTTATTATATCTGGTGCAAATCACCCCCGCCTAACCATATAGAAGTTCCGCAGTTGATGGCAGAACTCATGGTATGGTATAACAAAAAAAACGAGTTACATCCTTTTGAAAAGGCTGCTATGTTCCACAGTAAATTTCTGAATATACATCCATTTATAGATGGAAATAGTCGTACTGCTCGACTATTGATGAATCTAGAATTAATGAAAGCAGGGTATCTACCTATTATTATTGAAAATGAACAGCGATTTAAACATTTTGAAATATTGGATATTGCAACTGTGGAAGAAAATTATGTCCCATGTATACAGTTTGTCGCGAATTATGAGAAGCTAGAATTACAACGGTATGTTGAGATGATTGAAGCGCATGACAATGCAGAACAGTAGTATTTAAGTTAGTATGTAAAGGGAATAGCATGCGTTGATAAAAAGTCATGTATTAGAGAATATTATAATTTAAGCCATCAAATTATGAAGACTTGGAAGTTGGAATGAAAGTAATTGTTCATTGGCATTGTGACAAAATGATTTTGACCTACCTCAACGTGATGATGGAAGTATAGGTATTGCTTCTGAATAATTATCAAACAAAATAGACGCCATTCTGAAATTTCGATTGTACCGGCGTCATAAGCTAGAGTGTTTAATAAAAAGGGGAGGGAATGAAATGACATCGTGGATTTCTTGGGTCACGGTGGGACTTATGGGTGCAGTATTACTTTATGCTATTTTTAGTATATTTTTGAAAAAAACAGTAGGCTTATATATTGCAACAGCATTCCACATTCTTTTAGGTATTTTATCACTCCCATCAATCGGGCTATATGTATTAGGATTGTCAATTATTGAATTAATCGTAGGTATTTCAATGACTGTAAAATATCGTCGTATAAGAACTAGTTAATTGAAAAATGATCATTATTTTGTTCAGCTAAAGGGCGTGATCGTATTGTTAAGTAATAAAAAGCTACTTTTGAATTAGATGGGTTTAAGGATTTTTGATAATAATGTTACAATAATTATCAGATGATTCATTTTATTAACGAGCCATTTTGTGAAAGAATAGGTTAAGGTTTGGGGGAAGCAGATGGAGGAGAAAAGAAACACGCCTGCCAAAATGATTATGTTCTGTGTGCTATTTGCAATTATCGTTATAATCGATAGTCTGTTAGTTTTTAATTCACCCTATTTATTTGTCAGGGTTTTAAATCTCTTTGCAGTGATTGGTATATCGGGCGTTATTGGGGCATTTATTAGGGAGATTTTTATTTTGAAAGAGAAGGAGAGAGTGCAACAAAAATAATGTTTCCTAGGGTTAATTTTATTGAGGGAGAAGTCGTATCAAATTTATTAGTAATGTAAGTATAATAATATTCCTAGGATTAACTTTCACAATTGATATATCAGCAGAACCTATAGAGCAAATAAATAATGAATCTACAACATCCATATTTGGTCGCGGCAATCCAATAGGTATATTACTCCTTCTTTCAGGTTTATTCAGTGCTATATTCCCATACGGAGCCTGGTATATAGGCATTGGTTGGCAATTAAAAGATGCAGAGCCAAGTGAATTTACATTAACTATCAACCGTGTATGGGGCACAATCCTCGCAGTAATTGGTTTTTTTGTTCTTTTTATTTAACTAATTTAACTAATTAATATTAAAGTCTCAAACTGTGTATAATGACTACGTATATTGCGAGTCTTAACGGAGTCGCCAGCAGAAATAACTTTCTCACCATAACCCCTGACATCTGACCTTCAATCTACTTCATTTTAAACATCTCCTCGAAGGCATATCGTAAATGAACCTCACAACATGTGAAGCGAAATATCGATACGGTAAGGATATGTTTTAAATAATGGTTTCCTATAATCACGCTGGTTGAATAAAAAAAGCTATTCATGTAATAATGTCATTCAAATGATCATCAACTTTTTTATCTATTATTTTTATTTCGTTCTTAGTAACTTCATATTCCCAGTAACCAGTTGTTTCTGTTCCAGTTGATTTAGCATTGTATCCTACCTTCAGTTTCACAAGATGTGACTTTTCTTTTTCCTCTACGTCAGCTGTTGCAGCTACTTTAATTGCCTTTCCTGACTCATTGTCCACTGTAAGCTCTTTTGAAATGGTTTCTCCTACCCTTATTTTGTTTGGAAAAGAAATATCTTCCGATGATTTATTGTTGTTGTGGTATTCAATTGCCTTGGACAATGCTTTTTCCGCTTCATACTTTTTGGTATTATAAATCACTTCATATCTATCTTCCTTTTTGGCAGGTGGTAAAGGTTCTATATTAATTCCTCCCTCAGTTGGGGGCAAAGGTTCAGGAATTTCTGGTGTTATATTATTTCTTGTTATTTTTTTGGTTAGGCTTTCATTTTGTTCGTGGACTGACTGTGGTTGTTCCTGAGTATTGTTATTTTGGTTACTACACGCCGAGACTAGAAAAGAAGTAAACAGCACCAAATATAAAAGTTTCTTCATAAATTAATTCCCCTTTTTTAAACGTGACCTTGTACTTAAATTATTTTCTTATAGACAACAACTTATTCAAAAGTCTGTTTAGCTTATCGAATAAAAAATATGTATATTGTAATTGTACGCAACATCTTAGCTATCAACAAGTATATTTTCCGAATCGAACAATATGCTCCGATTCACAATCAAGACAACGATAGCCACTAATCTTTTAATTCCAGATATCTCCTGTAGTACGGTCTTATTGAAAATGATACGACAAATTTATTAATTAAATGCTCTCCGAGAATCAAATAAACAACTATAAGATTTAACAGGGATCTCAAATCGGGATTCTTTGTGTCTCAATTAGATTGTGTTAGAATGTATCTTGTACGTTTACGAATCGTTTATATATGAACTTAGTCGATGTTGTATGAAGGAAAGTAGGTATGTTATGGAAGAGAATCAAGCTGCAGCACCACAAGAACCAATTAAAAAAGTCCCTTTAATTATTGTTTTAATTTCAGGTGCTTTTATTACAATTTTAAACCAAACACTTTTAGGTACGGCACTTCCCCCTATAATGGAGGACTTACAATTATCTGAAAGTACTGTTCAATGGTTGCAATCGATCTTTATGCTCGTTAATGGCATTATGATTCCGATTACAGCTTTTTTAATTGAACGTTTTACAACCCGGAAGTTATTTTTAACAGCTATGAGCTTGTTTGCGTTTGGAACAGCTGTTGCTGCTGTAGCACCTAGCTTTAGCTTATTGCTTATTGGCCGTGTGTTCCAAGCATCAGGTGCGGGGATTATGATGCCACTATTACAAACTATTATGTTTCTTATTTTTCCGATCGAAAAACGGGGCACAGCAATGGGAATGTTTGGTCTCGTCATTGCATTTGCACCAGCCATCGGACCAAGTTTATCGGGTTGGCTTGTAGATAATTATCCATGGCGAAGTGTTTTTTATGTTGTGCTTCCGATCGCACTTATTAATATTGTTGCGGCATATTTTTTACTGAAAAATATTACGAAACAAACAATGCCAAAAGTAGACATGCTGTCTATCATTTTATCTACATTTGGTTTCGGTGGCTTGTTATACGGATTCAGTATTGCAGGCGACTCCGGTTGGATGAGTTTACAAGTTGGCATATCCTTGGTCGTCGGAGCCCTGTCATTGTTCCTGTTTATTACCCGCCAACTCAAGTTAGAGCAGCCTATCTTAGAATTTAGAATCTTTAAGTACAATATATTTACATTGTCGACTGGACTTGGCATGATTGTATTTATTTCTATGATTGGAACCGCGGTTATTTTACCTTTACTGATGCAGAACATGCTCGATTTCACAGCATTTGAATCAGGGTTGGTCTTACTTCCAGGCGCGATGATCATGGGGCTTATGAATCCAATCACTGGACGATTATTTGACCGCTTTGGAGCCAGGTGGCTTGCGATCATTGGTTTTGCATTACTTACATTTACGACGGCGATGTTCACGAATTTATCACCTGACACGTCATTTGTTTATTTGTCAGTGATGAATGCCATCCGAATGCTGTCTATTGCGATGGTTATGATGCCTGTCACAACGTCTGGGTTAAATGAATTACCGACGCATTTAATTCCGCATGGTACAGCCATGAATAACACATTCCGTCAAGTCTCAGGAGCGATCGGGACAGCCATGCTCGTTACGATTATGTCGACAACGGCGATACCTGAGGAAGGGCTTGAGGGACTGATACATGGTGTGAATATGTCCTTTATCGTTGCAACAGTCATTTCAGTTCTAGGATTCATTCTTTCATTTAAAATTAAACGTAAAGTCGTTTGATATGATAAAAAGTAATTGTTGCAGGCATATTGTGACAATTACTTTTTTTAAAAAGATAACAATTAGGAGGCGAGCACATGAAGGCGATTATTCTTAAGCAACCCGGTGGCGCAGAACAGTTGCAACTGAGTGAAACAGAAAAACCTGTTCCGAAAACAGATGAATTATTAATTAGAGTTGAAGCGGCAGCTGTCAATCGGACAGATATTGTGAATCGCAAGCGCAAATCAGGCTACATGAATCATCCAATCTTAGGTGTTGAAGTGGCGGGTGTGGTTGAAAAAACAGTCCAAGGATCAGGCATTGCAGAAGGCACTCGGGTGATGGGGCTTGTCAATGGTGGTGGCTATGCACAGTATGCAGTCATGCCAATGAATCGCGCCATGACAATACCGGAAAATTTATCATTTGAAGAAGCAGCAGCCATTCCAGAAGTCTTTTTAACTGCTTACCAAACGTTATTTTGGTTAGGACGTTTACAACAAGATGAAAGAGTGCTCATTCATGCAGGTGGCAGTGGTGTTGGCACGGCTGCCATTCAGCTGGCCAAGCAATTGAGACAAGCACATGTCATTACTACGGCAGGCACGCAGGCAAAATTAGCCTATGCTGAACAATTAGGAGCCGATCATTGTATCAATTATAAAACTGAAAACTTTGCCGAAATTGTTGCCAATGTTACAGATGATCAAGGTGTTGATTTGATTCTGGATTTTGTAGGCGCCACGTATTGGCAACCCAATTTAAACAGCATCCGAGTCGATGGACGGTGGGTGTTAATTGGTGTCTTAGGTGGTTCAGTCGTTGAAAAGGTAGATTTAATGACACTGATGGCCAAGCGCATCCAGTTAACAGGAACATTATTAACACCGCGCAGTGACGATTATAAGGCCGAGTTGACACACGCTTTTATAGATGAAACAGATGATTTATTTGCAGGTGGTCAACTGAAACCAGTGATTGATCGTATCTTTAGATTGGAAGATATCCAACAAGCACATGAACATATGGAACAAAATAAAAATATTGGTAAGATCATTTTAAAAATAAATGAATAATGAACAAGCAAACGGATTATGATTAATCAACACATGCATATCACGTTTTGTTATGCAGGAACTTCATAAGGCAGGATAGCTTCTTCTGAATGTCATTGTGATTTAAATCTGAAACAAGGGAGCGGTAAGTTATGAATGTTGGGCAAGCACGTATGATTGCGGAGTCATGGGTGAAGCACATTGCGAGCCAGGAGACAGGTTTTCGTGGTGCTTATTTTACCGGTTCAACGATTCATTTGTCAGACGAGGCTGTTTTACCGAAAACATCGGATGTTGACATGGTGATTGTAACAAACCATGAAAATTTAGGACTCAAATTAGGCAAATTCATGTACAACAATGTCCTTCTAGAAGTCACGCATATACCTTGGTCCCAGCTTTCCTCCGCTCATGACGTATTACAGTCATATCATCTTGCAGGCAGTTTTCAGCATGACACCATCATCGCCGACCCAACAGGTGTGTTACATGATCTTCAAAAGACAGTCTCAGAACATTTCAGTGAGGCTGGATGGGTGCGCGCCAGATATGAAGCGGCGATTCAAAAAGTGGTGAATGGATTACAGGGACTTGATGCGACCGGAAGTAAGCACGATCAAGTGATGGGGTGGTTATTTCCAACTGGTGTCACAACCCATGCGTTACTTGTTGCGGCACTGGAAAATCCAACTGTTCGGCTTCGGTATTTAGCTACACGTCGTGTGCTACAAACATATCATCATGATGAGATTTATCAAGAGTTGCTGACATTGCTAGGCTGTGAACATTTGACGGCATCACGTGTTTCTGATCATCTCGATGCCTTAGAAAAGATATTTGATCAAACAGTACCTGTCAGTCGTACGCCTTTCTTTTTCAGTTCCGATGTGAGTTGGGATGCGAGACCGATTGCGATTGACGGCAGTCGCAAGCTTATTCAGTTCGGAGACCATCAGGCAGCCGTTTTTTGGATTGTCGCCACTTTTTCACGTTGTTATGAGATTTTGAAAGTTGATGGATCCTTAGAGTTACAACAAACTTGTTTATCGGCATTTGATTCGATTTTGGCTGACATTGGTATTTACACGACCGATGATCTGATAAGTCATGCCCAGCGAACGATTGAATACGTGCCTAAATTGCGTGATACGTCTGAAAAAATTATGTTAGCCAATCCGAAAGTAACGGGTAAATAAAGATAAGTCTTCTTTGTCCCGAATCAAAAAGTGGTGAAGCATGCAGTTTTATGATTAACTATTTATTAAAGAAAACAATTCCATATGTAAGAGAGGTTATAACAATGTCTGAAATTACAACATCAGCTGTAGCGGAGAAGTTGAAAAAGGGCGATGCGCTTCATATGATTGATGTACGAGAAGATGAAGAAGTGAAAGCAGGTGCGATTCCTGGCGTGCACCATATACCACTTGGTGATCTCAGCAGTCGTCTGGATGAGCTGGACAAATCCAAGACATATATTATGATTTGTCGATCAGGTGGACGAAGCGAGAAAGCCACACAGTTTCTAGTCAATCAAGGGTATCAAGCTAAAAATATGGTCGGGGGCATGTTGGATTGGGCAGGTCCCGTTGATGTAAAGGAATAAAGCGATCATAACAAACGAGCTAAGATTTGAATCCATACAAACACCGAACAATCGCCTATTATGAATAGGGACTGACTGTTCGGTGTTTTTTCAGGCGCGACCTCTGATTCCGTGGGCGACTCTGAGTCGAGTGCGGGCGAAATTCGTACTTTTATGGGCGACTTTTCGATTCCATGGGCGATTCCGAGCCGAGTGCGGGCGATATTCTTATTTTATGGGCGATTCCGAGCTGAGTGTGGGCGATATTCTAATTCTATGGGCGATTCCAAGCCAAGAATAGACAGAGCACCCTGCGCGATTACATGCTATATCCTTAAGATGCCTTTTAAGTTTTGGTTTCTTTACCTCTTAAAGAACCAGGCAACATGAATGATAAACCGACGATAACAATGCACAAGAAAAAACAGACAATAGCGACAAGATGTAATTGGGCATCACTGATGTGGCGAT
>Ga0209487_1004870_pt1 | contig 10174 bp, 4 predicted proteins | sample Poulit2012_FD_187524 | JGI IMG/M metagenome (GOLD analysis project Ga0209487, IMG submission 187524) | Agricultural soil microbial communities from Georgia to study Nitrogen management - Poultry litter 2012 (SPAdes) (version 2) | ecosystem: Environmental > Terrestrial > Soil > Agricultural land... | reverse complement strand
ACTCACAGGCCAAAAAACCATCATCCTCATCGCCCACCGACTCAAAACCGTCGAACAATGCGACCAAATCTACATGCTAGACAAAGGCAAAGTCATCGACCAAGGCACCTATAATGAACTACTGCACCAAAACCCCATGTTTAGGCGGATGGCGGAGCATGCGTGATGGCGGAGTGTGCTTGATGGCACAGCGTGCTTGGTGGCGGGCGTGCTTGATGGCGGGGCGTGGGTGTGTTTGGTGAAGGAGCGTGCTCGAACAAAGCCGCCACCCTATTACTGCCTTTGTGGGCGGCGGTCTTTGTAGATGGCGGTCTTTGTAAGCAGCAGTCTTTGTAGATGGCGACCTTTATAGACGACGGTTAACTACAAGCTTTAACTACAGCACCTCAAATACAGAGCCCTTAGCGGGGTTATATAACCGCTCATAAAACCTCATTGCATATTCATTAGTCATCCCAGCTACAAAGTCACAAACCACCCGCATTTTCTTCTCCTCGGTCTTTGCGTCTTTATATCGTTTTTTTGTTCCGTCTGAAAAAAACCTTTCGGGGTCAGAGGCTAACACCTCAAATAGTTCGATAATAATTTTTTGCCCTTTGAATTCTAACTGTTGTACGTTGGGGCTTTCGATGACTTTCACTTTTACAAGCTCAAAAATGTCTTTTAAAAATGTTTTTGCCTCTTCTTTGATGTGAGCATTCCACTTTAACAGGGGCGATCTGGCATTGGTCACCCCAGAGGGCCCCACATAAGCACTGCTGATAAACAAGTGCACGAGGTCACCTATTGATTTTTTCAATCTGTAGCTCTCACCAGAAAAAAGATTAGCTGTGAGCTCGCCAAAGCCATAAGGCAGTTTTTCATCAAAATACTTTTGAGAGCTTTTGTCATGGAAATAATCAACCCAATCATCTTTGCTTATGAGACCTAATTCAATAGCATCTTCTAAATCATGAATGCTATAGGAGATATCATCTGCCAGATCCATAATTGATGTATCTAGGCTTTTGTGAGCAGTTTTGAGATGGTGCTTGTCACTAGTTAGCTTGATAAACTGTCGACGCTCGTCTTGAGAAAATGGTTCAAAAATCCACTGTACAACATCGCGCTCATCATCCAAATAGCATTTTGGTGGCCCCTGTTCTTTAGGGCTTGATAACCAAGCAGGCTGGGTGAGCTCAGCATACTGATCCGGCTGAACGAGGTCGCTATATGATGCGGGGTATTTAAGCACCCCTAGTAATAAACGTCTTGTAGGATTCAGGCCGTGGCTTTGACTGTATTTTTCCAGTTTGGCAAGAATCCTAAGTGTCTGACCGTTACCCTCAAAGCCTCCAAAACCGCGCATACAAATGTTAAGCGCCACCTCACCACCGTGGCCAAAGGGCGGGTGCCCCAAATCATGCGCCAGACAAATGGAGTTCATTAAAGCTTGGTCGGGCAAAGCCTCTAAAATTTCTTTTCTATTATCACAGTTCAAATTTTCTTCAAAATAACGTAATATCCCCGTCCCTATCTGAGCCACCTCCATCGAATGCGTCAATCTTGTTCTATAAAAATCACTATCCCCTAACCCCAGAACCTGTGTTTTAGCTTGCAGCCGTCGAAAAGCAGATGAATGCACAATTCGTGCATAATCACGCTCCCACTCACTTCTGACATCTTTGGGGCTTTTTCTGTCTTCAACAAATCTCCGCTCTTGCCATGGATCGTTATACATATCTCCTCCTAGTTTAATCATGTGCATATTATTTGCTGCTGTAGTTAAGATTAACAGCAAACAATAGAGCGACAACTAGCCCGCACCTTCAGGTTAATACAATTTCAAAAAAACTAGGGCATAGCTTGTGGCAGGGGGTAATAACAGGCTTATACAACTTTAGTATTAACTGTGCTCAACTTGGTATAAAGCCTCATTTCAATTTACACCCACTTATGACAAAGTAGTATTGGTTGTAAAATTTATTTACCTGCTAGGTATTAAAACAAGAAATACTTAACCACTAAGGATTTAGGTGACCAATATCCTGAACATTCCAATAGCCTCAGTTACTTCACTAACACCTGAGAGTGCAGTAGATGTAATTAGATCCATCTTGCGAGCTGAATGTCGTTACGCCTGTATAGGCCCTACCGCGTTGACAATTTCGAATCAACTTACTATAGCTGATGGTGGCATAGACGCTGAAATTAACACACCACCGAATAGCAGGATACCAACCGATTGTTTCTTTCAAGCAGGCCTTACTGGATTCCAGATTAAATCTGGCACATCTTTTAGGCCTTGGACAAAAAGTAGTATTGAAAGCGAGCTTCTGAATAGCAAATGTCGGCTTTATACTGAGGTAGAGCGAATTGTAAGCCAAGGCGGCTACTATACCCTTATTTGCACTGGCCATGATTTAACCCCTATGCAACGTAGTTCTGCCCGAAGTGAGATAGCTTCAGTATTGGCAAAAGCGGGTTATCCTGATTACGAAAGTCATATACAGGTTTTAGGTGCCAGCCAGCTTTTAGAGTTTGCTGAGCGATATCCAGGAACCGCATCTTTACTTACAACCGACCTAATTCAAGAGGCATTTGTTCTTGAAGAATGGCGACATGATGCACATATGTCAAATACATTTGAAATATGTGCAAAACAAGACGAACTAATTTCTCAAATTCGTGAAGTGTTACAGGGCGAAGTTAAACATTTACGAGTGCTAGGCGAACCGGGTTTAGGCAAAACTCGCATCGTCCTTGAAGCCGTAAAAGACAAGAATATTGCCCCCTATGTTCTATATATTCAGCATGGTGCAGAATTTGGACAGACCAGACTTTTTCGCCAACTCATAAGAACGAAGTATGACTGGCCCTTGGTGCTCATAATTGATGAGCTCCAGGAGGAAGAGATGTCAGGTATCTGGAGACACTTGAAAGCACGCTGTGGTCAAATGAAACTAATAACACTAGATCACGGAAGAGACGTAACTTCAGACAATGAAATTATACGTCTTCACGCTCCACGGCTGTCAGACGAGACAATAAAAAAAATACTTGCCAATGGTTCTGGCATTTCAAACGAATTAGATCGCTGGGTTCAAATTTGCGAGGGGTCTCCACGTGTTGCTCAGGCTGTTGCTGAAAATTTACGCGCAAACCCTCAAGACATATTAAAGTCGCCATCAACAGTGTCGATCTGGGCTCGATTTTTACATGGCTATAGCAGCAAAGATAAAATTTTGACGCGACAAGTTAACTGCGTTACACAGCATTTGGCCTTATTTAGTCGATTTGGTTATGAAGGGCCGGTCGGTAGCGAAGCCGTATATATTTTTAACCAAATTCAAAAAGTAGACCCTACAATTGGTTGGGCTAGTTTCCAAGAAATAGTCAAATCTCTACGTGAGCGTAGAGTACTTCAAGGAAGCAGAACACTTTTCTTCGTACCGAAAGCACTTCATATTTACTTATGGAGGCAATTTTGGGAGCAATACGGCAGGGGCTTCGATATTGTCGAAACCATTACTAACATGCCAGACAGTCTGCATGTTTGGTTTATGAGTATGTTTAGGTTTGCAGGGCATGCTGCAACGACCCACGTCATCGCTGACATTCTTCGAGTAAACGGATATTTTTCTCAGAAAGAGATCTTAATGTCAGAGAAAGGCTCAAGATTTATGCTTATTTTAGCAGAAGCCAATCCAGGCGCAGTGTTAAGGCACCTCGAAGCCACCATAAACACGTGGACAGATCAAGACCTTTTGGGCTTTAAAGATAACAGACAAAACCTCGTTTGGGCACTAGAAAAGATCGCCGTTTGGTCAAATTATACTGTTAGGGCGATTCGGGTTTTAACTAAATTTGCTGTTAACGAAAACGCTTCTTTTTCTAATAATGCTACTGGAACCCTTACTGATTTGTTTCGAATCGGCCCAGAAAGCGCAGCGACTGAAACCTCACCTAAGGATAGGTACCCTGCAATGCTAGAGCTTTTGCGCGCGAGCACGGCGGCAGAGCGCAGGCTAGCTCTCAAAGCAATGCAGTCGGCACTTAGCACCACCAACAGAGGGTTCAGAATTGTTGGCCCCGAATATCAGGGACTGAAAGAAAGGGCCAACCTCTGGGCTCCTGACACAAATGATGAGTGGTGGCAAGCTTATCATTTATATTTTGATGCTTTAGTAAAGGAAACCGACAATTGGCCACCTGAATTTCAAGCTGATATTAATCTGGTATTACAAGAAGCTATAGAACAGCAGATTCATATTCCACCATGTACAGAATTAGCTTTTGCTGTCTTGGATCGACTGATTGATGATCCAGCAGCAGATTCTGCGAGATTAAATTCTTTTTTTTGGCATTACAGGCAATATGGTCAAAAGAATAAAAAATCAGATATCACCATCAAATTATATCAAGCAGAACGCCGCCACACAAAACGAGATTTAACGACTAGGTTTCAGCGATATGTAATTGACGTAGAGTGTATTGAATGGAACAACTATTATCCACAGAAAGGAAATAGAAACCGTGCCAAAGTGCTTGTCGATGCTTTAGTTAACCGTATTATTAAAACGCCAGACGGTCTCAACCAAATTTTAGGCCAGCTAGCGCCAACTAAACACGCCCCCGCGCTAGGTTATTTTGGTAATAGATTGGCAAAAAATGATCCCGACCAAATGTTTCTACCTGCACTGACGCGGCAAACGCTGAAAACAAAGCATCAGGTCTGTTTACATGGGTACATGTCAGCACTTCGAGAGCTCAGTTTTCCCCTCTACTTGTCTGAAATTAGCGCCTTTTTAAACTCTGAAGACACGGCATGGCTAGGAGCTATCATTTTTCTCCAGTCCGAATATGATGACAAGCTTTTCGATATGTGCCTAAATGCACTGAAAATGAATTGGGTAGATACAAACATCTTTGAGGTGTTACAGGTGGGAGGTAGGATCGAAGAAATTCCTTCACACAAGATTATGAAACTATTTTCCCTATTGTGTGAAAAAAACACGTCTGAATCACTAGCTCTTTTGGTGGGGTTGCTTAATTTAATACCTTTTAAAGATTCAACGCCATTTAATCCGGATTTTGTATTCAGGGTAACATCGCGCTCAATACCTATTAGGTGCGGAGAACCAATACGCCAGTATAAATGGAAACAGTTGTGCCTAAGCCTCATCAAATGGGAGATGAATTACATCCCACCGCTACTGGACTCATTGCTCGTAGCAATGGAAAAAAATTACCGTTTGAGCTACGCCAACAATGTCGAGCAAGTGGCTAATAAGCTAGTTCAAACTAATCCTTTAGAGGCCTGGAAAGTAATAAAAAAACATTTTGAGAGGACACTCCCGAAACGATGCGCGGGTTCACTCAATTGGCTAAGTGGTGGCATAGGTAATTTTAATGGCCCACAGTCACGAGGCGCAATCGTAGATCTGCCAATCGAAGAAATCTTTCAATGGATTGAAAAAGCCCCACACTCAAGAGCAACATTGATCGCGCTGGCAGCACCAGCTACTTTAGATGATGCAAATGGTGGCCAATTAACTCGAAAATTGCTGTCGAAGTATGGGCAACTAAATGATGTCCAAAATGAAATCGAAGCTTCTTTTCGTTCGGGTCGATACGTAGGGCCAAGAAGTGCTCATTTGAGAGGTAAGCGCGAGAAAATGCGCGAATGGTTAGCTGCTGGATTCGAATTTGAAGTCGTGCAATGGATCGAGAGACAAATCGAGTACTTGGACGAAACAATTGAATACGAGGAGAGCAATGAAGAACGTTCGCAGTTCGATTAATCACATGATTATTATTTTCACAACCACGCCAAACTAGGCCGACTAAAAAATCTAAGAAAAAGCCTAGTTTAGGCTCGCACACAATAATCTCTAACCCAATCAAACGCTGTAAACGGTTGTTAATAAATGTTGCATAAGGTTTGTGTTGAGCACAAAAAACGGTCTTAACCAAGGAGGAGATATGAGAATAAATAAAATAACCATTGAGAATTTCAGGCTTTTACAGAGTGTTGAAATGTCCCTTGAGCAGGCGACAACATTGATTGTCGGTCGCAATAATAGTGGGAAAACATCCATTACAGAATTTTTTGTTAATGTTATCGGAGATGAGCCGAAGAAGCTAAGACTTGAAGACTTCTCGGCAGCAAGAAGAAAGGATTTTCTCACTGCTAGGCAACTAAAGCTTGAGGGTAAAGACGAGGCAAAAATTATCGCAGCATTACCTGTAATCACGGCCACGATTTTTGTGTCTTATGAGCGTGACGAAAAGCTGGGTGCACTTGCCCCATTTGTGATCGATCTCGACCCTGACTGTCATGTTGCTAAGATCCGTATTGAGTATCGACCTTTGCAGAGGGCCTTGACTTTGTTGCTTGACCCACCTATCCCTGAGGGAATCGATGATTCTTCATACCTGTTCAAGAACCTCAAAGAGGTTATTCCTAAGGCCTATGAATACCGCGTTACAGCAGTTGATCCTAACGATCCAGCGAATGAGCGTATCATTGAGCTAAAACAACTGAACAAACTTTTCCAGTGCGGATTCGTTGGTGCTCAACGTTCTCTTGAACAATACAAGCGCGGAGAGCCAAATGTTTTAGGAAAGCTCTTAGAGACATTGTTCACCACCGCCACAAGTGATACTGCACCTACGGCAGAGCAAACGATTGTCGCCGAGCTTAAACAAGCGGTTTCGAATATCGAACAAAATATTCATGAAGACTTTAATGAGAAACTTACTGACTTGTTACCAAAAATTAAAAGCTTTGGCTATCCGGGTCTAAATGACTCGGATCTGAGAACGGAAACAACGCTAGATGTCGCTAACCTACTCAGGGAGCACACAAAGGTTTTCTATACTGGTGCACACGGAGTCCACCTTCCCGAAGGGTATAATGGCCTTGGCGTTCGAAATTTAATCTATATCCTGCTGCAGATCCTCAGCTTTCACAAGGCTTTTCGTGCGAACCCAACGCTGCCAGGTGTACACATCATTTTTATCGAAGAGCCTGAAGCCCACTTACATCCACAAATGCAAGAGGTCTTCATTAAGCAGCTAGAGAAGGCTGTTGAAATATTTTCGGCTGAGTATAGAAATGAGAAGTGGCCAGTTCAGTTTGTTATTACAACCCACTCATCGCACATTGCCAACGCAGCGCCCTTTAAGGCAGTCCGTTATTTTTTAGCCAAACCTACTAAAGATGGGGTAACGCGTCACACAGTTATCAAAGACTTCAAAGAAGGAGCGATTAATCTCACAGAATCGAATCGTAACTTTCTGCACCGATATATGACTTTGACAAAATGTGATCTGTTTTTCGCTGATAAGGCTATTTTGATTGAGGGCACCACAGAGCGCATTTTAATGCCACGCATGATCCAAGCTGTTGATGAGACCCTAGATGAATCTGAAAAACTTTCCCATCAATACATATCGACTGTAGAGGTTGGCGGTACATATGCGAAGCATTTTTTTCCACTCCTCGATTTTCTCGAGCTGAAAACACTAATCATCACTGACCTTGATTCGGTAAAGATGGGTGACAACAACCGGTATGTGAAATGCCCTTATTCAGAGGGCGAGCGATCGTCAAACACTACGCTTCGTGATTGGTTTAAGATTGCAGATGGTCAGGCATTAACTTTGACTGACTTGAAAGCAAAAACGTTAGAGGAAAAAGTGCAAGGTTATCGACGAATTGCCTACCAAATTCATGAAGCTGGATCGAAATTCTGTGCTCGTACATATGAAGATGCATTTATCTTAGCAAATCCCACGCTTTTCGAACTGCAGGAAGAAGATGATTGGGGGAACGCCTCATTCAAAATTGCCGCTAAGATGGTAAAGATTGAAACAGCATTGGAGTACGGTATGTCCGATGACTCATGGAAAGTTCCTGCATATATCAGTGAAGGACTGTCTTGGCTAGCTGACTCAACACCATTGCCGCTTCTGGCAGAAGAGGAGGATATTGCTTATGTCGATTAAAAGACAAACCCCTGCTGTTGAAGCTGCGCAGAGAGCACAAGAGTGCATAAATCACTATATTGACCACCATCAGTCCTTTCGTCTCGAAGCTGGGGCAGGTGCTGGAAAGACCTATTCTCTAGTCCAGGCTCTTAGACGACTTATTTCTGAGCGTGGTTTAAAGTATGTGCGTCAAGGCCAAAGGGTTGCCTGCATCACTTATACCAACGTAGCAAAGCGTGAAATTTTGCACGATATCGATGAACACCCTGCTGTAATTGTTGAAACTATCCATGCTTTCTGTTGGGGGTGCATGGTTCAATTTCAAACCGTTCTTAGAAAAAAAATAATGCAACTACAAAGGTACGCAGAAAAAATTGCAGAAGCAGGCGGCGTCGGCAACCGACGTATTGAATACGAACTCGGGTATTTTGATATTTACGACGATAGAATCACCCTTCATCACGACGATATCCCGGAACTAATGGCACTCTTCTTGGCACTGCCAAAATTTCAGAGAATTTTCACTAACACCTATCCGATACTCTTCATTGACGAATACCAAGATACAAATGACAAATTTATGGGTGCGCTGGCAAGATGCTTTATGGAGCCTAAGCAAGGACCGTTAATTGGTTTGTTTGGCGATCATTGGCAAACTATTTATCGTAACGATTTTGACTTGTCTGTGTTGCCTAATATGAAGGAAATTGCTAAAGGCTCAAACTTTCGCTCTGTGCCTGCAGTAGTGGACATGTTAAATCGTCTGCGACCGACTTTACCACAGGTTGTTGATGATGAGACCGCTTTGGGCGAGGCGCGCGCGTTTCATACTAATAGTTATGCCGGTGAGCGAACTAATACAGCACATTCGAAACACGACACACCACCAGAAATCACTCGTGGCTACATCAACGCGCTTTGTAATCAGCTTCAGGATGAAGGCTGGGATTTCTCCCCAAAAGTTACGAAAGTTTTAATGCTGACACACGCGGCCCTCGCAGCAGAACAGGGTTATCCTTCAATTGTCGAAATCTTTAAGTCACATCCAGACGCCATTTCTAAACTTGACGACGCTACTTTGGGGTTTCTAGGCAGGATTGTAGAACCTATGTGCGAAGCATACAATGCAAAGAAGTATGGGCAGATGTTTGATGTGCTTGGTCAAGGGGGTAACTTAACAAAGTCTTCAGAGAAGCAGAGTTGGGCCAACAATATGATAACTCTTAACACTTTACGTGAAAATGGCACTGTGGGTGAAGTTTTAGATTACCTAAAGCAGACGCAGCGACCTCGCTTACCTGATAATGTAATGCGTCGTGAAAATAACATGGCGACATTTGACCAGTCAGGAGAGAAAACTGAGAAACTGTCTGTAAACCGGCATAGACGCTTACGTGACGTGAAGTATTCAGAAGTCGTAAACCTTGTTCGTTTTGTTGAGGGCCACACACCCTTCAGTACTTTGCACAACGTCAAAGGCGCTGAGTTTGAGAACGTTCTTGTTATTTTCGGCGGTGGTTGGAATCATTACAATTGGCCACGCATGCTCGAATACATGGCTCCGGGTGCGGAACCAACGACCGCCCATAAGCAAGGCTTCGCACGTGCCAGAAACCTATTTTATGTAAGCGTATCTCGACCAAAGCGAAGGCTCGCGGTTCTCTTTACGCAAACAATGAGCAAAAAGTCGCTAAAGGTGCTCAATTTATTGTTCGACAACAAGGTAACGGCAGTTGAGTTACCTTAAGCATCCGCTGAAAATAACTTGACGGACCCGCTTGTTGTAAGCCTTGGGCTTTTTGTCTTTTATACGGTGCTAGCTGCCAGCTAGGTTATAAAAAGCCAATTAGCCTGCCCGCCCACTTTATCGCTACTGCCACCCTAGGGTGGGTCAAAATTAATGACCGTCGCATCAGTCAGCGCGGCAATATGCTCACTATATGGTGGCATCATTTTCTAACGTTCTTTTCTTTTAGTTGACGCCTGTAAATGCCATTAATTGCTACAGTCGGCCCCTTTAAGTTAATACAATTTCAAAAAAAATCAGCGGACAAATAGTGTGACAGAGGGGGCGCTCAAAGAGCAGCATGGTATGAAAGGAGATTGATATGGAAACGAGTTTTGGTAACGACTTGATTGAAAGCCTGAAACATGCAGTAGAGCACGCGAAAGGACAGTCAACTGCGGGGAAGGTGCACGT
>Ga0209487_1004869_pt1 | contig 10179 bp, 9 predicted proteins | sample Poulit2012_FD_187524 | JGI IMG/M metagenome (GOLD analysis project Ga0209487, IMG submission 187524) | Agricultural soil microbial communities from Georgia to study Nitrogen management - Poultry litter 2012 (SPAdes) (version 2) | ecosystem: Environmental > Terrestrial > Soil > Agricultural land... | reverse complement strand
TATTTCACATATATCGGCTTAAGAATTAAGCCACAAACCAGTGCGGGTGAGCGCAGAGGGGCGACTCCTGCGGGAAAAGCACGTGTCCGAAGACTACGAAAAGTGAACTTCTTTTCGAAGGCTAAGGTGCGAAGAATGCACTTCAATTCTTCGTGGCACCGCGGAAAGCGTCCCCTCGTAGCGATCCCGAACGGGGATTAAAGCAGTTAGTCTGAATTCAGTTGGTTCGTAGTTTATGTTTACTATGTATAAGCTGATGGTTTAACATAGGTGTGGAGTCGGGAAAATTATTTTTAAAATTTGATTCGTGTTTATTGACAAAAAAATGTAGATTTGATAATTTATATAGTAGAATTAGCACTCGAACTGATAGAGTGCTAACTGAGGTGATCATCATGTTAACAGAAAGGCAATTACAAATATTTCAAGTCATTATTGATGAGTTCATCGAATCGGCACATCCAGTTGGTTCACGTGCTATTTCTGAAAAAGAGAATATAAATGTTTCAGCAGCTACAATTAGAAATGTTATGGCTGAACTGGAAAATATGGGTTTTTTAGAAAAAACACATTCATCTTCTGGACGGGTTCCTTCAGAAAAAGGGTATCGGTATTACGTTGACCATTTAATAACACCAGTAAACAAAAATCATGAAATCAATTTGATTAAGCATCTCATTGATGATGGGATATATGAATTTGAACAACTTATTCAAATGGCTGCCGAGGTATTGTCTGATTTAACGAACTATACATCAATTATTCTTGGACCAGAAATCTTTGAAACCAATTTAAAGCAAATACAAATTGTCCCACTTTCACCACAAACTGCTGTTGCAATTTTAATTACAAATACAGGTCATGTAGAACACCGGGCTTTTTCTATACCATCTGCAATACAAACTAGCGATTTGGAGAAGATGGTTAATATTTTAAATGATAGATTACGCGATGTGCCTATCATTAATTTGGCGGAAGTTCTAAATAATGAAGTGTTACTTCTTATGAAGAGATACATTCGTAATGTAGAAGACTCATTTGCATATTTAAGGGAAATTTTTTTACATGAACAACCCATTAAATTGTACATCGGTGGTAAATCAAATTTATTTACTCAACCTGAATTTAATGATGTAAATAAAATGCATTCTTTCTATTCCATGATGGAGAGAGAGGAAGAAATTGCTAATCTAATCAAAAGAAAGACAAATGGCATTACAGTTACAATTGGAAATGAAAATAAGGAAGAGGCAATTAAAAATTTCAGTTTGATAACAGCGTCATATGAATTGGGTGATAATCAAAAAGGTACAATTGCTTTACTTGGACCAACAAGAATGAAATATCGTAAAGTCATTAACCTACTTAGTGCTTTATCAAATGAAATGACTGATGCTTTAGATATGTGGAATAAAAAACAAGAATAAAATAAATGAGAAATCCAATTTAATACAAAGTGGTTTATTTCATTTGTTATTCATGTTATAGTCAAACATGGTGAAATTAAATAGGAGGTACCTAATAGTGGGAGAACTACGTGATGATTCTATTGCAACTGATGAAGTTGAAAATGGACAAAATAAAGAGGAAACTGTAGAAGAAGTAGATCAAGCAGAAGGTGAAGTTGACACTTCACAAGATCATATGTTGGAAATGTTGAAAGAAGAAATTGAACGTATTAAAAAGGAACGCGATGAAACAGTTGATAGGCTTCTTCGCACACAAGCTGAATTTGAAAACTTTAAAAAGCGTACACAAAGAGAAAGAATTGCAGAACGTACGTATAAATCACAGGACTTAGTTAATGAATTATTACCAGCACTAGACAATTTTGAGCGTGCTTTAGCTGTAGAAGCTACTGAAGAGACTAAAAGTATCCTTGAAGGAATTACAATGGTATATAACCAAGTAAATGACGCTCTTAAGTCAGAGAATGTTGAAGTCATTGAAACAGTAGGTAAAGAATTTGATCCCAATTTACATCATGCAGTTATGCAGGTAGAGGATCCTGACCAAGAGCCAAATATTATTGTTGAAGAATTACAAAAAGGGTACATTTTAAAAGAGCGTGTAATTAGACCAGCAATGGTTAAAGTAAATAAATAAGAATTTTATCTAAGTTGAATGAGAGACCTTTGTACAGCTTTATAACTTACATTAGGGACATACCTAATCTTACAGAGAATCTTAATTTAACTTATATAGTAACGGGAGGCAGTTAAATTATGAGTAAAATTATTGGAATTGATTTAGGAACAACAAATTCTTGTGTATCAGTAATGGAGGGTGGGGAATCAGTAGTTATTCCTAACCCTGAAGGAAACCGAACAACCCCATCTGTTGTATCATTCAAAAGCGGTGAAAGACAGGTTGGAGAGGTAGCAAAACGTCAAGCAATTACAAATCCAGATACAATTCAATCTGTAAAGCGTCATATGGGTACAGATTTTAAAGTGAAAATTGATGATAAAGACTATACACCACAGGAAGTTTCAGCTATCATTTTACAACACTTAAAATCATATGCAGAAGATTATTTAGGAGAAAAAGTTGAAAAAGCGGTAATTACAGTACCTGCTTATTTCAATGATGCAGAACGTCAAGCAACAAGAGACGCAGGAGTTATTGCAGGACTCGAAGTTGAAAGAATTATTAACGAACCTACTGCAGCAGCACTTGCATATGGAATTGACAATGATGACCAAGATCAAACAATTCTTGTATATGACCTTGGTGGTGGAACATTTGACGTTTCAATCTTAGATATTGGTGATGGTACATTTGAAGTAATCTCAACTGCAGGAGACAATCGTCTTGGAGGAGATGACTTCGATGACTTAGTCATTGATTATATGGTTCAAGAGTTTAGAAAAGAAAATGGTATTGACTTATCACAAGATAAAATGGCAACACAACGTTTGAAAGATGCTGCTGAAAAAGCGAAGAAAGATTTATCGGGAGTATCGCAAACACAAATTTCTTTACCATTTATTACTGCTGGTGATGCAGGTCCTTTACATTTAGAAATGACATTAACACGTGCAAAATTTGAAGAATTAACATCTGAATTAGTAGAACGTACAATGATTCCTGTTCGTAAAGCATTATCAGATGCAGATTTTTCTGCAAGTGATATTGATAAAGTACTTTTAGTTGGTGGATCGACACGTATTCCTGCTGTTCAAGAAGCAATTAAAAAAGAGATTGGACAAGAACCATCAAAAGGCGTAAACCCTGATGAAGTAGTAGCATTAGGTGCAGCGATCCAAGGTGGGGTACTACAAGGTGATGTAAAAGATGTATTATTATTAGATGTTACACCTCTTTCACTTGGTATAGAAACGATGGGATCTGTTTTTACAAAATTAATTGAACGTAATACGACAATCCCTACAAGTCATTCACAAGTATTCTCAACAGCAGCAGATAATCAAACAGCTGTTGACATTCATGTACTTCAAGGCGAAAGAGAAATGGCTGCTGATAACAAAACGCTTGGTCGTTTCCAGTTAACAGATATACCACCAGCACCAAGAGGCGTGCCACAAATTGAAGTTTCATTTGATATTGATGCTAATGGTATTGTTAATGTTAGAGCAAAAGATATGGGTACAAACAAAGAACAATCAATTACAATTCAAGCATCTTCAGGATTATCAGATGAAGAAGTTGAACAAATGGTTAAAGATGCTGAAGAAAATGCTGAAGCAGATAAAAAACGCCGTGAAGAAGTAGACCTTCGTAATGAAGCTGACCAACTCATCTTTACAACTGATAAAACAATTAAAGATTTAGCTGAAAAGGTATCAGATGAAGAGAAACAAAAAGCGGAAGATGCAAAAGAAGAGCTCAAAAAAGCACTTGAATCTGATGATATAGATCAGATTAAAGAAAAGAAAGAAGCTTTAGAAGAACAAGTACAACAATTATCCGTTAAGTTATATGAACAAATGGCACAGGAGCAACAAGCCCAAGCAGACCAAGGTGGACAAGAAGACGGTGCAGATGATGTTGTAGATGCTGATTATCAAGAAGTAGATGAAGATGAAGAAAATAAATAATTTATCCTAATCAACGAGGTCAAAGTCAGGATTATCTTGGCTTTGACCTTTATTTTCAAGGTGAAAGAAGATGAGCATTTAGTCTAGCTTTTGAATAATAATGAATGATGTTAAGATAATTTGTAAGTTACTTGAATCGTTGTAAACAATATGAAATGCTAATATAGAGGTTAATTGTTATAGTGAAATTAATTCATGTAAATGGGTTTTGGGAGAGTGAATATTAGTGAGTAAGCGTGATTATTATGATGTCCTTGGTGTCGACAAAAATGCGACAAAGCAAGATATAAGAAAAGCATATCGAGCACTAGCTAGAAAGTATCATCCTGATGTTAATAAAGAAGATGATGCACAGGCTAAATTTATTGAGGCGAAAGAGGCCTATGAGGTATTAAGTGACGACCAGAAGAGAGCACAATATGATCAATTTGGTCATGCTGGAGCACAAGGCCAAGGCTTTGGTGGTTTTGGTGGTGGAGCACAAGACTTTTCAGGATTTGGTGATATCTTTGATATGTTCTTTGGTGGTGGTGGACGTAGATCTGATCCTAATGCTCCACAACAAGGATCTGATTTACAGTACACAGTAACACTTGAATTTGAAGAAGCTATTTTTGGAAAAGAAACTGAAATTACAATTCCAAAAGAGATGGAATGTGATACATGTACAGGTACAGGGGCAAAACCTGGTACAAAAGTAAATACATGTTCACATTGTAATGGTTCAGGACAGTTAAATGTTGAACAAAATACACCTTTTGGCAGAGTTGTTAATCGTAGAGTTTGTAACCATTGTAGTGGAACAGGAAAAGTTATCCCTGAAAAATGTACTACTTGTGGTGGATCAGGTCGAATTAAAAAGCATGTAAAAGTAAGAGTGTCTATTCCTGCAGGTATCGATGATGGGCAACAAATAAGGATGTCTGGAAAAGGTGAATCAGGAATTAATGGTGGACCTCCAGGAGATCTTTATGTTGTTGTTAGAGTAAAACAAGATGATTTTTATAAGCGTGAAGGTGACAATATCTATTGTGAAGTTCCGTTAACATTCTCACAAGCTGCATTAGGTGATGAATTAGAAATACCAACAGTTCACGGCAAGGTCAAACTAAAAATACCAGCTGGAACACAAACCGGTAGAATTTTCCGTTTACGTGGGAAAGGTGTGCCAAACGTTCATGGAAGAGGTCATGGTGATCAGCATATTCAGGTAAAAGTAATAACACCTAAAAAATTGTCAGGACGTCAAAAGGAATTGTTGAAGGAATTAAGTGAAATCGATGGTACAAATCTTTCTGATGACAAGGATGGATCAATATTTGATAAATTTAAAAAAGCTTTTAAAGGCGAATAGATCGGAATTATACACCTTCAATGGTGAAATGAGTGGATTAATTTGAAGTGGACAGAAGTATGCATTCATACATCAAACGAAGCAATGGAGCCTATTGCACATGTTTTAGATAAAGCAGGTATAACTGGTTTAGTAATTGAGGATCCTCTTGATTTAGTGAAAGAGAGACCTGCGTTATTTGGCGAAATTTATGAACTAAATCCGGATCACTATCCAGTTGAAGGTATTTATATGAAAATATATTTACCATCTGATCGTTTTTTTACGAATAAATTAAGGGAAATTAAGAAAGCAATCGATGAACTTGAAAGCTTTGGTATTGATTTAGGAGCAAATAAAATCACACAAAGTGATATACATGAGGAAGAGTGGGAAACTGCTTGGAAAAAATATTATAAACCTGTAAAAATAACTGAGAATATCACAATTGTACCAACATGGGAACATTATGAAGTAACATCTGAAAATGAATTGATTATCGAACTAGATCCGGGGATGGCTTTTGGAACGGGCACCCATCCTACAACAGTATTAAGTATTCAAGCATTGGAAACCTATGTAAAACATGATGATCTCGTACTAGATGTTGGTTGTGGTTCAGGAGTCTTAAGTATTGCTGCAGGTTTGCTAGGTGCGAATCATGTTTATGCATATGATTTAGATGATATTGCTGTTACAAGTACAACATCAAATGTTGCGTTAAATAATTTAGCTAATAAAATTACTGTTCAACAAAATGATTTACTCAATCAAGTTCATGTTTCAGCAGATATTATTGTATCGAATATATTGGCAGAAATTATCGTTACGTTTGTGCAAGATGCATGGGATAATTTAAAGGAAGATGGTTATTTTATAACATCGGGAATTATCCAAAAGAAAAAACAACTTATTATAGAAGAGCTTCAGAAAATAGGTTTTAAGATTTTAGAAATAAATAGTCAGGATGAATGGATTTCAATAGTGGCCCAAAAAGTAATCTAGGGGGTGTAATCAATCATGAATAAAAACTTAGCAAAATATATAGACCATACACAATTAGCAGCTCATTCTACAAAAGAAGATATTGCACGAATCATTGAGGAAGCTATTGAATATGGATTTGCATCTGTTTGTGTCAATCCTCATTGGGTTTCCTATTGTTATGAGCGTTTAAAAGGCACAGAAGTGAAAGTTTGTACTGTTATCGGCTTTCCACTTGGTGCTACATCAAGGGCTACAAAAGTATTTGAAACGAAACAAGCAGTGAAGGATGGGGCAACTGAAGTAGATATGGTTATTAATATTGGTGAGTTAAAATCAGGGAATGATGACCTGGTGAAACATGATATTGAAGCTGTTGTAAAGGCAACAGGAGAAAAAGCAATTACAAAAGTAATTATTGAAACAGCGCTTTTAACAAATGATGAAAAAATCAGAGCATGTCAATTAGCTAATGAAGCAAAAGCTGATTTTGTGAAGACATCCACAGGTTTTTCAACTGGTGGCGCAACAATTGAAGATATTCAATTAATGAGGAAAACAGTTGGTCCAAAAATAGGTGTTAAAGCTTCTGGAGGTATACGTGACCTTGAAGCAATGAAAAAAATGATTGCGGCGGGAGCCAATCGAATTGGTGCTAGTGCTGGTGTTGAAATTATTAATGATAAAAAGACTGAATCAGACTATTAATACAGTTTAAATAATTTTATGAAAATGATTTGTGGCTACATCATAACAATCCAGAGTTATATTATTTTTTTAACAATGAGCTTTAGCACTGTTATAGATAATTGAAAATATGATATTAATACAGTTGACCTACAACTCTATGTATATTATAATAATTTTTAGGCACATGTTTATTTATTTGCGTCTAGATAATTTTTGTTTTATGCTCCGGAGGGAGGGAATTACTATGTCAAATTCGACTCGTGTTCGTAAAAATGAATCTATAGAAAATGCATTACGTCGTTTTAAAAGAAACGTGTCAAAAAGTGGAACGCTTCAGGAATATCGCAAGCGTGAATATTATGAAAAACCTAGTGTTCGTCGTAAGCTGAAATCTGAGGCTGCAAGAAAACGTAAATATTAATTTTTTCATAACATACCTAGTAAATGTAAATATGCCTGTTTAATAAAAAGAATAATTTAAAAATGATTTGTTAGATGAATACTGACTATTAATTTATGATAAATTAAATAAGTATATATCTTGTCAACATTATTACTGGCTAAAGGTCCCCGTCAAATATGGCAGGGACCTTTCGTTCATACATAGCTAGATATAAAAAATGAATGATATTTTAAAAAAATGAAACTAATTTAGTATAACATTCGTATAATAACATATGAACAGGGAGGTGATTTTTATTGCCTAAAAAAAGATCAACAATATACATATTCTTTATGTCGGTAATATTTACAATCACATTGTTAAGTGGTACCCTTTTAATACATGCTAATGATAATGGTGAGGGTAAATTGGTTTATGTTGTTCCAATTGAAAATGAAGTTGAAAGAGGTTTGGAAGCATTTTTAGTTCGTTCAACAAATGAAGCTGTCGAAGCTAGTGCAAATCATATCATCTTTGAAATTGACACACCAGGTGGTAGAGTTGATTCTGCAAAACAAATTGGAAAACTACTGCAAGATTTACCCATTCCTGCTACATCATTTATCGTGAATGATGCTTTATCAGCTGGATCTTACATTGCCCTAAACACAGACCGTATTTATATGAAGCCAAATGCAACTATGGGGGCTAGTGGTGTCATTACAAGTGATGGTAATGCAGCAGAAGACAAAGCGCAGTCAGCATGGATTGCAGCTATGATTGGTGCAGCCGAGTCAAAAGGAAGAGATCCAATCTATGCAGAAGCTATGGCAGATCCATCGATTGACTTACCAGAATATGGGGCAGGGAAAGGAAAGTTTTTAACATTAACCGCCCAAAATGCCCTTGAAGTAGGGTATTCAGAAGGTATATTCCAAAATAGGGCTGAACTTCTACATGAATTAGGCCTAACAAATGCAATGATTATTGAAACAGAAACAACCGCTGCTGAGGAAGTAGCTCGATTTGTAACAAGTCCAATTGTTATTCCAATCCTTTTATCAGTTGCAAGTTTGGGATTAATTGTCGAATTATATTCGCCAGGTTTTGGGGTTGCTGGTACCATGGGGTTAGTTGCATTAGCATTATTTTTCTATGGGCATATTATTGCTGGGCTAGCTGGCATGGAAGTAGTCATTCTATTATTACTCGGAGTTATATTAATTATAGCGGAGTTCTTTGTAACAGGTGGTATACTAGGTTTATTAGGCGTTGGAGCTATCATCGGTTCTTTATTTATGGCTGGTTATGACATTGGACATATGTCAATGAGTGTTGCTATAGCATTTGTTGTAGCTATTATAGCTGCTATTATATTGTTTCGATCAATTGGCATGGAAAAAGGAATTTTCAGACGGATTATTTTGAGTGATCGTACTTCAACTGAACTCGGTTATGTTTCATCAGTGAATCGTTTGGAATTGATTGGACTTGAAGGTGTTACTGTTACCCCGTTAAGACCATCTGGTACTGCATTGTTTGGAAGTGAAAGAATTGATGTTGTCTCTGAAGGGGCATTTATTCAAAAAGATCAAAAAGTAAGAGTTGTTAAAGTAGAAGGCATGCGTGTTGTTGTTCGAGATTTACCAAATACATAATTAAACAATAGGAGGAATAAGTATGGAGTTTGCTGAAGTATTACCAATAATAATTATTGCTGTTATCATTATTGCATTAGCGATTTTATTTACATTTGTACCAGTTGCACTGTGGATTAGTGCATTAGCTGCAGGTGTAAAAGTAGGTCTATTTACGTTGGTGGGGATGCGTTTACGTCGCGTAGTGCCATCTCGTGTTATTAATCCATTAATTAAAGCTTTTAAAGCTGGATTAGATGTTGATACAAACCAACTGGAGAGTCATTATCTTGCAGGTGGTAATGTCGATAGGGTAGTTAATGCGTTAATTGCTGCCCATCGTGCTAATATTGAACTTCCATTTGAGCGAGGAGCGGCAATCGATCTTGCAGGAAGAAACGTTTTAGAGGCCGTTCAAATGAGTGTTAATCCGAAAGTCATTGAGACACCATTTATTGCGGGTATTGCAATGGATGGGATTGAAGTAAAAGCTTTAGCGCGAATTACAGTCCGTGCTAACATTGACCGCCTTGTTGGGGGAGCTGGAGAAGATACTGTTATTGCCCGTGTAGGTGAGGGTGTTGTAAGTACAATTGGTAGTTCTGAAACACATAAGCAAGTATTAGAAAATCCTGATTCAATTTCACATACCGTTTTGGCAAAAGGATTAGATGCTGGAACAGCTTTTGAGATTTTATCGATTGATATTGCCGATGTTGATATTGGTAAAAATATTGGTGCGATTCTTCAGTCTGACCAAGCTGAGGCAGATAAGCGAATTGCTCAAGCTAAAGCTGAAGAACGTCGTGCAATGGCTGTTGCCCTAGAACAAGAAATGACTGCTCGCGTTGAAGAAATGCGTGCACATGTTGTTGAAGCGGAAGCGGAAGTACCAAAAGCACTTGCTGAAGCATTACGTTCAGGTAATTTTGGTGTAATGGACTATATGAACTATAAGAATATTGATGCCGATACTGATATGCGTGATACAATTGGTAGACTATCCAAAGATCACGATCATGATCATGATGAGTCTTAATTTCCCGTTAATGTGGAAGGAGGCTACTTATGGATGGATTAATTGAGTTAATT
>Ga0209487_1004867_pt1 | contig 10182 bp, 8 predicted proteins | sample Poulit2012_FD_187524 | JGI IMG/M metagenome (GOLD analysis project Ga0209487, IMG submission 187524) | Agricultural soil microbial communities from Georgia to study Nitrogen management - Poultry litter 2012 (SPAdes) (version 2) | ecosystem: Environmental > Terrestrial > Soil > Agricultural land... | reverse complement strand
GGCCAGTACCCGTTTGTCGACCATGCCTTTGCCCATCTGGACATGGGCGCGGTCGGCATTCTCGACATTCGCGAGCCGGGCACCGAACACGGTGAGCCCAACATCAGCCGCGACGAATCACGGGCCGTTGCTGCACCGGCGGTGGAAAAGCCGGCCGAGGGGCCATATTCGTTCAACCCGGAACGCGGCGACTCGCTCTATACCACCCACTGCGCCGCCTGCCACCAGCCCGGTGGCGAAGGGCTGCCCGGCGTGTTTCCTCCGCTCAAGGGCGACCCGGCCGTGCTTGATCCCGACGCCACCAAGCACATCGACGTCATTCTCAACGGCATGCAGGGCGAGGCCATAGACGGCGTAATGTACAGCGCACCCATGCAGGCGTTCCGGGACGTGCTTGACGACGTGGACATTGCCGACATCGTCAACCATGAAAGAACATCATGGGGCAACGACGCGCCGCTGATTGAACCCGAAGACGTGGAAAAGCTGCGCGAGAACTAGACCAGGAACTGGACAAGGGGATGAGCAATCCGGCCCGGCAGCTGCCGGGCCGGAAATGCTTTGAAACAAGCGCTTACATGCCCCGAAAACGGCGCGCGGCGGCGGCGCTGACGGGCAGTTTTTCGCGGCTGCCCTGCAGACTCAGCCGGTAGTGGCCCAGCTCGTTGCGGCGCAGTTTTTTCATGGCGGCAACGCGCACAATGGCGCTGCGGTGCACCTGCCAGAACTGCTCCGGGTCGAGCCCGGCGGCCAGCTCCTTGAGCGGCGTGCGAATGACCAGCTCATCGTCGGCCGTCACCACGCGCACGTATTTTTCGCTGGCGCGGAAAAACAGCACGTCGTTGACGTCAACCATGCGCACGCTGTCGCCCACGGTGGCGCTGATCCAGCGAATGTGATCTTTGGGCGGCGGCTGCAGCGCCTGCCGCAGCGTTTCCACCAGCCTTTCCATATCAGCCGGCCGGCCCTGTGACAGACGCTGGCGCAAGCGCCCGACGGTTTCAGCCAGGCGCGCCTCGTCCACAGGCTTGAGCAGGTAGTCCACCGCGTTGGTCGCGAAGGCATCGACCGCGTACTGGTCGTAGCCGGTAATGAACGCCACATGCCCGCCGCCGGCCACCACGTCGCGGGCCACGTCCAGACCGCTGACGCCGGGCATGCGAATGTCCAAAAACGCCACCTGCGGCCTGAGCGTTCGGGCCGCCTGCTGCGCTTCGGTGCCGCTGGCGCACACGGCCACCAGGTCAAGCTCGGGCCAGGTTTCTTTCAGCAGCTTTTCCAGGCGGGCGCGCTGGGGCGCCTCGTCTTCGGCCAGCAGTCCGCGCACCGTGTTGTCACTCATCCGTGGCCTCCAGGGGAATGTGCATGGCGGCGACCGTCCAGCCGTCAGCGCTGGACAGCTCCAGGCCGGCCCGCTCGCCAAAGCGCGTTTGCAGCTGGGCGCGCACGTTGGCTAGGCCCACGCCCGATGTCGTGCCGGGCTGCAGCCCGGCGCCATTGTCGCGCACCTCGATCGTCAACACATTGTCGGCCTGGCGGGCCGCAAGCTCAATGTGCCCGTCGCCGGCGTGCGGCTCTATGCCGTGCTTGATGGCATTTTCCACCAGCGTCAATATCAGCAGCGGCGGAAACTCCAGCGAACGCAGGTTGTCTCCGGCGCTGATCTTGTACTGCAGCCGCCCGCCCAGGCGCAGCCGCATCAGCTCCAGATAGCGGGCACAAAGATCAAGCTGTTCGCCCAGGGTTGCCCCGATAGTTTTGTCGCTGTGGTTCACGGCGGGCATGGCGGCGCGCAGGTAATCCGTCATGGCATCAAGCAGCTGTTCGGCCGCGGGCGGATCGCTGGCAATCAGGGCGCGCAGCGACGCCAGGGTGTTGAACAGAAAATGCGGTTCGATCTGGGCCTGCAGCGCGCTCAGATGCAAATCGCTCTGACGCTTTTGAGCCTTGAGATCTGCCAGCATTTTTTTGTGCTGCAGCGCCTGCCAGCGCGCGCGCTCGCCAAACCAGGCCCGCAATGCCCAACCGCCGCCGAACAGAGCATAAAGCACGGCAAGAACAAGCAGGTTGATAAACGCCGAAGCGGCTTTGGCCAGTTCGGAAGACGGGCCGATGTCACCGGCCGAAGCCAGCGCCGGCACCTGCTCCAGCGCCTGGGTAACGCGCACAGCGGCCCATGCATCCACCCCGGCGCTGAGGGCCATGCCAACCAGCACGGCTGCCACCAGCGCCAGGCCTTCGCGCCTGCGTGACCAGCGCCGGTGGCGCACAAGGGTGGCCAGCGCCGGGCCGCAGGTGGTCATGAGCATGAAAGCGAAGAACTGGTGCAGCCACACCTGCAGCCCCGGCACAAGACCGCCCAGCAAGCCCACCCCAACTCCGTTGAGCGATGCCCAGGCCGTGACCAGCACCAGCGCAAACAGGGTGCGCCCGCGCAGCCACGGCCAGCTGAACACCGGATACTGGCGATAGCGCAGCAGCCGCGCGCTGCCGCCCACCACCACGCCGGCCGGCAGCGGCTCATCCAGTCGGTAATCCGTCCGCTCGCCTGTCAGCTTCACTGCTTTTCGCCAATGGTTTCATGACCCGCCTGATGCAGGGCAAGCGCCGTGACGCGGCCCTGCCCGTCGCGCCTGAACCGGATGACGATATCCCAGGCCGGGGCTTCAAACACATCCTCGCTGGTGGCCTCCAGCTCGAACCAGCCCTGACCGGTGGCGCGGGCCTCAAGCTGGCCGGACGATGCCTTCACGGTCAAATTGAACTGCGGCGCCAGCGAATAGACGCCTTCATAATCGGCCAGCGTGTCTTCGTCCAGCACGACGGGCCCTGAAACCCTGTCGAAATCCGCGCGGCGGGCCTGCTGCACGCCACCGCCCTGGTGCCAGGTGAACGACCAGCGACCGTCCGCCTGCTTCATCGGACGCAGCTGGGCGTTGAACTGCAGCGGGTAGAAATCCCCGCGGCTGTCGTGGCCCATCCTGAAGCGCGGCTGGCCGGCAGCCTGGATGTAAAGATCGCCATTTTCATGCGTCAGCTCCATGGCCAGCCCGCCCGACAGCCTGTAATTTCCGGCCAGAGCGTCCAGCAGCGCCTCGTCGGCCTGAGCCGGCCGGGCGGGCTCGGGCAGCGGCGCGGAGCCATCCAGCAAATGCATGCCCAGGCCGCCCAGGCCGCCGCTGTCGGTCAGCGCCGTGTCCGCCAGCACCACCACGGCCCGTTTGCTTGCGGGCTGAAAGGCCACCAGGGATGAAAAACCGCCGGTGCCACCCTCGTGCCACAGCGTGCGGCCCTCGCCCTCGCCGCGAATGAACCAGCCCGTGCCCTCGGCCAGCGGCTCGGCGACCTCGACGCTTTCGTGCGTCAGCGCAATGGCGCGGCCAATCAGGGTGTCGGTGTCCGGATCAATCTGGGCCTGCGCCCAGGCCACCATGTCGCCGAGGGTGGCGCGCACACCGCCCACGCCCGCCATGCCGGAGTGAAAATGCCAGGCGGAAACCGCCTGCTCGCCCGGCCAATGCCCGGCCGCCGCCTCAACCTCTTCGGGCCGGCGGGTGATGTAGGCGTTTTCCATGCCCAGCGGGGTGAAAAGCGCTTGTTTCAGCAGCGTTTCAAATTCTTTTCCGGTTCTGTTTTCCAGCCCCTGAGACAGCAGCATGAAGGCAAAATTGGAATAGCCCGGCCGCTCGCCCGGCGGACCATCCAGCTCCACGCGCCCAAGGGCTTCAATGACTTCCGACGGCTTCATGTCGGCATACGGGTCCATGGGGTTGGCAGGGTCCACGCCCGGCGGCAGAGGCGGCAGGCCCGAGCTGTGGGTGACCACATGCCTCAACAAAATGGGCTGCCCCTGCCATTCGGGCACCTTTGCGCCGTCGGGCAAAAAATCCGCCAGGGGATCATCCAGCGACGCCTTGCCCTCTTCAATCAGCGCCGCCAGCAGCGTGGCCGTCATGGTTTTTGTCACCGAGCCGATCTCGAAGGCCGCTGAGGGACCAATGCGCGATTCATCGCCGGCGACGGCGCATACAAACGCCTGCTCCACATCGCCGTCGTCAGCGCCTTTGTCAATAATTGCCACCGCCAGGCAGGCACCGCTGCGGTCGCCCTCCACGGCCTGTCTGACCGTATCGGCCAGCGAGGCATCACCGCCGGCTGCGGCCGGCAGAGTCCACAAAACCGGACACAGCGCTGCCAGCATCAGCGCTGCGCCGACCATCTTTTGATGAAACCGGGTGCGTGTATTTATGGTCTTATTGGTCATTGTCATTCACCTTTTTGAGTTTGCCCGCGACATTTTTTGGCCGCCCTCGTGTCAGCCATAGCTGCACACAGCCCGGCAATCGCCCTGACAATGATGAATGTCACCACTGTATCCATTTCGAAAACCGGTGGCATGCCGTGTTTCAAATCCAATCCATGTCGCAGCCTGCATCATGGCTGTCTGGTCAACGAATCGGGCGGACATGCGATCAATGTCGCAACCAGCCCGACAAACAGGCAAAATCCGCGATAAGCACCCCATCAACAACGGCATGCTTTTTCACTGCGCCCCGGAGGCCTCATGAACACACCATTTCCCCGTCGTTTTTTCATTTGCGTTCTGTGCGTTGCCGCTGTGCTGATACTGGCCGGCTGCAGCGAACCGTCTTCAACGGGCGACAAGCAGCGTCAAGCGCAATCATCTTCCGCAATCGACCAGGACCAGGACCAGGATCTTGATCAGAGCCGCAATCAAAGCCGGGAAGTCCACCAGGAGGTCAATATTTCCTACCCCGGGCTGGACGAATCCGAAGCCGGGCTGCAGGCCATTCTGGAGGCCAACAGCGAACGCGCCAGGCAGGAATTTACAAGCGCCCTTCCCGACCCCGATGAGTTTCCAGAGCTCGCCGAGCGCCGCTATGAGCTGCGCCTCGACTATCAGCTGACCGGCCGCAGTCATGGCTTCACCAGCGTGCGCCTGCAGGGTTTCATGGACACCGGAGGCGCGCATCCTGTCCCCATAGAAGGCGGCTTTGTCTACAGCACAGGCCGCGGTGAGCTCGTTGAAATTACAGATCTGTTTGACGATCCGCAGGCCGCGCTGATGGCGCTGTCGGCCTATTCCCGCGACCAGCTTGCCGACACCCTGTCGGAACACGCGCCCGGCGACGATGAAGCCTCGGCCGAGGCGCAGGCGGAATGGCGGGAGAACATGACGCAAATGCTGGATGACGGACTTGAGCCGGTCGCGGAGAATTTTGCCGAGTTCAACATTGCGGCCGAAGACGACGGCCCGGCCACCAGTCTGGAGCTCATCTTCCCGCCCTACCAGGTGGCTCCGTATGTGTACGGTACGCAGACCGTCGAGGTGCCGGCGGCTGTTTTCAGCGAATGGCTCAAGCCCGAATGGCAACCGGCCTTTGCCAACTGAGGCTGGTTATACGGGCTGCCGGGCGCCCGCATGGCCGGCGTGACAAAGCCACGCCGGCCTGAATCAGTCAGTCGTTGTCTTTCGGCCCCTTGAAGCTGCGCGGGCGCAGCACGTCCGGCTTGAGAAAGTCCTTTTCGCCGACGTTGTCGTGATCGCCCAGAAGCTTTCCATCCACCTCGGTGCCGTACAGCGTGTGCTTGTGGAAGGTGTCCAGGTATTTTTCACGGGTTTCCTTTACATCGCCGGTGTAGCGCGGGTCCTGCGGACGCTCGTGGCCGTTGATATAGCGCGCTACGTCCCAGGCCTGCTGGTCGGTGAGCGTTCCGGGGCTGCCCAGCGGCATGTTGTTCTGCACAAATGCCGCCAGTGAATGAACGCGCACAATGCCCGCACCCCAGTTGTACGAGCCGTCGCCCCACAGCGGTGGAAACACCACTTCATCGCGCACGCTTTGCCCCTGGCCGTCATCGCCGTGGCAGACGGCGCAGTGTTTGGCGTACACCTGCTCGCCGCGCCCGGCATCGGGCGCCTGCTCCGGTTCGGGCACGCTGCCATAGCCGCGACCGTACATATTCTGACCCGACTGATAAATGGGCACGCCCCTGGCCAGCCAGCGGTGATAGGCCACCAGCGCCAGCATGTCGTCGCTGCCGTATTCGGGCGGCTGGCCGTTCATGGAGAATGAAAAACAGCCGGAAATACGCTCTTCAAGCGAGTTGACGTGGTCATTCTTGGGGCGGTAGTTGGGCAGCACGACCGCTGCCGGCCACACCGGACCGGCAAACGGCAAGCGCCCTTCGCCCATGTGGCAGCTGACGCAGTTCATGTCGTTGAACACGTTCTTGCCGCGCAGCTGCTGGGTGTTGACGAACAGATCATGGCCGCGCCGGATGGCCTCCTTGAGCTGCGGCGCAAAATCCGATGCTTCAAGGTCATCCATGGTGGGCGGTATGTGCACAAACTCATCATCGGTCGGCGGCGGCGCCGTCGGCGCCATGGCCGCAAGCCGGGCCAGCACGTCATCGTCATGCGCCGAATCCGCGCTGCCCGAAGAGGAGTCCTGCGCCACGGCCAGCGCCACCCAGATCACGGCGGTCGTCAGCAGCGCTGCCGCAGTTGCCAGCTTGCCTGTACGCGCCGGCGTGTCAAAACCGGATCGGTCAAAGGTTTTCATTGTGAACCTCCCTGGCCGTCAGCCAGCGGGGCCTGCCGGCTCAGCCAGGCGGCCACGGCTTCAATCTGTGCATCATCCATGCGCTGCGCCACCGCGTGCATCAGCCCCTGCGGGTCTCCGTGGCGCTTGCCCTCGCGCCAGGCGTGCAGCTGCCCGGCAAGGTAGCCGGCATGCTGCCCGGCAATTTCGGGAAATACTGCGCCAACACCGTGATTGCCCGGCCCGTGGCAGCTGGCGCAAGAGGGAATGTAATGGTCCCAGTCACCGTGCAAAGCCAGCTGCTTGCCCGCAGCCAGCGTGTCGTCATCGGCGTCGGGCACCTGTGCGGGGGCTTTTGCCGACAGGCTGGCGTAATAGGCCGACACATCATCAATCTGCTCATCGTCGAGCATGTCGGCAAACGGTTTCATTTCGGCGTCCTGGCGCTCACCCGACTTGAAGGCATGCAGCTGGGCGGCCAGATAGTCGGCGTCCAGCCCGGCCAGCCGTGGCCAGCTGGAAGCGCCCGGTACCTCCATGCCGTTGCCGTCGGCCTGGTGGCAGGCCATGCACACCGCCGCTGCCTGCTCGCCGCGGTCAACGGCGTCGCTGTCGGCGCCGGCCACGCTCGCCATCAGCAAGGCTATAGCAGCTGCAGCCATTACCAGATGATTTGATTGCTGCCGCGCAAATTGCTGTCGTACAAACATGAATTGACACCCCGCTCATATAAGGCTCGTCTTAAATAATAGACCAGCCCGCAAATCAATGTTTGAGCCAGGTCAATATTGCTGTCGGAAAACCATGACCCGAGGCGGCTCAGTCTTGTGCATCATCGTCGGCCCACTTGTAGGTCTCGCCGGCCTTCATCACAAAGTTCACCTGTTTCATCAGACTGATGTCATCAAGGGGATTGCCCGGAACGGCGATGATGTCGGCATATTTCCCCGCCGTCAGACTGCCCATATCCTCGTCCCGGCCCAGGAGCTCGGCCGCATGCGTGGTGGCGGCCTGTATAGCGTACATGGGCGGCATGCCCGCCTCCACCATCAGCTCGAATTCATGCGCATTGTCGCCGTGCGGGTACACGCCGGCATCGGTGCCAAAAGCGATTTTTACTCCGGCCTTGTAGGCACGGCCGGCGGTCTCAAGAATTTTCGGGCCGATCTCAAGCGCCTTGCGGGCCACCTGCGGCGGATACACCTCCGGGTTTTCAGACGCCTGCTGCGCCACAAACTCGCCCGCAATAATGGTCGGCACAAACCAGGTGCCGTGCTTTTTCATCAGCTTCATCCCCTCGTCATCCATGTACGTGCCGTGTTCGATGGAGTCCACCCCGCCCTCAACAGCGCGTCTAATGGCCTCGGCGCCGTGGGCGTGGGCCGCCACCGAAAACCCGTAGTCCCGGGACGCCGCCACCAGCGCCTCGATCTCTTCCAGCGTCATCTGCGGATTGTCGCCGCTGCGGCTTTCATCCAGCACGCCGCCCGAAGGCATGATCTTGATGACGTCAACATTGTTCTTGTAGTGCTGGCGAATCACCTTCCAGGCCTCGTCCGGCCCGTTGAAAATACCCGACTCCACGCCCGGGTCGCCCTGCAGATCGAGCCGCAGGCCGGCCGTGGGATCACCGTGACCACCCGTGGTGCCAATGGACTGACCGGCGCTGAAAATGCGCGGCCCCGGCACAAAACCCTGGTCAATTGCATCGCGCAGCGCAATGGACAGCAGCCCGCCATCGCCCAGGTTGCGCACCGTGGTAAAGCCGGCCTCCAGCGTGCGCCGGGCGTACACCGTGCTGCGAATGGCGTAATCGGCCGGATTGAGCCTGAAACGATCGCCATAGCCAGTGGCCGAAAACTCCGAAGTCAGATGGGTGTGCGAATCAATCAGCCCCGGCAGGCAGGTGTGTCCGTCCAGGCGCACCACCTCGGACGCATCATCACCGGCTTCAACAAACCCCTTCTCCACCGACGCAATGCGCTCGCCCTCAACCAAAATCGTGTGCTCACCCAGCAGCTTGCCGGCCTCTACATCCAACAGTTGCGGGCAGTGGACGACCGCCGACCCGGCCGCATGGCCCGACGGCACTACAAACAGCACAGCAGCAAAGGGCAGCAGAACAGAAAAAAGCGTACGCAGTCGCATGATGACTCCCTGATTTGATTGACACAAAACGTCAGATTATCACAGCCCCTTGAACAGCCGATGCAGTTGAACAAAAACAACAGCCCAAGCCGGGTGATCGCACATCTACTGCAGAAAAGCTTGATGCGCATCACTCCCGGTGGGATAATTAATGATTGCTTTGGGGAGATGAGCTTATGGCTAAACAGCCAGCCACAGCGACATCAAGCCAGAACATCTTTTGAAAGTGCAACTGCCAACAGGACAATCAACGCGCAACAGAATGTTTGCCCATCTTCAGGATATTCATAATGGAAACACACCCTGAAATCATTGCTCACTGCCGCCACCAGCCGCTGCAAACCATGCTGATACTGCTGGCCGCCACCGTCATGCCGCTGCTGGCCGGCGCGCAGCTTCCGCCCGAAGAAGTCCAAGTTCTTCACAACTTGTACAACATGACCGACGGCGACAATTGGGACATCAAGGATGGCTGGATGGGCCCGCCCGGAACGGAATGCGACTGGTATGGCATCGTCTGCGATTCAGACGGCTCACACATTGTCCGACTGCTGCTGCACCACAACAATCTGAGTGGTGAAATACCCAACCTCGATCCTCTCGAAAAAACATGGGAGATCAACCTCGGCAATAACAAATTGACCGGCGAGATACCACCTCTGCACAAGCTTACAGAGCTAAGCTGGTTTTCAGTTTTACACAACAACCTGACCGGTGAAATCCCGGATCTGAGCAGCCTGAGCAATCTCAACCATTTTAATGCCTTAGGCAATGAATTGACGGGTCAAATACCGCCTCTTGAGAAGTTAAAAAAACTGCAAATTTTCTATGTGGATCACAACAGCTTGACTGGCGAAATCCCGGATCTCCAGGGCCTTGACGAACTGATTGGATTTGGTGTCGGCTTTAATAATTTGACAGGCGAAATACCTGAGCTGGAAGAATTCAGCCAGCTCAAGTATTTCTATACACCGGACAACAACTTGTCAGGGAGCATACCTTCTTTGAGCGGATTGAGCGAGCTGCTCACATTCAACGTGGCAGGCAATCACCTGACCGGTCAGGTGCCCAACCTAACAGATCAGAGCAAGCTCGAGTTTTTTGACGTCAGCAACAACAGTCTGACCGGCCCCGTCCCTGACCTGCCCAGCCCTCACAGCTTGTATAGCGGTTATTCATTCCTCTGCCCCAACCACCTAAACAAGGTGGACAACGAAGAATGGGATGAAATCACCGGAACCATCCCCTGGCACCAGGACTGCGAAGTGCTTGATGACGTGTTCAGCGACCGGTTTGAAAGCAAGAACTGATTCTGTTCACGCCTGAAACTGCGCCAACCCGGCGGCGGAAACGGCTTAAACTTGGCCATTGGCTTGTTTATGCGGTTTTCCGCCGTCGGGTTTGTTCATGTCGGGTCAGTCAAGCATCTGGAAGCCGGCGCTGGCGCTGGGGGGCATCGGGCTGGTGG
>Ga0209487_1004866_pt1 | contig 10184 bp, 8 predicted proteins | sample Poulit2012_FD_187524 | JGI IMG/M metagenome (GOLD analysis project Ga0209487, IMG submission 187524) | Agricultural soil microbial communities from Georgia to study Nitrogen management - Poultry litter 2012 (SPAdes) (version 2) | ecosystem: Environmental > Terrestrial > Soil > Agricultural land... | reverse complement strand
TGGGCTACCTGGTCAATTTCCGGCGCGCCAACCGGCGCATGCACAACAAGCTGTTTATTGTCGACGGCCGCCACGCCATTGTGGGCGGACGCAACATGGCCGACGAATATTTCGCGGCCGATTCGGGCCGTCTGTTTACCGATCTGGACGCGCTGGTGACCGGCACTGCGGTCAGCGCCATGAGCGCAGACTTTGAGCGCTACTGGACCAGCCGGCCGGCCATGCCGGTCAGGCCGCGGGGCAGGGCTGCCGACGCCGGGGCCGTGGTTTCAGCCCTGAAAAGGCAAACCAAACGCCTGCTTGAAAAACAGCGCGGCCAGACATTCATGCAGCATGTCCGCGCCTCGGTTCTGTCGCATCCTCCGGACAGCTGGAACCTGTCGCTGGTGTGGGCCCGCGCCAGGCTGATCAGCGACAGCCCCGGCAAAGTCAAGGGCCGCGCCGGCCCCAAGCCGCTGATTGCAGAGCAGCTGCAAACGGCGGTGGGCCTGCCGCAGCGCAGCATTCATATCGTTTCGCCGTATTTTGTGCCTACCCGCAGCGGCGCCAGGCTGTTTGCCCGGCTGGCCCGAAGCGGGGTGAAAGTCATCGTGCTGACCAATTCGCTGGCCGCCACCGATGTGGCTGCCGTGCACTCGGGCTACAGCCGCTACCGCAAATACCTGCTCAAATCCGGAGTGAAGCTGTACGAAATGCGCCGCCTGGACGGCGCGCTGCGGCCGCATTCGGGCGCGCCGTTGAGCGCCGGCTCCAGCCTGCACGCCAAAACCTTTGCGGTTGACGGCCGGCGCCTGTTCATCGGCTCGTTCAACTTCGATCCGCGCTCGGCCCGGCTCAACACTGAGGTGGGGCTGCTGATTGCCAGCAAAACCCTGGCCCGCCAGCTTGAAAACCTGTTTTCCGGCCAGGTGCCGGCGCAGGCCTACAAGGTGCAGCTTGGCCCGCGCAAACGGCTGCAATGGCTGGAACACAACGCCAACGGCCTCACTTGCCACCGCCGCGAACCCGACGTCAGCCTGTGGCGGCGCCTGTGCGTGGCAATTCTTGCCCGCCTGCCCATAGAAGGCCTGCTCTAGCTCAGTTCAGCCGCCATTCGCCCCGATGAAATTCCGGCACTCGGTCAGCCAGGCCGTCGCAGTAATCAAAAATACGTTTGAACACGTCTTTGTCGTCGACCGGATGAATTTCATTGCTGCCGACAAGCAGATAGAAAACACCAACCGAAAGCACCTGGCCGCGCAGGGTCGGGAGAGGTCGCTTGTTGAGTTCATGCAGATCCGGATTCAATCGGCCCTCGTCAATCTCCGGAAAACAGCGCTTGATTTCCGGGCCGTGGGCCAGATCGAAATGCTCGATGGTTTCGGTAAACAAGCCCGTTTTTAACCCATAACGATAGGCGGCACAAGCGCCAAACAGATTTGCAGCGGCTTCTTCATCAACCAGTTTGCGATCGAACTTCATCAAGTAACTGTGCAGATGATACAGCTCGTGAGCGATTGTATTAGCCAGCTCGGCCCACCATTGCCCCGTCCCTTGCTCATCGACAGCATCATCAGCGAAGGGACCATAAAACAGCACGGACAACAGCAGCCTGTCCCTGATCGAGGCTTCGGATGAGTAGTACGAGCCCGGTTCGGAGGCCAGCACTACATCCACCTCGAGCTCCACATCCACCATCGTCAGATAGTCCGCCAGCGTCCTGGTCAACGCATCGGCAAATTCACCAGCACCGGTTTCCAGATACTCGTGCAGTTCATCAAAACCTGTTGACGAGGGATTGGCGGGAAGCAGGAATCGCACTCGACCACGGTCGCCAAGCTCTACCGCCGCAACCTCGGTCGTCTGCTTTATCTCAACCTCATCCGCACCGGAAAACCGACCGAATGAAATAACGTTGTCTCGCCAAAGTTTAATGGTATTGATACCGTTCAACCCATACTGCGACACGGCCTTTCGGGTACTGCGAGCCGAAATTTCCAGTGCGGAACAGCCGACCACTGCCAGGGCAACAACCAAGACAAGCAGCCAAATCACGGTTTTTCTCATTGTTGAGGCCTCTGAGATTGTACGGGCCTGCTGCGACTCCAGACAGGCCCGCACGTTCACCATTACTTGGTCTCGCAACTGCCTCCACAATCGCCCCCGCCCCCTACATACCAGGAGTCGGATGAGCCGGCGATCGTCGTACCCTGATGTTTGAGCTCGGTCACCACCAGATTGACGCCTTCGATCGGATCGACTTCGAAATCAAACTCGACATCAACCGCGTCTGCGCCAGCAAGCTTCGGCTGAATCCAGGCATTAACTGCCGATGGGTTGGCCACAACCGCTTCGTCACCCAGCCTGATCCACTCAAAACTGTTGGACTGTCTGCTTCCGTCAGATAGATCAACAACAACCGTTGCATAACCACTGGTGGTTGTTACTGGAATATTTGACGACGACAAATCAACAGTGAAGTCGGCCGCGTCAAATGTGGTGGACATCAAGCCCACAGCAAAATCCGGAAGAGCGCCTCGCATTTCTATGAAGTTGTAATGATAGTTTTGTTGACACATATTCGGAAATGGTAACTCTTTTTTACACTTCAAAGGCTCCCCTGGCAGATCACACGCCGTAGTCATTAACAAGACAGTCGTTGACAGAGCCAACAATTTCAAATATTTCATTACACCCTCCGTATGGTCGCATTAAGAGGCCTGAATGTGCCGACAGATGCGGGCAAGACCCGCTCTACTTCGACACCTCAACCTGAAAGAGAACGAATGAGCAAGACTAAAACGACAATGCGCTTTACCTGCCACTTGACGCAGCATTCCCGAGCTTACCGTTGAAGGAACTGCCTTCAACTCTCGCCCTCGCCGACGAACTTTACCCCCCCCCGCTTGTTTTGCAACCCCATGGGCTTGATACGTATGAGGACTCCAAGACGTTCAGATGCCAACCTTGGTATGCCTGCGCGTTGCGCCACAAGCAAGCCCTGGCATTAGGCAGGCAGATCAGGCGATTGAGCGCCGCGTGCAGATTCACCTGCTGCTGGACGATGTCGGCAGTTTTGCATTGGGCGGCCTGCCTTTTGACCTGGCCGGGGTGGATAATCTTGAAGTCCGACTGTTCAACCCGCTTGCCTGGCGCCACCATCTGTGGCTGGGCTATCTGGTCAACTTCCGGCGCGCCCACCGGCGCATGCACAACAAGCTGTTTATTGCCGACGATCATCGCGCCATTATTGGCGGGCGCAACATGTCCGACGAGTATTTTGCTGCCGACTCGGGTCGTTTGTTTGCCGATCTGGACGCTCTGGTGGCCAGGTCTGAGGTGGACGGCCGGCGCCTGTGCGTGGAAGTTCTTGCCCGCCTGCCCATCGAAGGCCTGCTCTAGCTCAGTCCGGCCTGCCACTCGCCCAGATGAAACCAGGGCACCTCGTCGATCAGGCCATCGCAGTAATCAAAGATGCGCTCGAACGCATCGTGGTCTTCAGCCGGGCTGATTTCCCGCTTGCCGGCAATAAGGTAGAGCACGGCCCGGGCGATGTAATCACCCTTGAGGCTGTCTGCAAGCAGTTCGTGAAGCTGTTCCAGATCCGGCGCAAGCTGACCATGCGCCATCTTCGGGAAATACCGGCCGGCATCGGATTCTTCCAGATCTTCCAGCAGGTCTGTTTTTGATTCCGCAGCTTTGTTCTGAACATAAAAAAGCTGTGCGCAGGCACCGACCAGATGCGCAGCCGTCTCATCGTCAAGATGCGCCACCTTTGAGTCATTCAGGTTGTGATGCAAATGAAAGAACTCATGCGCTGTCGTGCCTGCAAGCCCGGCCCACCAGCGGGCGTTCTTTTCCACATCTCCCCTGCTTTTGCCTGGCGGGATGTCTTTCAGAAGCGAGATCAACAGCCTTTCCCTGATATCAACGCGGCTTGAATAATACGAGCCCGGCTCGGTCGCCAGCACAATATCAAGCTCCAGGGGCAATTCGACAAAGCTCAGATAACCTTTCATGGTCTTGTCCACCGCGCGGGCAAATTCATCCATTCCCGTTTCCAGAAATGCCCGCAGACTGCCCAAATCTGAAACCTTCTGATCCGCCGGGATCAGAAAACGCACCCGCCAGCGTTCCCCAAATTCGGCTGACAGCAGCTCTTCTACACTTTTTATCTCGACTTCGCTGTCGCCGGCGCGCCGGCCAAACGACAGCAGCTTGTCGCGCGCAATCACAATGCTGTTGACGCTGACACCGTGCGCCTGGGAAAGGCTGCGGGTGTATTTGGCCATGTGACCCCTGACCGTGCAGCCGGCCTGCAGCAGCACAGCGGCAGCAAGCAAAATCAGCACGGCAAATCCTGTCTTACGCACCGGCCGGCCCGCCCCGGGCGGCTTGCCAGGCCAGCAGGGCGATGCCCAGCATGATGAGGCCAACGGCGGCGAATTGGATGAGGTTGAAGTGTTCGCGCAGCAGCACCAGGCCAACGCCGGTGGTGACGATAAGCGAGCCGCCGACGATAAGCGGGTTGCCGACGGCGACCGCCATGCCGCGTCCGTAGACGACAAAGCTGAGGATTTCGACCAGGCCGATGGCGACGCCGGCCATGGCCGACAGCATCAGTCCGCGCCCGGTGACGGTCAATTCGGCCGAGCTGGTGGCGTGCAGCCAGCCGAGCAGGGCCAGGCCCACCAGGGCGGCCACGATTTGCAGCACCACGGCGCCCAACACGGCGTGGATGTGGTCGGACGACACCTTGATGAACACGTTGTAGAGGCCGAACATGAGTGCGGCAGTCGCCACCAGAAAATAGATCATGCACCTGTCTCCATCGATCAATGGCGGTGAATTGTTTAAGCAACATCACGCGCGGCTGCGGTAAGCTTGGCGGCATGTTCCACACCGCCGGATTGCCATGCCGTCTGTTGCCCGTCTGTTTTTGGTCATTCTATCCGCCGGCCTGGCCGCCGGCGTGTCCACTCACACCATGAGCGCGTCTGTTGATATTTCTGTTGATGTTAAAGCCGCGCAGCAGATTGCCGGCCTGGCGCTGGACTGCGTGGACCGGGAGTATCCCAACCAGATTCAGCACGCCATGGCCGGTGATGACGACCTGGGCCCGCCGCGCCGGCTGACGCCCGCGTTCTACGGCTGTTTTGACTGGCATTCGTCGGTGCACGGCCACTGGCTGCTGGCCCGGCTGGTGCGGCTGTTTCCCGAGGCCGAATTTGCCGATGAGGCGCGCGCAAAGCTGGCCGCCAACCTGACGGCCGACCACCTGCTGGCCGAGGCCGCCTACATGCGCCACCCCGAGCGGGCCGGGTTTGAGCGCCCCTACGGGCTGGCCTGGCTGCTGCAGCTGGTGGCCGAGCTGGACGAGTGGGACGACGAGCAGGCCAACCGCTGGCGCGAGGACCTGCGGCCGCTGGAAAACGTGGCGGTCGAGCGGCTGACCGAGTGGATTCCCAAGCTGCATTACCCCATCCGGGTGGGCGAACACGCCCAGACGGCGTTTGCCTTCGGGCTGATTCACGATTACGCCGTGCAGGTCGATGACGACAAGCTGAAAGACATCATCGAGGACGCCGCCGGCCGCTTTTATGCCGCCGACCAAAACTGCCCGCTGGGCTATGAGCCGTCGGGCCATGATTTTCTCTCGCCCTGCCTGGCCGAGGCCGACTTCATGCGCCGGGTGATGGACAGAAACGAATTTGCGGCCTGGCTGGATGATTTTTTGCCCGCGATTGGCCGCGCGGACTGGCTGCCGGTGGGCACGGTGACCGACCGCAGCGACGGCAAGCTGACCCATATTGACGGGCTCAACTTGTCGCGCGCCTGGATGCTGGCGGGCATGGCCAGCGCGCTGCCGGACGATGACGCCCGCACGGCCGCCCTTGACGATGCGGCCGGCGAGCACGCGCGCGCCGGGCTGGACGCCATCGGCATTGACTATCCGTCGGGCCGGCTTGTGGAGCGCGATGTGCACTACGCCGGCGGCCACTGGCTGGGCAGTTTTGCGGTTTATCTGCTGTCGCGGCGCGGTTATTGACTCTGATTTCCGACCGCCGTATTTCAGACAGCGCCCGGCGCTGAACCGCAATACAAACCCCGACACCGGACAACCCCATGCCCGACAACAAAGCACTTGAACAGCTCCGCCGGCAGATTGGCCGCATTGACGACGACATTCTCGACCTGCTGGCCCGCCGCGCCGAGCTGGCGCGCAGCGTGGTCAAAACCAAGGTGGAGCACCGCCTGCCGGTGTTTGTGCCCGAGCAGGAAGCGGCCAAAACCGCCGATTTCAGAACCAGGGCCGCCGCCCGGGGCATGGACCCCGACTGGGCGGAGGACTTTTTGCGCATCATCATGGGCGCCTCGCGGGCCACCCAGTCCATGCAGGACTATCCGCGCGCCACCCGCCACCCCCGGCACATTCTCTTTGTGGGCGGCGAGGGCGGCATGGGCCGGCTGTACCGGGCCGCGGCCGAGCGCAGCGGGCACGCCGTGTCCAGCATCGACCAGGGCAACTGGCACGAGCTGGAAGCGCTGGCGCCAAAACTTGATCTGGTCATCGTAACCGTGCCCATCAAGGCCACGCCCGCGGTCATTGCCCGCCTGGGCGGCCGGCTTGAAGCGCACACCGTGCTGGCCGACTTCACCAGCAACAAAAGCGCGCCGCTGCAGGCCATGCTGAACGCCCACCCGGGGCCGGTGGTCGGGCTGCACCCCATGCACGGCGCCGATGTGAAGAACCTGTCCAAGCAGCTGATGGTGGTGTGCCCGGGCCGCCACGCCGGGCGCGCCGCCTGGTTTGTCGACCAGTGCCGGCTGTGGGGCATGCGCATCATTGAAACAGACGCCGAACAGCACGACCACGCCATGCATCTGGTTCAGGGGCTGAGGCATTTTGTGGCGCTTCTGCACGGCTCGTTCATGCGCCACCACGATCTGAAGCCGGCCGACATGCTGGCCTATTCCAGCCCCATATACCGCGCCGAGCTGATGATGACCGGGCGGATATTTGCCCAGAGCGCCGAGCTGTATGCCGACATCGTGTTTGCCAGCGAACAGCGCCGCCGTCTTCTTCTGGACTTTTTTGCCCACCACCGGCGGCTGGCCGACCTGGTCGAGCAAAACGACCGCGCCGGCTTTATCCGCGAATTCGAGCGGGTCACCGATTTCTTCGGCCGCTTTGCCAGCCAGGCCCTGTCGGAAAGCAGCTATCTGATTCACCGCCTGGCCGACCGCTTTGCCTGACATGATGGCCCGTTGCGGTCGTTCATGACCTATGACCCATTGGCAGCAAAATCGCAATGATTCAAAATATCTGCATAATGTTTTCCAAGGCCGGCGGCAGCCGGCGTCCCAACCACGGAGCACAACCATGAAACATGAACTGATTGCCCTTGCGCTGGGCATGGCGCTGAGCCTGTCGGCCACGGCCGCCCGGGAAACGCAGCCCCTCCACTACCTGGACGAGCTGCCGCCTCTGCTCGACCGCCAGCTGTTCTTTGGCGATGCCGACATTTCCGGCGCGCAGATTTCACCCGACGGCAAATTTGTCACTTTCATGCGGCCGCTGGACGATGTGCGCAACATCTGGATCAAGGGCATTGACGAGCCCTTTGACCAGGCCCGCCCGCTGACCGCCGACGACCGCCCGGTGCCCGGCTACTTCTGGAGCCGCGACAGCTCGCTGGTGCTGTACGTGCAAGACAGGGATGGCGACGAGAACTACCATGTGTGGGCCGTTGACCCGGCCGCCGAACCCGAAGGAGACCGCGTGCCGCCGGCGCGCAATCTGACCGGCATCGACGGCGTGCGCGCCCAGATCTACGCGCTGCCCAAATCCAGTCCCGATGACATCATTGTCGGCATCAACGACCGCGATCCGGCCCTGCACGATGTCTACCGCGTCAGCATGAAATCGGGCGAGCGCGAACTGTTGGTGGAAAACATCGACAACGTGGCCGGCTGGAGCGTTGATGACAACGGCCACGTGCGTCTGGCGGTGCGCCAGAACGAGGACGGCGGCACCGACACCCTGGCGGTTGAGGACGGCGAGGTGGGCAAGTTGCTGTACCGCTGCTCATGGGAGGAAACCTGCAGCCCCATCGCCTTTCACGCCGACGGCCGGCGTGCCTGGTTCATTTCCAACAAGGGCGACGACAACGACCTGACCGCCCTGTTTCTGCTGGATGTCGAAAGCGGCGAGGTCGAGCGGGTGGAAAGCGACCCCGAAGAAGAGGTTGATTTTACCAGCGCCATCTTTTCCAACCGCAGCAACGAGCTGCTGGCCACCGTTTATGAAGGGGACCGCACGCGCATCTATCCGGCCGACGAGCGCTTTGCCAGCGCGCTGGAATTCCTGCGCGAGCAGCTGCCCGACGGTGAGATCAGCTTCAGCCCGCAAACCAGCGATGATTCCCTGGTGATTGTCAGCCTGTCGAGCGATGTCGACCCGGGCACGGTGTACGTTTTTGATTGGCAGAACATGACGGTGGAGGAACTCTATCAGACCCGCCCGGAGTTGCCGGCCGAACAGCTGGCGCCCATGCAGCCCATCCGCTATGCGGCGCGCGACGGGCTGGAAATTCCGGCCTATCTGACCACGCCCAAAAATGCCGGCGATGAAAAGCTCGCCCTGGTGGCGCTGATTCACGGCGGCCCGTGGGCACGCGACTACTGGGGCTACAACTCCATTGCGCAGTTTCTTGCCAACCGCGGCTACGCCGTGCTGCAGCCCAATTTCCGCAGCTCCACCGGCTATGGCAAGAACTTTCTCAACGCCGGCAACAACGAGTGGGGTGATGCCATGCAGGACGACATCACCGACGGCGTCAATCACCTGGTTGAAAAGGGGCTGGTGGATCCCGAGCGGGTGTGCATCATGGGCGCCTCCTACGGCGGCTATGCCACCCTGGCTGGCTTGACGTTCACGCCCGATCTGTACGCCTGCGGTGTCGATATTGTCGGCCCGTCCAATCTCATTACCCTGCTCGATTCCATTCCGCCCTACTGGGGACCCATGCGGCAGATATTCACGCGCCGCATGGGCGACCCCGACACCGAGGAAGGACGGGCGCAGCTTGAACGCCAGTCGCCGCTCAACCACGTCGACAAGATCGCCCGGCCGCTGCTGGTCATTCAGGGCGCCAACGACCCGCGCGTCAAGCAGGCCGAGTCCGATCAGATTGTCGTGGCCATGCGCGACGCCGGCCTGCCGGTGGAATACATTCTGGCGCCCGACGAGGGCCACGGATTTTCCGGCCGCGACAACCGCCTGGCCATGTTCGCCCGCACCGAGGAGTTTCTGGCTGCGCATCTGGGCGGACGCCACCAAAAAGACATGGAAGAGCGCGTAAAAAACCGCCTCGATGAGATTACGGTGGATGTCGCCGAAGTGTCCTTTTCCGGGCCTTCCGAAGATCTGGAATCGGTCAAAACGGCCCCGCTTCCCGACAGCCGCGCCGATCGGGTGGCGGCCGGCAGCTTTTCGTACCGGCTGGCCATGCTTGTGCAGGACAATGAGTTTGAAATGCAGGCCGACAGACGCATTGAAAAGCAGCAAGACGATGACGGCAGCCGGCTGGTTGTAACCACCGACACCTCATCGGCCATGGGCGCGGCCAGTGACCAGATCATTCTGAACGCGGACTCGCTGACGCCCGTCCATCGCGTCATGGCCCAGCAGCCGATTCTGATCAGGGTTGACTACAGCGATTCGCAGATCACCGGCACCATCGAGGCCGCCGGCGAAGCACCAGTCAACATCAGCCTGGATGCGCCGGTGTTTGGCGGCGACGGCGCGCTTGAAGCAGCCATCCTGGGCATGGAGCTCGAGGATGGATTCAGCGCGCCGGTGCGCATTGCCGAAATTGCGCCCCTGCAGCGCGTACGTTACTTTACCGTGGCGGTTGCCGGCCGAGAAGACATTGATGTGCCGGCCGGCGAATTCAACGTCTGGAAGGTTGAGCTGACGGCAGTGGACGGCGAAGGCGGCGACCTGACGCTGTGGGTCGGCACTGACACCCCGCGCGTCCTTCTGAAAACGGACGGTGCGCTGCCGCCGGAAATGGGCGGCGGCCGCTATACCACCGAGTTGACCTCAAGCGAACTGTCTTCGCCCTGAATGCGTGATGACCCGTGCGTGGTCACCCACTTGCGCTGGCCGCCTGCCTGAAGGCGGCCAGCGTTTTTTCATC
>Ga0209487_1004865_pt1 | contig 10184 bp, 8 predicted proteins | sample Poulit2012_FD_187524 | JGI IMG/M metagenome (GOLD analysis project Ga0209487, IMG submission 187524) | Agricultural soil microbial communities from Georgia to study Nitrogen management - Poultry litter 2012 (SPAdes) (version 2) | ecosystem: Environmental > Terrestrial > Soil > Agricultural land... | reverse complement strand
GGAGGGTTTCGAACACGCCCATGCCGCTGAGGAGGCCGGGATCGGGCCAGCGCGGGGGCCGGAGGTCGCCGTCGCGCCACACCGCGATCGGTTGCCCGGGGGCCGCGCTCACCGCCCGCCCCCGGCAACGATGTTCAACAAGCGGCTTGCCTTGAGCTCCGTCTCCGCCCACTCCCCGAGTGGGTCGGAATCGGCGGTGATGCCCGCTCCGGTTCCGAATTTCAGGTGCCCGTCTCGCCACCAGAAGGAGCGGATCATCGCCCCGAAGCACGCCTCGCCGGCGTCGACATCGATCCAGCCGATCGCTCCGCAGTAGGGACCGCGCGGCACCGGCTCCAGCTCGGCGATCTCCGCTAACGCCGGTTGGATCGGCACCCCGGCGACGGACATCGGGGGAAGCAGTAGCGGCAGGAGGTTCGCCCATTGGCTGGGCTCCCCTGCCGGGTCGCGGCGCAAGGCCCCCTCCACCCGGGCGACGAGTTGCACCAGTCCCGGATGCCCCTCGACCTCGCCGGGAGAAACGGCGGGGTCGGGGCAGACATCTTTGACGTGCTCGGCCAGGGCGCGGGCGACGAGGCGGCTCTCCTCGTAGTCCTTGGTTCGAAGCTGCTGGGAGCGCGGGGCGGTCCCTTTGATCGGGGCGCAGCTCAGCACGCCGCGGCGCACCCGGAAAGCGAGCTCGGGGGAGGCGGCGGCGATCCAGGTTTTGGGTCCGGTGCCCGCGGGAAAATCGAACCAGCCCTCGTAGGGGGCGGGATGCTCGCGGGCGATCCGGTGGTGCACCTGGTTGGCGGGGGGTGGTTCGGGGGTGGGGGCCGATAGGATGCGGCACAGGTTCACCTGGGAGATCCGGCCCTCGGCGATGAGCCCCTGGGCGCGCCGTACGCGAGCGGTGTACTGGGTGCGGGTGAGGCTCGAGTGCCACTGGGGCGCTGGGCGGGGCCGCCAATTCTCCGGCGGCCCGGTGACGGGAATCACAGGCGGGTATTTATCGTCACATACGTACGCCTCCGCCAGTTGCCAGGCGTGCCAAGGACCGTCGAACTCGGCGACGACGGCCCACGTGCCTTCGCCCAGAATCTCCGCATTCTGCCGCAGATCCGCGTAGCGGCGCACCCCGCGTCCGCCGCGCCCGCCGAACTGGAACTCCCCCGGGGCTGGGGAGGAGACCGCAGCGCCGATCCTCGTCTCGAACACGCTTCGAGCCTAGTCGTGGCGCGGAAAATCGTCCTGAGCCGCGCCCAAGTTGGACGAAGCAAATTTTTTGGGTTAATCTTCTAAGCGTTCACCCAAACAGGGTGACACGCGGATGTGGCTCAGTTGGTAGAGCATCACCTTGCCAAGGTGAGGGTCGCGGGTTCGAGTCCCGTCATCCGCTCGGAGTCTTGGCCCACACCTACCAACCGGGTCAGATGTCTAACGCGCGGTGGGTTGGCCGAGAGGCGAGGCAGCGGCCTGCAAAGCCGTATACACGGGTTCGAATCCCGTACCCACCTCGGGCGATTGGCGCAGCGGTAGCGCGCTTCCTTGACACGGAAGAGGTCACTGGTTCGAACCCAGTATCGCCCACCACATTGCAATCGGCCCGGGTATCCCTGGCCGAGGATGCATGCGAGCTATTCTTCTATGTTCTCGCCGCAGGCCACCACGCAATGTGGATAGTTCACGCCTCAGTGGCACGCCTTTGGTTTCAGGAGTCTCGGTGCCGAAAAACGGCTCTACGACTGTATCCTCCCGTCGACGCACGGATGCAGCACCCCTCATCCCACTCCTCGCACGCCGTGTGCGCGAAGTGGAAGCACGCGCGTCCCGCGGCAAGCTCGGACCCACCAACCGGACCCGGTTCCAGGTCATCGCGATGTTGGTACGCGATGAACGATCCCGGATCCGCCACGAGGAGTCTCTCTCCGGCGGCGCCCGGACCGAGCTGCTCAAACGCCTCGACGGGATCGCGACGATCCTCGCCCGCACCGCCACCCGGGACACGTCCGTGCTGAATCTCCTCGATCCCGAGGCGGAGCCTAGCCGCGCCGCGCAAGAGATGCGCAACGAATGGTTGGAATCGGTGGGAATCGAACTCACCGAGGAGCAAAGGCGCATCAAGAACGTGCTTCCCAAACGGGTGATCTCCGCCTCGATCGCGGAGAAGCAGGTCGTGCCCGCAAGCGTGACCCAACGGCGTCGAGAAGTCGCCTTCCAACCCCCAGTGTTCGCCCACAACTCTGCTAATGGCAGCGGACCGCTGGCGGGGTGGGAACTGCTCGACCCGCTCTACCGCGCATTCGAAGAAGGCGCAGGCGGCGGCAGCGCGACGATGCCTCTGCCCCCCTTCCCGCCGATCGATCAGTACTCCCCACAGGACCGCGAACTCATGCGCCACCAGGTGCGCTTCCTCGAGTCCGTCAAAGCCGGGCACCGGCAGTTCCTCCTCGCCGACGAACCCGGGTTGGGCAAGACCGCGCAGTCGGTTGTGGCCGCCTCCATCGCGCAGGCCTTTCCGCTCCTCGTCGTGGTCCCCAACGTCGTGAAGATCAACTGGGCCCGCGAGGTCGAGCTGTGGACGCCGGGGCGAACGGTCACGGTCATCCACGGCGACGGCGATGAGATGGACGCCTTTGCCGACGTCTTCGTCATCAACTACGAGATCCTCGACCGGCACCTGGGTTGGATGAGTGATTTCGGGTTCAAGGGAATGGTTGTTGACGAGGCGCACTTCATCAAGAACCTCACCTCGCAACGGTCGCAGAACGTCCTCACGCTCGCCGAACAGATCCGAAGCGAGGTTGCCGATCCCCTCCTCATCGCGCTCACGGGCACCCCGCTCATCAACGAAGTGGAAGATTTCCACGCGATCTGGCGTTTCCTCGGCTGGATCGATGAAGACGGCCCCCGCTGGGAGCTGCGGGAGCGCCTGGAGGAGATCGGCCTCACCCCGGCGGACCGGAAGTTCTACCCGGCCGCCCGGCGCGCGGTGATCGACCTGGGGATCGTGCGGCGCCTCAAGACCGACGTCGCGAAAGACCTTCCGGCCCGGCGCGTGGCCGACATGCCCGTGGAATTGGACGACGAACTCGGCCGCTCGATCCGTCAAGCGGAAAGCGAGCTCGGGCGCCGGCTCGCCCAGAAGTACCGCGCGCTCATGGAACACCAGGGCCGCAGCGTCGATACCGACAGTGATCTTGAGCTCATGCGCATCGTCGCCCAACGCGAGCTGGAGTCGTCGAAGAACACCAAGTCGGGTGAGAACGTGTTCACGATGGTCCGCAAGATCGGGCAGGCCAAGGCGACGCTCGCCGCGGACTACACCGTGCAACTGGTCCGCTCCGTCGGCAAGGTCGTCTTCTTCGCCAAACACATCGACGTGATGGACACCGCCGAGGCGCACTTCGCCGACGCCGGGCTCAGGAGCGTCTCGATCCGCGGGGAGCAATCGGCCGGCGCGCGCCAGAAGGCGATCGACGCGTTCACGAGCGACCCGGAAGTCTCCGTCGCCGTGTGTTCCCTCACCGCAGCCGGGGTCGGTCTCAATCTCCACGCCGCCTCGAACGTCGTCCTCGCAGAACTCTCCTGGACCGCGGCCGAGCAGGCCCAGGCGATCGACCGGGTCCACCGGATCGGTCAGGAGCAGCCCGTCACCGCGTGGCGGATCCTTGCCGCGCACACGATCGATACCAAGATCGCCGAACTCATCGACTCCAAAGAGGGCCTCGCCGCGCGCGCGTTGGACGGCTCCGATGAGGACATCGTCGACACCTCTACGGTGCAGGTCGACGCGCTCGTGCACCTCCTTCAAGAGGCGCTCGAACTCGACTCCTAGATTTATAGAAGCTCCAACTTGCTTAATTAAGTAAGGATCGCCTAACCTAACTCTCGGTGAGAGTCGCGTTTCGCGGCGGCACCGACCCCGAGCGAATTGCCAGGGGCTTGTATAAATCTTCAAGGAGACCAAGTGCGTCAATCACTTAGGAAACACGGGGGCCTTCGGGACAAGGCGTGGATGACGGCGACCGCATTCGGCGTCGGCACGGCAATGCTGCTCAGCGCATGCGGCGGCACCGCCGAGGAGGACGAGTCGGCGCCGGCGGAGGCCGGGGCCGAGCCGGAGGCCGAAGGATCGGAGCCGATCGAGGTCGAAGATAACTTCGGCACCCACACCCTCACCCCACCGCTTGAAAGCGTCGTTGCGACCGACAACCGCACCTTCCACACCTTGGACGACTGGGGCGTGGAGCTTTCTGCTGCGGCGGTCTCCCTCATGCCCCCGGGGCTCTCCTATGTCGAGGACTCCTCGATCACTGACCTCGGCTCGCACCGTGAACCCGACCTCGAAGCGGTCGTCGCCGCCGAGCCCGATCTCATCATCAACGGGCAACGGTTCGCTCAGTACAAGGAAGACTTCGAGAAGCTCGCCCCCGAGGCGGTCATTCTCGAACTCGACCCCCGCGACGGCGAGGACTACGCCGACGAGCTCATCCGCCAGACGGAGGTCCTCGGCGAAGTGTTCGGCCACGAAGACGAAGCCGCGGAACTCGTCTCCGAGTTCGAAGACTCCATCGAGCGGGCCAAGGACGCGTACGACTCCTCCGAGACGGTCATGGGCGTCATCACCTCCGGCGGCTCGATCAACTACTCGGCGCCCGGTTCGGGCCGCGCGCTCGGACCGATCTTCGATGTGCTCGACCTCACCCCGGCGCTCGAGGTCGACCAGTCCTCCACGGACCACCAGGGTGATGACATTTCGGTCGAGGCGATCGCCGACTCCAATCCCGACTGGGTTCTGGTGATGGACCGGGACGCCGCGCTCGGGGAGAACAGCGGTGAAGAGTACACGCCCGCGAACGAATTGATCGCGGAATCCGCGGCCCTGCAGAACGTCACCGCCGTGACCGAGGAGCAGATCGTTTACATGCCCCAGTACACTTACCTCGACGAAGGAATCCAGACGTACACCGAATTCTTCAACAGTTTCGCAGATGCGTTAGAGAGCAAGTAGTAGTCGAGTAACTTCAATGGCAAACACACACAACTGACCGGTGGGCCCGTGCTTCGGCGCGGGCCCACCATGGTGAGGCTATGGCTGAATCAACCCGGGCTCCGATCGAGGAGATGCGCGAGGATATTCCTCCCCCGCCACGCCGCGCTCGTGGCAACGCGATCGCCCTGATCGTTGGAACCACGGTCACCCTCGGGCTCGTCGCCCTCTCCCTGTTCGTAGGCGAGTACGACGTTTTCAACGCCGACGACGGGGCGGAGATGTTCGGCGTCACTCGCGTGCCCCGCACGATCGCGCTGGTGCTCGCCGGCGCCTCGATGGCGATGTCCGGGTTGGTCATGCAGGTGCTCACCCAGAACCGATTCGTGGAACCCACGACGACGGGGACGACGGAATGGGCGGGGCTCGGGCTGCTCATCACGATGATCCTCTTCCCCCACTCTTCGCTGGTGGTAAAGATGTCCGTCGCGGTCGTCACCGCATTCATCGGCACCATGATTTTTTTCATGTTCCTGCAGCGCGTGACGCTACGGTCCTCCGTCATCGTGCCGATCGTGGGGATCATGCTCGGCGCGGTCGTCGGGGCAATTTCCTCGTTCTTGGCGCTCTCGACCAACATGTTGCAGAGCCTGGGGATCTGGTTCGCGGGTTCCTTCACCACCGTCCTCAAAGGGCAGTATGAGCCGCTGTGGGTCGTGCTCGTCGTGGCGATCGGAGTGTTCATCGCCGCTGACCGGTTCACGGTCGCCGGGCTCGGTGAAGACATCGCCAAGAACGTCGGGCTGAACTTCCGCCAGGTCGTGCTCCTGGGCACCGGGCTCATCGCCGTCGCCACGGGAGTGGTGACCGTCGTCGTCGGGAATCTGCCGTTCCTCGGCCTCATCGTGCCGAACGTCGTCGCGATGTTCCGGGGCGATAACCTGCGAACGAACCTGCCCTGGGTGTGCCTGCTGGGGATCGCGATCGTCACGGTGTCCGACATCGTCGGCCGGATCATCATCCGCCCCTTCGAAGTGCCGGTTTCCCTGATACTTTCAGTGGTTGGCGCCGTCGTGTTCATCACGCTGCTCCTGCGTCAACAGCGAGGACGTTCCCGTGTCACCAGGTAATGCGCCCGTGCAGGCCCGACGGACCACCCCTCCCCTGGCGGATCGGGGCTCGGAGGAATTCCAGCGGCCCATCTACAAGCCGATGCGCCCGCCCGCGACCCGTCACGCGGGCGCGCTCCGGGACAGCCGCGCCTGGTACCGCTACTGGATCATCCTCGGGGTGATCTTCGCGCTCAGCGTCTTCTTCGCAGTAGCGACCCTGGTGTGGGACAACCCGATGCCGGTGGGATCGGAAGGGTTCTGGCTCATCTCCAAGATGCGCCTGGTGAACCTCTTCATCATCCTCATCGTCGCGTTCTGTCAGAGCCTGGCGACGGTGAGTTTCCAAACGATCACGAATAACCGGATCATCACCCCCTCGATCATGGGATTCGAGTCCCTGTACACCGTGGTGCAGACCGGGAGCGTGTTCCTCTTCGGCGCCGCCGGCGTGGTGCTGCTGCAGGGAACGTGGCAATTCGTGGCGCAGATCGTGCTCATGGTTGCGTTCGCGGCGATCCTCTACGGCTGGTTGCTGTCCGGTCGCTATGGAAACATCCACGTGATGCTCCTCGTGGGAATCATCCTCGGGGGCGGGCTCGGGGCCGTTTCCACGTTCATGCAGCGCCTGCTCACGCCGAACGAGTTCGATATCCTCACCGCCCGGTTGATCGGCAGCATCGCAAACGCGGACGCGACCTACCTGTGGATCGCGGTGCCGATCGCCGCCGCAGCAGGCGCAACGCTATGGCTCTGGGCGCGGCGTCTGAACGTGCTGGCCCTGGGGCGTGAGACCGCGATCAACCTCGGCGTCAATCACCGCCGGCAAACGATGTTCGCGCTCCTGTTGATCTCGGTGCTCATGGCGGTCTCCACCTCCCTGGTCGGCCCGCTCACGTTCTTCGGCTTCCTCGTCGCGATGCTCTCCTACCAACTCGCGGACACCCACGACCACCGGTACGTCTTCCCCATCGCCTGGCTCACCGGGTTCCTCACCCTGTCCAGCGCCCATTTCGTGCTGAAGAATATCTTCTACGCACAAGGCTCGGTGGGAATCATCATCGAAATCGTCGGCGGAACCTTCTTCCTCATCTACATCATGCGCAAGGGACGGCTATGATCACGCTCGAATCAGTCACCAAGAGCTACTCCACCGAGGTCAAGATCGGACCCGTGAGTCTGGAGATCCCCGCCGGTGGGCTCACCGCCCTGATCGGGCCCAACGGAGCCGGCAAGTCCACCCTGCTGACGATGATCGGTCGGCTCCTGGGCATCGACGAGGGCACGATCGCGGTTGCCGGGTATGACATCGCGAGCACCAACTCCAAGGACCTGGCCAAGATCATGTCGATCCTGCGCCAGGAGAACCACTTCGTCACCCGCCTCACCGTTCGCCAACTCGTCGGGTTCGGACGGTTCCCCTACTCCCGCGGGCGGCTCACGCAGCACGACGAGAAGTTCATCACCGATGCGATCGACTTCCTCGGGCTCGAGGACCTGGAGAACCGGTACCTGGACGAACTCTCCGGAGGTCAGCGCCAGCGCGCGTACGTCGCGATGGTCCTTGCTCAGGACACCGAATACATCCTGCTCGACGAACCGCTGAACAACCTCGACATGCGGCACTCAGTGCAGATGATGAAGCATCTACAGAAGGCGGCGATGGAGCTGGGCCGCACGATCGTCGTCGTGCTGCACGACATCAACTTCGCCGCGCGCTACTCCGATTACATCTGCGCGGTCAAGGACGGCGAGATCGCAGAATTCGGTTCTCCTACCGCGATCATGCAGGACCACGTGCTCACCGGCGTCTTCGACACCGACGTCCAGGTGATCGACGGTCCGGGCGGAAAGATCGCCGTCTACTACTAGAATTCGGGGTATGGCAACCATTTTCAGCCGCATCATCGCGGGAGAGATACCTGGCCGTTTCCTCTGGTCGGACGAGGCGTGCGTCGCCTTCCTCACGATCGAACCCCTCGCCCCCGGGCACACCTTGGTTGTTCCGAGGCGGGAAGTGGACCACTGGATCGATCTCGACCGGGACCTCAACGGGCACCTCTTCGACGTCGCGCGGCTGATCGGGGACGCGATCCGTTACGCATTCAGCCCGAACCGGGTGGGGCTGATGGTGCAGGGTTTCGAGGTCCCGCACGCGCACCTGCACGTGTGGCCGGCGAACTCGCCCGCTGATTTCGACCTCGCCGCCGCTGAACGCTCCCCCGATCCCGACGCTCTGGACAGCGCGGGCGAGCAGCTGCGCTCCGCGCTGCATGACCTCGGGTACGGCGAATTCGTCCCCGAGAACATGGACCGCCCCTGACCGTCGCTCTCGACCGGCGCGCGGTGCGCGGACGCCCGGCCCTGCGTCACGGCGGGACCCGGCGAGCTGATATGTTTGCTTGCGTGAACGCGGCGATCCCCCATCAGCAATCCTTCGTCCCTGTGATCACCGGTGGCAGCCTGGGGACCTACACGTTGGCCCGGGAGTTCCACGAGCTCGGCGGCCTGCGCTCGGCGATCGTCCCCACCTCCATCAACCGCCACCTCGCCGGCACCTCGCTCGCAGAGATGTTCCCCGCCGGCCCGATGGTCGACCCAGAGATCGTACTGGACAAACTCGCGGAGGTCGCCGGAAAGGTGGGCGGGGGGTCCCGCCCCCTGCTGTTCCTGCCCGCGTTCGATCACCATGTCCGGCTCATTGCGCACTACCGCGAGGACCTGGAACGGCTCGGCTATCTCCTGCCGAGGCTCTCCGCTTCACAGTTGGCCACCGCGGCGGTCAAGGAACGGTTCTACGCCCTGTGCGCCGACCTCGATCTGCCCTACCCGCCTACCCACCTCTTCTCTGCCGAGCAGGCAGCGAATGCAGCGTCGACCACGGAGTTCATCGGTGACGCCGTCGCCGCCGTCGCGCAGGACCCCCACCTGTCGTATCCGCTCATCGTCAAGGCCGACGACGGCAGCAAGTGGGCGAAAGTGTCGTTCCCGGGGCGCCGCAAGGTCTTCCTCGCTCCCGGTCCACAGCAGTTGGAATGGATCTTACGGTCGTCGGTCGCCGCAGGGTATCGCGGCGGGTTGATTCTGCAGAAGTATCTCGGCGGCCCGGATAACCTACTGCGGATCCTCACCCAATTCCGCAACCGGACCGGCACGGTGAGCCTGAGCGGGTTCGCAGAAGTCATTATCGAGGACCACGCTCCCGGGATGGAGGGGAACGCGCGGGCGGTGCTTGCCGCCCGGCGGGACGAGATTGCTGACCAGGGCGCGCGGATCCTCGAGGCCCTCGACTGGCATGGCTTCGCGATGTTCGACCTCAAGGTCGATCCGGCCACCGGGCGCGCCTACTTCCTGGAGATGAACCCTCGCCTCGGTCAGCATCACTTCTACCTCACCCTCGCCGGCGCCAATCCCGCGAAGTGGTTCATCGACGAATTCCTCGGTGAAGGGGCCCAGGAGAGCGAGTTCGTCACGGACGCGCCGGCGTTCTCCACAACGATTCCCTCCCGGCTCACCCACCGCTTCGCTACGGCGGACCAGCGCCGAGCGGTCGCCGCCGCACGCAGCGCCGGGCGCGCCGGTAACCCGTGGAAGTATGCCCCCGACCAGCGGCTAGCGCATCGGCTCTACCTCCTCTACCGCGCCTACGCCGCCACCGGCGAGGTCACTCACACGGCATAATCCTGCTCCACGAGCGCGGCGAGGCGCGACATCGCCCGCAGATACTTCTTCTTGTAGCCCCCCTCCTTCAACCGGGAGGAGAACAACCCCTGCACCGGGATGTCGATCCGGGTGGGAACGGACCGGTCGTAGAGCCGATCGACGAGAACCACGAGTCGGAGGGCCACCGCATCGTTGTCGATCTCATGGCCACCGGTGATTCCGACAAAGGTGACGCCATCGATGAGCTGGCCATAGCGGCTCGGGTGGACGTTGCCCAGATGCGCAAGCAATTCGGTGAGATCGTCGAGAGTCCCGCCCTCCACGGTGCGCGCAGCGGCGGCGATGTCGGCGCCGGCGGGGGCCGGGCGGTCCAGGGTGAGGGTACGGGCACGATAGTCAGGCCCATCGATCCGGAGGATTTCGAACCGCTCGGCCAAGGA